>Ga0209251_1002791_pt1 | contig 11948 bp, 10 predicted proteins | sample SaaInlV_100m_DNA_6_FD_184665 | JGI IMG/M metagenome (GOLD analysis project Ga0209251, IMG submission 184665) | Marine microbial communities from expanding oxygen minimum zones in the Saanich Inlet - Saanich Inlet SI073_LV_10m_DNA (SPAdes) (version 2) | ecosystem: Environmental > Aquatic > Marine...
GAGCCAGCAAGCTGCTGGAGCGCCCCGATCAACTGATCAGCATCATCCTCATTGGCAACAATCTGGTCAATATACTGGCCTCAGCTATCGCGACGGTGATCGCAATACGCCTGTACGGCGATGCAGGTATCGCAGTGGCAACGGTGGCTCTCACCCTTATCATTCTTATATTTGCAGAGATCACACCAAAAACAGTGGCTGCGTTGCATCCAGAGAAACTGGCATTTCCCTTTAGCCTAATTTTACTGCCCCTGCTCAAGTTATTCATGCCTTTGGTTTGGGCTATTAACAGCGTTACCAACGGTTTACTTAAATTGATGGGGTTCAGACCCGATTTACAAAATGATGAGGCACTATCACAGGAAGAACTAAGAACCATTGTGACTGAGTCGGGCACCAGAATACCCAGCCGGCATCGACGCATGCTGACTAATATTCTCGATCTTGAGCAGGTCACCGTTGACGATATCATGGTGCCGCGCAGCGAGGTCTTCGGCATTGACCTTGATGACAGTGATGAACTTATTCTAGAGCACCTGCAAAACAGCACCCATACATTGCTCCCCGTTTGGCATGAAGATATCAACAACCTTCAGGGCGTACTGCATATGCGCGACTTATCTCGCGTACTGGTATCGGGCGGATTGTGTCGAGACACACTGAAAAAAGAGCTCCAGACACCTTACTTCGTGCCTGAAAACACACCATTACACACTCAGCTCAGGCAGTTTCAACTCAAAAAACTACGTCTGGGTATTGTCGTCGATGAGTACGGTGACCTTTTAGGCTTAGTTACGCTAGAGGATATTCTTGAAGAGATTGTGGGGGAGTTCACGTCTAACCTCATAGAAGACAGCGAAGAGATGCATACCGACCCCGACGGCGGTACCGTCTGCTCCGGAACGGTACACATAAGGGAACTCAATCGACACCGTAATTGGGCTTTGCCGACAGACGGGCCCAAGACCATTAGCGGGCTAGCTCTCGAGGCTTTGGAAGCGTTTCCTGCAGGAGAAGTGGCTGTGCAAATTCCGGGCTATGTTATTCAGGTGCTGGCGATTGAGGGGCGAACACTCAGCAAGGTGAAAATTATCCCTGTTGATTATCCAGAACCCGAACCTGCAGATTGACCCTAATGTGGGCACAAAACAGCTCCTATAACTGCTGCACTAGGGCGTTTCGGGACAGTACAAGAACGCCAGCAGCACCCCTCAGAGCAGCTGGATGCTACTAGACTCGCTTCGTCGCACCTCAGCGTTGCGCAAAATTTCACGCTTGCGGGTATCGTCGGCAATAAACCAGTCCGTGATTTCATCACCTGTCCGATAACAGCCCAGACAGGTTCCGTCTGCGTCTAAAGCGCATATAGACACGCAAGGAGAGGCTGGCGCTGGTATTTCCATGGGCAAATCTAATACCTTCAGTATTTCGTTCGTGTACGTATCAAGGCTCAGGGTTGGATTGCCGGCGGTAAAAATCGTCTGCAAACTCTGACAAGCGCCCCTGACGGATAGCTTGACGAATATCGGCCATGTGCTTTTGGTAGAAGCGCAGATTGTGAATGGTGTTTAGCTGCGAGCCCAAAATTTCGTTGCACTTATCAAGATGGTGCAAATAAGCCCGGGTGAAATTTTGACAGGTATAACAATCGCATGACCGATCAACGGGCTCAGTGCTGTCTTTATGCCGCGCATTGCGTAATTTAATCGGGCCTTGATGGGTAAATAAGTGACCGTTACGTGCGTTCCGAGTTGGCATCACACAGTCAAACATATCTACGCCACGCATAACCCCCTCGAGCAGATCGGCTGGAGTCCCGACTCCCATCAAATAACGCGGTTTTTCCGCTGGCAACTGATTAGCCACCCCATCGAGCACTCGAAGCATATCTTCTTTGGGCTCTCCCACAGACAAGCCTCCAATAGCGTAACCGTCAAAATCAAGTTCCGCCAAGCCCGCCATCGACTCCAGGCGCAACCCTTCGTACATGCCGCCCTGAACAATACCAAATAGCGCTGCGGGGTTGTCACCGTGAGCCGCCTTACTTCTTTCAGCCCAGCGCAAAGACAACTTCATAGATTGCTCAGCTTCCACCTCGGTTGCGGGAAAAGGCGTGCACTCATCGAAGATCATGACGATGTCACTACCCAATTGTCGCTGAATTGCCATGGAAGTCTCAGGGTCTAAAAAAACTCGGTCCCCATTAACAGGAGAGCGGAAGGTAACTCCACGTTCCTCAACCTTGCGCATTTCACCCAAGCTAAACACTTGGAATCCACCAGAGTCCGTCAATATTGGCTTCTGCCAACCCATAAAATCATGCAAATCGCCGTGCTGCTGGATAACCTCTGTTCCTGGCCTCAACCAAAGATGAAACGTATTGCCGAGAATAATATCGGCGCCGATCGCCTCGATATCCCGTGGCAACATGCCCTTAACGGTGCCGTAAGTTCCCACAGGCATGAAGGCGGGAGTCGCAACGCTACCGCGGTCAAAAGTCAGCTCACCTGTTCGGGCCTGACCATCACGGGCTTGAATGTCAAATTTCATCGCTCGCTTACCACTCCAGATTCTCTGTGTTGACTTGCTGTGACAAACATCGCGTCACCGTAACTAAAAAAACGATAACGCTGATCGACTGCCTCCTGATACGCGGACATAGTTTCTCTGTGTCCTGCGAATGCTGCCACAAGCATAATTAAAGTCGATTCGGGCAGATGAAAATTAGTGACCATGGCATCAACGACGTTAAAAGGTTGACCCGGATATAAAAATATATTGCTGTCACCCGAAAAACTTCGAAGTTTGCCGCTTTGCGCTGCTGTTTCAAGGGACCGAACTGCTGTGGTTCCCACTGCCACAACGCGACCTTTTGCTTCTCGGCACCGCTGGACGGCTGCCACAACCGCGTCATTCACCTCTAGCCATTCACTATGCATGTGATGGTCGGCAATATTTTCAGCCCGCACTGGCTGAAATGTGCCGGCTCCCACATGCAGGGTGACCTCGGTCGTTTTAATTCCACGAGACTCGATATCGGCGATCATGTGAGCGTCAAAATGAAGGCCTGCTGTAGGTGCCGCGACAGCGCCATCGCGTCGAGCGAATACTGTCTGATAGCGCTGGCGGTCTTGAGCGTCATCTGAACGTTCAATATACGGCGGCAAGGGCATATGCCCCAATGTTTTCAAAATTTGTGGCCAGGACCCCGAATCAGCAACCAATTCGAATAAAGCATCTCGACGTCCTTCAACTCGAACTGAAAATTCCGTGGCATCCGATTGTTCGTCGGGGGTGATCAAAATAGCCGCACCGGGCTTAGGTGACTTGCTAGCCCTTACGTGGGCCAACGCTGAGCCGCCCTCGAGCAGCCGCTCGATTAAAATTTCAACGCGACCGCCAGTCTGCTTAACACCGAATAATCGAGCCGGAATGACTCGCGTATTGTTGAAAACCAACAGGTCATTGGGCTCAAGGAGGTCTATTAAACTACTAAACTGGCTGTGCCGGACGTCGCCAGTGTCTCCGTCTAGAACAAGGAGTCGTGAACCGGTTCGTTGAGACAGTGGCTCCTGAGCAATCAACTCCTCAGGGAGATCGTAATAAAAGTCCTGTCGCCGCATAGCCCTTACTCCCAAGCCCCTGCAAATTTGGGCACAAAAAAACCGGCCACAGCCGGTTTTCGGTCGCAACCTCGCAATTAGGCGTCTGCAACCTCTTCATCTGCTGGTGCTTCATCTTCCCCGCTTGCCTCAACCGCTGCCTCTTCCTCGGCGGGAGCCTCTTCAACTGGCTCTGGCTCAGCACCAGGCAGCGTGACCTTTATCAGCTCTTCTGCCAATAAAATGTTAACTTTTTCTTCACCATTAACGGGCTTGCCAGTCGCGTCTTGCACTGCGAAGCGCTCGTCGCCGCGCTTGAAGATTTTGTACTCACTGGTTTTTTTAATCAGGTTCATCGCCATGCCTTTTCTCCACTTGAGATACTCAGTCGCGGATGCTTTTATAACGCTAGCTGTCCGAATTGCCCCGGAGGATAACGTAATAACGCAACCTTCGCAGCATTTTATTGCCGTTTGCTCTGGCCTTGCTATACTCCGTCCGCTTGATTTAAGCCGGTGTGGTGGAATTGGTAGACACAGGGGATTCAAAATCCCCCGCCCTTAAAAGCTTGACGGTTCGAGTCCGTCCTCCGGTACCATCCCTTCCCTGAAAGACAGTCAAAATCCCAGCAAGAAAAAAACACCTGCTTTTTTGCTAGCTACAGCAAGTAACCCTCAAATAACGATATAAGGAAACGACCAATGTTCAATGCGTTGATCGCGAGGCAATCAGATACCGGGCAAGCAGTGTCCCTAGAGGCCCTAGAACTTACTGATCTACCTGATAACGATGTCCTCATTCGCGTTGACTACAGCACCGTCAATTATAAAGACGGCCTCGCGCTGACTGGAACCCGACCCATCATTCGCAGTTATCCTTTGGTGCCAGGTATCGACCTCGCCGGCGTTATAGAAAGTAGCCGTGACGATCGCTGGCAGGTTGGGGACCGCGTGGTAGTTAATGGCTGGGGACTGGGCGAAGGTCACTGGGGCGGTTTAGCACAGTATGCGCAGGTCAAAAGTGACTGGCTGGTCAAATTACCCGAAACCATCACAACTCGCGAGGCCATGTCTATTGGCACCGCGGGGTATACCGCTGCATTGTGCGTGAATGCGCTGCTCAAACACGGCACCACGCCCGCAGACGGTGAAATTCTTGTTACTGGCGCCACTGGGGGCGTGGGTAGCGTCGCCGTAGCCTTATTAGCGGCTCAAGGTTTTAAAGTTGTAGCTTCGACGGGGAAAATCAACGAAGACGCCTATCTAAAGGCGTTAGGCGCCAGTGAGTGCGTTGATAGAGAATCCTTGAACGTGGCAGGCAACCCGCTACAGCGAGAGCGCTGGGCAGGCGTTGTCGATGCCCTCGGCGGGCAAACCCTTGCCAACGCCTGTGCGCAAACGTGTTACGGAGGTGCGGTAGCAGCTTGCGGCCTAGCCGAAAGTGCAGCACTACCCGCCACCGTCATGCCTTTTATTCTGCGTGGCGTTACGCTCTACGGTATTGACAGCGTTATGGCACCCACTACTGCACGTGAACAGGCATGGCAACGTCTGGCCACTGACCTCGATAAAACCCGCTTAGAAAGCATGATCAATGAGATTAGTTTAGCGGAGGCTATGAATATTGGGGGTGACGTACTCGCGGGGAAAATCCGTGGCCGACTACTTGTTGACGTCAATCGTTAATTAAGGGGCTCAACCGCTCGCTCAAAAGATTACCAAGGTCGAGACGATAACCATAAGCATTGCCGCCAATTTGTTAAGCCAGCGCAGCTGGGAACCAGCACCAACACGACCTCGCAGCCACTGCCCGCTAATGGCATAGAGGCTCATCGATAAAAATTCGGTCACCATAATCACCGATAAAAATCCAGAGAGCTGGCCGAGTATAGCCTCACCGGGCAGCATAAACCCTGGTAAGAGAGCCAACATAAAGGCCCAGCCCTTGGGATTCATGACCGCTGTCGTGCAACCTAATATCACGAGAGTTGGTCCCGACAGATTGCCCTCAACCGCCCCCTCGCTGGTAGCGGGTTCTGACAACCAGAGCGCGCGAGCTACCCACAGTAAATAGAGCGCCCCCACCACCATTAGACCCCGGAACCACATAGGATCTAACCGCATCATGTTCTGTAGCAACCAAACCGTAGCACTGACCACCACTGCGACACCGAGGAGTTCACCCAGCATCATCCATAATGTGCGTCGATAACCCTCTGAAATACCCAGAGAGAATGCCAGCATCATGCACATACCCGGCGTCAGTGAGACCGCGGCAATGGTGGGAATAAACAACATCAACAGTTCTGGTTTCATGTTAAAACAACAACTTTAGTAATTAGCAAAAAGGCTAAGGGGCCTCAACGATGGTCAAAGTACACGACTTTTTAATGCAGGTGATCGAATTCAGCGCTTTGCTGATGGCCACTCTAATACTGATGGGCGTGGTTACTGTCGTCGTGCTTTACATTATAGACATCACTCAAACCCAGCAGGCAATTCGTCGAAATTATCCAGTAATCGGCAGATTTCGCTACTTATTCGAGCACCTAGGCGTTTTTTTTCGTCAATATTTCTTCGCCATGGACCGGGAAGAATTGCCCTTCAATCGCGCACAGCGCGGCTGGATTGCCCGAGCCGCTAAAGATATTGACCACACCATTGCCTTCGGCTCGACCAAGCCCATTCATACCCCTGGTGACATTCTATTTCTCAACAGCGCATTTCCTAAACTTGATGAGGAAACTCAGCACTCAGCCAAAACACCCCTATGTTTTGGCGAAGGGTACGCTCGCGACGTCTATGCGACTCATTCAATATTTCACATCTCCGCAATGAGTTATGGCGCACTATCTGCTCCGGCTATTCAAGCGTTGTCTGGGGGCGCCGCCAAGGCCGGCATTTTACTCAACACCGGGGAAGGCGGATTGGCCCCTTTCCATCTCGAGGGGCAATGTGACCTGGTCTTTCAAATTGGTACGGCAAAATATGGCGTGCGCAACACCGACGGAACATTGTGTGATGAAAAACTCCGGGAGATTGCAGCCCACTCCTCAGTAAAGATGTTCGAGATAAAACTCTCCCAAGGCGCGAAGCCAGGCAAAGGCGGCATTTTACCGGCAGAAAAGGTCACGGAGGTTATTGCGAGCACCCGAGGAATCCCTATGGGACAGGATTCGCTAAGCCCCAACCGTCACACTGACATTAGCTCGGTAAACGACCTGCTCACCATGATTCACAGAGTGCGACAAGTCACGGGAAAGCCCGTGGGCATTAAATTTGTATTAGGCCAGCCCGAATGGCTTGATGACCTTTGCCAAGCTATTCAAACCCTCGGATTAGACTACGCGCCCGATTTTGTCACCGTTGATAGTGCCGATGGTGGTACCGGCGCCGCTCCACAAAGCCTTATGGATAACGTCGGGCTTCCCGCAGACAGCAGTCTGCCTTGGGTAGTCGATAAACTGATTGAATATGGGCTTAGGACACGTATTAAAGTCATGGCGTCGGGGAAAATGAGTACTCCTTCGGGAGTGGCTGCGGCCCTTTGCTTAGGCGCCGACAGTGTCAATACCGCCAGAGGGTTCATGTTTGCACTGGGCTGTATTCAGGCCCTGCAATGCAACAAAAACACCTGCCCTACTGGCATCACAACCCATGACCCAAAATTACAGAAAGGCCTCGATCCTAAACTCAAAGCCGTCAGAGTAGCGAACTATGCTAAGAACCTTTCACACGAGGTGGAGGTCATCGCGCACAGCTGCGGTGTAGTCAACCCCTATGAGCTCGCGCGGGAGCACGCCTATTTGGTCACTGCCAACGGTCTGCCCCAAAGGCTTACTGATCGCTATCCTACGTCGGCCAGAAAAGGCCAAAGTTAACACCTTGCCCTGGTTGGCCCCGATCTAACGGACCATGAAGAAACCTATCCTGCTTACACTATTGCTCAGCCTCGTACTTGCGATTGGGCTGAGCATAGGCGCCGTTGAACAACGAACAAGAGTGTTAACAGAATCCGCTCAAGCAACCATTTTGAGAGACTTCACATTTGCCTCGCCTATACACTTTAGAAATGTGGACGAGCTAAACAAAGCACTCCTCGCAGCACTGGAGATAATGCCTAAGGAAATTTGGTTGCGCGCTATTCACGTTGATGGCGAAGTTTTGACAACCGCGCACCTTGCAAAAACTAACAACACCAGCTGGGATGAAATAACCTCAGTATCGAGAACCTCAGCCAATCGATCAGAGGTTTTAACCACTATTGAGTGGCCTACTAAAAAAGCCGGTGGCAAGTATAACTCTGCTGGGGCGCTAGGCGCGCTTCCCCTCATGAATGCCCAATTCCTGACATCAATTCCTGTGTACTCATCCGTTGATCCACTGCGCACAGACATCACGCGCTCAGCTTACCAACAGGCGTTAATACCAGTAACGGGCCGGCCCCTAACCTTTGTCACAGGATATATTGAACAGGGTATCTCACTAAGGGAAATCGTAACGCCCCTGATGCCTATCCTTGGCTTTATTTTCGCGATTTCACTCATGATTGGCCTATCAGTGATATTCACCTTTCGCATTTTTATACGTCGCGTAGATTTAGAAACCGCTGAGCTCGCAGTCTGTGTAAATTGGACTGATGAACAGGGTGTGTCACAAAAAATTGAGCCATCGCTCCAACAAAACGTAAATCTTCAGGAGATCACAACAGCCTTTAATCGACTCATTAGTGATCAGCACGAACTGCGCGCCCACAGTGCGGTGGATACATTTAATGCAAATGAAAGTCGCATTCAGGGCGTTAACGCCGCCTATTTCGATCCAGTGACTCAGCTACCCTGCCGTCAATTGCTGCTAGAACAGATGACGGTCCTGATGGATATTGCAGCGAGGGAACGACGTTATGTGGGTCTAGTGCTCCTGGAAGTCGGCAGTATCGGAGAGATTCTCAAAACACATGGTCGTGAGTTCAGTGACGATGTGCTCCGTGAGATAACGTCACGCATTTTAAACTCCGTCCGTAAATGCGACATCGTTAGCCGCGGTTACGATGCAGAGGGAGCGGCAATACTCGACGCCGACCAGTTTTGCGTCGTGCTTCATGGTATCAATGACACCCAAGAGGCTCTTGCTCATGCAGAGGGTTTGATAGATCTAGTTCGTGCACCCGTCAAAGAGTCGCTTAAACTTCAAGTTGCTGCTGGCGTTGCTGCTGCACCGCTACACGGCGAAACACCAGAAAGCCTTCTGAGCGCAGCCAAAGCCGCGCTGGCAGCCGCACGGGAGTCCAACGCGTCATCCGGGGTCCTTTTTTTGAGGAACAACACGCCAAAGGCACCTACCGCTAGCATCTCAAAGGCGACAGAAACTCAAGCAATTTCCAGTCATCGCACTGAGTTATTACCCCGTCGATAACTGCCTTACGCAGCCCTACCGGAAGCGAGATAGAAGCCATCTATTGTTGAGGTAAATAGCTTGATGACTTTTTTCGATCCAATCTCGCCGCGTGCCCGCATAGATGCGGTTTGGCTTTCTGTTGTTAACTTTACAAGCGGCTTAAGCAACCTCAGACGTTCAATGGAAGTCCACTATTGTTGTTCGTTTTCCAATTCAGCACCCGCCTCGCTCAACTCTGCTTTACGTGCATCCTGCACCTGATTCATGCAGTCACGAAAACTGTCGACGACTTTGTCTACACCTGATGGATTTAGCCCGCCCGTATTGCCCGCTACAGAGAAGGTCGAGTAGACAGCCCCAGCAGTTAGCATAGACCACGAAATGACGTGTATGGGAATACCACTATCTTTGAGTTCATTGGCCAGGGCAATAAACCGGTTGGTGACTTCCATCTGTTGGTCTTGATCGGACATTGCGCTTTATCTCCCGTAATTAGACTCGAAATTATATCAGAGCCTGATAAAGGCCTCACCTAAGGTGGCAGTTTGTTGTGGTGCCCAAAAGCATGCTGTAGCCTCTCACGCGTCACCTCTCCGAACCCAATGCATGAATCCAAGTAACTCAACAACGCTGGCACCACCTCCGATAGCCGCACTGACACTTTGGCTGGGAGCAGCCCTTGGGCTGATGACGCTTTCCAGTGCCGGTGCCATTGCTGAGACCTTGGTATCTGGTGCAGTCAGCGTAGGCTACGAGTACGATAGCAATGTAAGTGTCGATGAATTAGACAAAAGCTCTAGCGTGGGTGACGGCGGCGCCCTTTTTTCCGCAGATATTTCTCTCGATCATGACTTCACCGACAACACATCGGCGTCGGCATCTTATGGTTACTCGCGGATTGATTATCAAGACTTCGAATTTTTGAATCGAGAGACTCACATGCTTGGCGGCAATGTAAGTTCGAAGTGGGAGAAGGTAACCGCGGGCATTAATTATTTTTATATTAATGCCCGACTAGACGGCAATGACTTCTTAACCTATCACCGCGCATCGCCATCATTATCCGGATTTGTCAGCAAGCGATGGTTTCTGCGGGGAGCTTATGTATTTGGTGATAAAACAATTGCGCGAAGACCTGGGCGAGATGCACAAAACCACGGCACCGAGCTCGATGCCTACTATTTTTGGCGCGGTCTGCGCCGTTATATCAACCTAGGTTATGTTTACCGGCAGGAAGATAGCCAGGCGGCAAGATTCAAGTACAAAGCGCACCAAATCAAACTTAGAGCGGTGCAAAGATTTGAGGTTTTTTCCAAGCTATCGACACTTGAACTCGGCTTGCGTTACGAGGACAGAAATTATGACGAGGCCACCCCCAGTATTGGCGAGAGGCGCAATGATGAAAGGGTAAGAGCAACCGTTGAATTCGACCTACCACTCACTGATCGCATTAATTGGAGGGTCTATGGCGGTTACAGCGACTACCTGTCTAACCTTCCTTCCGCAGATTACGACCAGTCCCTGATTGGCACCACAGTAGAACTGTCCTTCTAACCAAGCCCTAAAGCGTGAGCAAGCCGTAACCGTATATGTTATCCCGACCCGGTGGGCCAATATCCGTTGCCGCTGCATACAACCGGCCTATAACGTCGATGTCGGGCTCCTGATGCTTCAGCAGGGCTGCCGCGGTAACAGCAAAGGGCACGGCAAAAGAGGTGCCCGAGGAGGCTGCGTATCCACCACCTGCTACCGCGTGCCGTAAATTGACGCCTGGCGCAGCCAAATCTAGATAATCTCCCCGGTTGGCCAATCTAAAAGCCCGACCGCGCTGATCTACGGCAGTAACCGCTACTACACTCGTGTAAGCGGCGGGATACTGAGGCCTCGCCATTGGGCCGCCATTACCAGCTGCGGCTAAAACCATCACACCCTGTTCTGAAATTCGTTTTAGCGCCACCTCTAAGAGCCGGTTGGGGGGGCCCGCCAAACTTAGATTAATGGCATCAACCCGTGAAGACAGCAGCCAGTCTAGTGCCCGTACTAGGCTTACGGTGCTAGCAATTTCCCCACGAGCTTCATCCTGCTCAAATACAGCGGCCGCAAAGAGTTCTGACTCTGGCGCCAACCCTTTGAGTGGCGCTACATTTGCAGCAATAATTGAGGCAATAGCAGTACCATGATAGTTCGGCAATTTTTCGGCGACGGCAAAGGGGCGTGATGAGATTTTTGCCGAGGCAAAGGCCGGATGATCGGTATCTACAGCGCTGTCCACAATGCCAATGCGTAGATTCATGGTCGCCAACGCTGCGGGAAAGGGCATCGCGTCTAGGGGCGATATACCGGTTTCATAACTTTGCGGCTCAGGTATTCCCGCCGTGTAAATATGATTCAAGTCAACTTCTGCCCGATCGTCGCCCACCACATCCATAATGCCGTCGCGAGTGCTGGAAATATCAAAACTTGCAGGAGCAGCAACCTCAGCCAACCGAAGACCCAACCCCGGCAGCTCAGTAAACTCATCGAAAATATAACCCTCGCTAGCCAGTTCATCGAAGACCTTAGGTTCAGCCATTACCAGCCACTGCCCCTGATGGATTCTTCGAGCGTCGACGTCGATCTCGATTTCGATGGCGTCAATCATTTCATCGACTTCCGCTGCAAGACGACCCTCTGCGCCTGCAATAGCCACCGCCTCTAGCGACGTAACGGTGTCTGATTCAATCTGCTGAGCGACCAGCTCGCCAACATCAGCCTCGGCGGCATCAGCAGCATCAGCCTCCACTTCCGAAGTTGTCGCATCTGCAACTTCTTCCTCCACGGCGCTTTCTGCTGACTGCTCTACTCCTTCAGCAACTTGTTGTTCCGCCGACTCTTCTACTACATCGTCAACCGACTCAGCCACCTGCTCTTCCGCAGACTCCTCTACCACATTGTCAACCGACTCAGCCAC
>Ga0209251_1002798_pt1 | contig 11915 bp, 8 predicted proteins | sample SaaInlV_100m_DNA_6_FD_184665 | JGI IMG/M metagenome (GOLD analysis project Ga0209251, IMG submission 184665) | Marine microbial communities from expanding oxygen minimum zones in the Saanich Inlet - Saanich Inlet SI073_LV_10m_DNA (SPAdes) (version 2) | ecosystem: Environmental > Aquatic > Marine...
TTTTTGCAATATTCATTTGCGCCGTGGCATTGAACATGCTGCGCAAAGCGATCGGATATTAAGATTTTCGAAACCTCAAAAAGGCCTTTTCTTGGATTTGGGGAAAATACCCCCAAGGGCGCAATAGCGTGGTGATCGCGGGTCCAGGCGCAACAGCGTACGGGGGCATTAGGAATGAGTGAGAGGTTTTCTTTATTCAAACCCCAGCCCGTTTTAGGAGGTTTGCATGAAATATCTCATCGCCCTGTTCTTGCTTGTCAGCCCCGGTTTTGCCTGTGAACACCGATCGTCATTTTTGCACAAGACGCCCGATTTCAAACTGCTTTTCTGGGGTTTGTCGAGCCAGGGGACATTGGTTGAAATTTATCAAAACAATAAATCGCGTGCTTGGTTTGCTTCCGTGACCGATGCGAGAGGTAAGATGTGCCTTGTCTCGCAAGGGCAAGGGTTTTCAACGATTTCGCCGCGCGTGTCTGCAGGTTTCTCCCTGTCACCAAAGCAGATTGATCTCAACGATTGACAAAAGCTGTGGCTTTGGTGGGAGAACTGCCGCTTAGCATCTTCACTGTGGCGCAGACATAGAAACACAAGCAAACAGAATGAGTTCGCTCTGATAGTGGCATCTTTGGGCTTGCCCGCGCATCGCTAAGGGGGCGGCCTGTTCGGTTGCATTGGGCTTTCATTCCCTCGAAAACGCCGCATGATAAAGCGGGGTGGACATTCATCATTTCGCCGTCACAAAGGGGGCTGATCCAACATCACTAAGCCACTCTTCGCAGCGTCTAGGGGTGCAAAATTTCTGCGGCAATATCTTGCAGCTTCACAACTTTATCACTGGCGCCAAGATCAATCGCGGCTTTTGGCATGCCAAATACCACGGATGTGGTTTCATCCTGCGCAACTGTTTTCCCACCTGCATCTTTGATTTGCAACAAGCCTTTTGCCCCATCCCGCCCCATTCCGGTCATTAAAATGCCCATTGCATGTTGCTTAGCGGCAGTTGCGACAGAAAAAAATAACCTATCCACCGACGGGCAATGCCCATTCACCAAATCGCCTTGCGTGACCTTAACCCAATAGCCTGCGCCCCTTTTTTGCACCTCAAGATGCTTGCCGCCACAGGCGATAATGGCCTGCCCTTGGCGTACCGGTAGATGATCGGTGGCTTCTAAAACATCGATGCTGCACAATGTGTCCAACCGGTCTGCAAAGGCTTTGGTAAAGCTTGATGGCATATGCACTACGGCAACGATGCCGGGGCAGGTTCTGGGCAAGGCGGATAAAACGCTCATCAAGGCGCTGGTTCCCCCCGTTGAAGTGCCAATGGCGACCAAATTTTTTTGATTTTTTGAGGAAACTGTGCCGCGCGGCGGTTTGGGCATCGTTTGCGGTTCGGGGATGGACGGCAGAGCGGAAGGGCGTATTGGCACCGGATCCTGTTCCACTATCGGCGAAGCGGCGGTGGGTTTTGCCCGTGATAGCTGGGTTGGAGCATGCGATAAAAACCATATTTTTTCTTCAATTTGAGGCAATAAAAACCGAATATTTCGCATCAGGTTGCGCTCTGGTTTGATCACATAATCAGAATGCCGCGATTTTAACGATAGATTTCTATTGGCAAGCGTTGATAGCAGTTCGGGGGCCAGCAAGAATAGCGTTGGAATTTTTGTTTCGCCTTTGGCTTTGTCGAGGGCAGAGATAATATCAAGCGTGTGAACGTCGAGATTTAACAAAATAACATCGGGCGTGCGTTTTGCAAAATAGCGCAGCACGCGGCTGGCATTGCAAGGCATTGCCGTCGCCTCTATCAAGCCGGTCGATGAAAAATATTGGCTCAGGGCTTTGCGGATGATCGCGTCAGAGGCGATGATAACGAGCTTCATAAAAATTCAGGCCCTAAGGAAGATCTGGATGTTTTCGAAAGACCGCCGGTGCAACTTGTTGCAGGCCCTTTGGCATTTTTATATTCACTTCAGACAGGCCAATAAAAAGAAACCCCCCCGGCTCTAACGCGTTAAAAATGTTTTCCAAAAGCGTTACGCGACTTGCTTCGCTGAAGTATAAGATCACATTTCGGCAGAAAATGATGTGGAAACGCTGCTTGAATGGAAATTTTGCACTGGCGAGATTAAACCAGCGGAATAAGATTTTTTCCCGCACCTTTTTGATAAACTGGAACCTGTCTTCGCCTTGTTTATGGGTGTAGGATTGCAGAATCTGCGGGGCTATTTTTTGCAAACGTTCATTTTGAAATTGCCCCGAATAACCTTTGCGCAGCATTTCGCTTGAAATATCAGTGGCCAGCACGCCCGCCTGCATCTCCCAGAATGGATCTCCATAATATTGATGCGCTGCAAATAAGAGCGAAAATGCCTCTTCGCCAGACGCGGCTGCCGCGCTCCACATGCGCAGCTGACGGTCTGGGCGGGGCAGCTGAACGGGCGCGATGGCGGGCAAGGCGGTTTGGGATAAATAGGTGAAATGGGCGTTTTCGCGAAAAAATGATGTATGGTTCACGGTAAAAATATCGGTCAGAGGTTGGAAAGCGCTGGTGGCTTTTGTTTCTTGCCAACGCGATATTGTGCGCGCCAGATCGGTAACCCCGTGCTCATTGAAAAACTGCAAACTGCGCGTTTTTGCAACAGGGGGAATGGTTTTGGGCAGCACCAAGCCAAACAGGTTCAAGAACAGCGCTTTGATCAGCGCATAGTCATGCGTGCTTAGGTCTTGCATGGGGGTTATTACGCGTTCCAGTCCCATATGCCTGTCCAAGTTTTGGGGGGCTTGGCCATCAGGTTCTGACAGCGTTTTAAAAACAAACTGGACGGGGTGAGCGAGGCGTTCAAACCTTTTGGTTCATGCTCTTGGGCGGCTTCAAAGCAGCTATGCGCAGCTTTAAAATCCGCCTTGGTGTATTTTGAAAATCCCTCGTTGAAAGTTTCAGCCAATCTTTTTTGCGTGTCAGACGCCGCGTCCCAGCGATCCATAAGTTCAAAACAGGCCAGAGATTGCGATTTACCTTTCACGGTCACGCGGTCGATCATACGCGTGCAATATCGGTCTTGATGAGCGCTGATAATGCTTTCTCCCAGCAAGTTTTGCAGGCCATATAGTTTCGCAGCAGCTTCAAGTCGGGCTGCTGTATTAACCGTATCACCGATGACGGTTAGGTCGATCCGGGCTTCAGCTGCCCCAAGATCGCAGAGGATTGCCGGGCCTGAATGCGCGCCAATTCTAAGGGCGAAAGGGTCAGTTTTTAACCGCGGATCACTTTCGTTCAATGTCTTGAGGCAGGCCTTAATCTCAAGCATTGTGTCAAGCAGCGCTTTTTGTGCGTTGTTGTTTTGCTCATGAATCCAAAAGGCCATGCAGGCATCGCCGATGAATTTATCTATATCACCGCCATGCTTAATGATCGCCCGGGTCACCAAGCTGAACAGCTTATTCACCTGTTCCACAACATCATCTGGGGCATAGGCTTCGCATCGAGGGGTAAAATTCATGATGTCGATAAACGTCACGGTTACGGTTTTTCGATCGGCGCGCGGGGCGGTTTGTCCAGCGCCCCAAACCGCCTTTTCCAGCGCCACCTTCAACGAGGCTTTGGAGACATAACGTTGCAATTGAGCTTGTTCGTCTTTGGTGCGCCGGTCCGCGAGTGTTTTTTCAACTTTTGCAACCAAATCATGTACGCCAAAGCCTGTGGTAACCGCGGCCTTGGCGCCGGCATTCAGGGCCATCCGGATATTTGCCTCATTGGTATCGGGCAAAAGAACGATCACCTCCGGGGTGCTGGGCAGATCGCTTGTGTTTAACCCATTAAACAGGTCAACGATCGTACCATCGCTTGGCTCAAATTCACAAATCACCAAATCGCAGGTGCTGCGCTGAACGGCTCTGAGAAAGGCGGCGATGGTGGGCACGCGTTTTGTGCGAAATCCCTGCAGGTTCAAAACCGCTGCAATATCTTGGTCACTGGTTTCAGGGCCTTGCAAAATGACAATGCTTTCGCGGGCACCTCGAAACCTTTCGAGCATGGCACTGACCTTTTCTATCAACCCTTCAACATGCACCGGTTTTCCAATGAAAGCATCGACGCCCACGTCAAAGCCCTTGCGTTGGTCAGTAGCGGAGGAAAGCGTGCTTGACATGATTAAGGTGGCCTCGGCGGTGAGGGGGTCATTTTTCAGCGCAGCGCAGGTTTCATAGCCGTTCATTTTCGGCATTTCGATATCACAAATGATCAAGTTTGGTTGCAGAGTTCGGGCCATCTGATAGCCTTCCTCGCCATCAAAAGCTTGCGCCACCTCAAAGCCTGCCTGCTGCAACGGCCCAACAATTGTTTTATGCACCAAAGCCGAATCGTCGATCAAGAGAACTTTATTGCGCCGCGTATTTGCCTTTTCAATCGCCGCAACAAGATCTTCGCCAGCGACTGGAAACTGCAGAAAACCATCGCAAATCCCCACCACATCGGGGGCAAGCGCATAATCCAAGGATAAAAATAAAATCCGCAAATCGGTTTGAAACAGGCGCTTTAATCGAAAAGCCACATTGATCAATTCCTGTTCATTCGTGTCCGATTGCAGCACCAAAGTGGTTTTGGGGTTTTCTGAAACCTTCGTCACAATATGGTTTTTTGCGATCAGCTCGAAATCAAAGTCTTGATCCTGCAAACAGGTTTTTAAGTATGTGGAATAAAGGTCATTTTCGAGGCAAAGCAAAACGGTGTCCCGTGCCTGTGTTTGGGCCATCAGCTCGGAGGGGGGGGCATGTGCAAATTCTGGGGCATGGTTAATCCAAATCCTTAGGCAGAGCTCAGGGCGCGGTTGGGGCAAGGCAGGCCTTGTCCAACGCGGCGATGATGTCATCTTCATTGATGGGCTTTTCGAAAAACTCGGTTGCGTTTAACGCAGCCAAACGGCGTTTTTCCGGGCCGTCGCTTATTTTTTTGCCGGTGATCATGAAAACGGGTGCTGCGCTTAACCCGGGCTGCTCGCGCAAACGCTCAACAAATTCATAGCCATCCATTAAGGGCATAACGATATCCACGCAAAAGGCAGAGATATGGCGCGCAGCAGCTTTTGAAAGCGCATCATGGCCATCTGTGGCGCTTTCAACTTGATAACCTGCCCGCGTTAACAAGGCGCTTAAACGGTTGCGTTGGAGCGCTGAATCATCCACCACAAGGATCGTATGATCGGCCCGTTGTAGCGTGGCGGCATCGGTTGTGATATCGTTTAACGGCGCTTGAGCGTGCAGGTCCTCGGTTAAGATTTCCCCCACATTGAGGATAAGCACCAAATTACTATCTGACAGGATTGTGCATCCCATCATGAATTTAATTTTTGAAACCAAGGATCCAAATTGTTTGATTAACACATCTTGACGGCCCTTCACCTCATCCACCAGGATGCCGATATAACGGTCGCCATCCGCCAAAACGATGATCGTTTTTTCTACCTGATTGAAGGCGCTGGGCGGAAAGTTTAACAGGCGCGAAAGAGTGCTCACCGTGACCGTCATCCCGCGATAATTAAACACCAAGCCGCCGCCCACACGGCGTAATCCGCTTTTTGACACGGTAAGAATTTCTACAACATTCGATACTGGAAACGCGAATTGATGGCCGTTTTCGCTGGCCAATAAAATGCCCACAATTGCCAGTGTTAACGGCAAACGCAGAGTGATTTTTGTGCCTTTCCCTTTTTCAGTTTCGATATCAACCGTGCCTTGCACTTGCGTGATGGCAGTTTTCACCACGTCCATTCCAACGCCGCGCCCTGAAAGCTCGGTGACGTTTTCTGCAGAAGACAGGCCCGGATGAAACGTAAGATCTAAGATGTCTTTTTCGCTAAAACTTTCGGCCGCGGCAGGCAGCACCAATTCGCGTTCCAAGGCCTTGGCCAAAATGGTCTCGAGGTTGATTCCGCGGCCATCATCTTTGATTTCGATCACCGCATTTGAGCCCTGATAATAGGCTGAGAGTTCGATTTTGCCGATTTCTGATTTGCCTTGGCTCAGGCGCTCTTCGGGGGATTCAAAGCCGTGATCCAAAGAGTTGCGGATAATATGAAGCAGAGGATCGGCCAATTGATTGATCAAAAGTTTATCAAGCTCTGTGCTGGCGCCAGAGAGGATCAAATTCGCCTTTTTGCCCGTCTTTCGCGCCATATCTCGAACCTGCGCGGGAAAGCGATTGAACAATTGCGCCACCGGCACCATGCGAAAGCTCATTGCGCCGGTTTGCAAACGCCCGCTCAACCCCTCAAGATCTTCGATATTTTTTTGTAATTGTTTGCGGGTATCGTCTATGCGCAACATCGTTAGACGGAATTCTTCAGGAAAAAACTCCAAATTCCGCAAAATTTCGCTGTCTAAAATATCTTTGATTTTTTTCAAACTGGCCCGTTCAGAGGAAAGGCCAGAGATGCGTGATTGACCTTGGCGGCCCGTAGGTTCGATCAGATCATTATCCAGATCAAGCACCTTTTGCTTTAAGCTTTCCACGGCTTCAAACACCAAATGGAATTTTGCGGTTCCAGTCAGTTTTTCCAAATTGTAAAAGGATTGCGTTAAAACATGCAGATCGTTTTGCAGCCGGATACGCGTGATAAATACCTCTGAGGCGGTGTTCAGCACATCATCCAGCTTTTGCGCGGGGATGCGAATGGTTTCATCTTGTGGAATGCCCGGTGTGACAGTGCCAACGGGCTGTATACCTGCCGGCGCTGGCTCGGAATTTGGCTCTGCATTTATCTGTGGCTCTGCATAAGGTTGGATCGTCGGTTTGGCGGGATCCGTTGAGGCATATAGATGTTGGATAAGCGGTCTGATCGGCGTATCCAGCGGCCGTTCTTCAATCACCTGTCGGATCAAATGCCCCAAACCTGCAACTGCTAACATCAATCCATCGATCAGGTTGGATGAAATGTTTAATCGCTTTGAGCGCATTTCATCCAGAATAGTTTCGACCTCATGCGCAAGGGTTTCTATCTTTTTGATCTCGAGCAAGCGTGCGCCGCCCTTTATCGTATGCACAGCGCGAAAAATTTGGTTGATAACCTCAAGCGGGCTTTGCGTTGTTTCCAACTCGATCAGTGAAAGTTCGATCGCATCCACATTATCCTGCGCCTCTTGTGTAAACTCTGGGATTAAGTCGCGTTTATCCGCGCCGATCAACAGTGCCTCGGGTTCGCTATCCAGCGCGTCGAGCCGTCTGATCAGCGCTTCAGAGGTTTGCGCCAAGGCGGCTGGCTCTACATTACGGCTCTGAGCATCCTCATGACGCTCGGGCTCTTCGGTATTTCTTCGTTTTACATCTGCCGCTTGATCCTGCGTGAGGGTTTCGTTGAACTCAGTTAAGGCAAGGCGCAAATATCCCTCTGCTTCGCGGATAATATCGCTGATATCCGCTTTGCCGTCTTCAGACTCTTCCCAGTCTTTTAAAAGCGTCAGCGTGTTTTCAAATAGAAGCTGCAGCAGGTAATCCATCGAATGATGGGTAAAACTGTGGTGATATCGACCATAATCCAAAATAAACACGATGATTTGCATCAACTGCCTTGGTTGCATGATCCGCAACACATCCAGCATGCCAAAGATCAGATAGCCCCTGCGATAGGCCATATCATAGGCCTCTTGAGGGGTGTCAGGTTTGACTTTTATCAACGTCAAAAGATCTGCGTAAGCGTGCTCGGTGGTTTGAATTAATTTCTCCAACAGCGCCATATTCGACGCGTCAAGATGGGGGTTTGTGACGTTTTTTTCGGGGATATCAACCGTTAAGATTGCTGGATCATACATCTGCATATTTTATCCAAAAAGGCCGGTGGCCGACGCCTTTGGCGCCGCCAGCGATTAATAGTTTTCAAAATTATTTGATTGAATTGGGTCCGAGGATGGTGCCGGTGGTCGCGATGAGGGCGCGGGCATCGATTGCTGAAGGCTCGCCTCTTCAGAGGGGTGGTCGGTTTTAAAGCGGGCGACCAATGCCTTCAAACGAGGGGCCAGAGCCGAAACTGTTTGCGCGGTTTGAAACAATTGTTGCGCGGCTGAGGCATTGCTTTGAATAACCCCGTCCAACACTTGCACCGAAGTGTTTATTTGCGCGGCTCCGGTAGATTGTTCTTCCGAAGAGGCGCTGATATTTTGTACAAGATCTTTGGTTTTTTCAATTTCAGGCAACAAAGCATTAAGCATCTGGTTGGTTTTTTCAGCCAGCTCTTTGCCCTCGCCAGACGAGACTTGAATATCAGAGGCGGCTTGCTTGCTTAATTCGGCCAGTTTTGACACTTCTGAGGCTACCACAGCAAAGCCTTTGCCATGCTCGCCAGCGCGGGCCGCCTCGACCGAAGCATTCAGGGCCAAAAGTTCAATTTTGCGGGTGATTTCTTCCACAATCGTAATTTTTTCTGCGATATCTTTCATAGATCCCGCGGTTTTTTCCATAGCTTGCGCGCAGACCTGCGCGTCTTCCGCCAAAATTGTGGCTTTGCGATCGGTTTCGACCGCGCCATCAGCATTTTCGCGGATGGATGTGGTCATCTGCTCCATCGCCGTTGCGGTTTCTTGAACTGAATTGGCTTGTTCGGTGGTGCCATCCGAGACTTGCTGTGCACCGGATTGCATTTGCTCTGATTGCTCGGTGACCTGGCGCGAAACCTCAAGCAGTGAGGCCACAATATTCGTGAGATTTTCCTGCATTTTTGAGATTGCGCGCATGACCAAACCGATTTCGTCATTGGAAGACAAATCATTTTTCACGGTAAGGTTGCCGTCAGAAATTTGATCGACAGCTATGATTGTTTCGCGCAAACGGCGCCGGATATTCATCGCGATCCAAATGCCGATGCTAAGCGAGATGATAAGCGAAGAACTGATGATCAGAACGGTTATCCTAAGAGCAGATTTTTCCGTTTCTTCAGCTTCGATCACCGCCTGAAACGATATATTTTGAACTTTTCTCAACAATGCATCCAGCTGGCCGTTTAATTGATTTTGCACCTCGTCTAGCTCGACCAAAATATCATGTCGCCTTTCCTCATAAGAGGATGCAGCGGTGGTTTTTTGCAATGAGGCGCCAGCACTGGTCTGTGGCGAAACGCCAGAGCTTTTGGACGTTGTTGCCCCATGCGCCCCATGCGCCCCATGCGAAGTGGGTTGAGGTATATTGCTCGGCTGCGACCCTCCGGCCTCTGTTGCCTCATTTTTGTTTTCTAATATTGAAATAAGACTCAACCCAAGGTCGTTGTAAATCTTGTGTAGAGTTTTGATTTCTTCGAAGCGCGTTAAAATATCAATGTAAACTGTTGCAATCTGCCCGATTTCATCTTCCAAGCGGGACAGCGCAGCGCTATCGATATTGCTATCTTCAGAATTTGATAACCCGATGACACCGCGCAGCAGGCTTTCCGCGATCTTTAACTCTTTAATCGTTATCTCATTCGCCTGTTCAAAATGGTGTATGCGCTTTTTGTAGTCTTCGATTTCATTTAACTCTAAATCCAGTGCAGCCGTGGTTAACTCGATCTCTTGGATCAATTGATATTCTGCAAGCTTTGTGATGTGATTTTGCAAAGGAATTTCGACTGTTGATAGATTGTGGATTTTTTTACCAATCGAGGCCATCGAAGATATTGAATAGAGCCCGGAAGCGAGGCTGGTTAGACAAAATAAAAGGATTAGCGATATGATTTTGGCAGACAGGCTCATCGAGGTTTTCATGTCAGCTCCTAGTTTTAAAAAAATTGGTTTTAATAAGCGGTCTTGGTCATTGGCGCCTAAAAACAGACGCTTGATCTTAGTCTGGGATTAAATAAAATTTCTTTTTTCGCGGTATTCATTCAAATTTTCGGAACCTATCAGGTCGGGCAATGACAGGCGCATGATGGTGAGTTCGCCGATTTCGCTAATGCCCTGGAACAGGTCTGATACAGGCTCCGACAGGATTTCTGTGCTGTTGCGAAAGCTGCGTATATCAACCGTCATCATGCCCAACACGTCATCCACGCAGAGCACCAAATCTTTGCCATTTTCTTGCAAGACCATGTATTTGTTACGTTCATCCAAAGCCCGCGGCATCAAGCTTAGATCTTTTGAAATATCGAGGCAGGATAAAACCTGCCCCCGTAGATTGATTAAGCCCCGCAAAAAATTTCCATCTCCGTAAATAGGCGTGACTTCATAGCCCTCTATAATTTCGATTACGTTCTCGACCGGAACCACAAAATGCACATTGGAAATGCGCGCATGAATAAATTCACTGGTTGTGCCAAACGTTTTGACCTGCCGGCCTTGCGTGACGTCCTCTTGGCCCTCAATCACGGTTTGACTGCCAATTTTAACAGTGACCTCTTGCGCCAAACGCTGTGGTGAAATCAGGGTTAAATTGGAGCTTTGATAGCCGATCACGTCTAAGATGAAAAAGGCGCGTGCTGCATCGGTTAATATTCGGTTGCGCGGATCCAAAATGTCATCAGCGCATGACAAAACGGCCACATGACGGTCCATTGACAGGCAGAGCAACGTGCCATTCACGTCTAATTTAACAATCGATTGCGGGGCGTTGGCCGCCTGATTTTGTGAGGTTACGGGCGTTAAATCGCCACATTCGAAAACTGGAAGCAAACGGTTGCGATAGACCACAGTGCCAATACAGCTGCGCAGGTTCAAGGTTAACGGTTCGATTGGCGCAAAATCGCGTACAACTTCCACTACATATTTCACGGGCACGCCGAATTTCGTATTATGGCGTTCGAAAATAAATAATTTTGAATATTCAGAAAAGGCTTCATCGGTTTCTGCAAGCGGTGAAAACGCGACGTGCGGCGCCTCTGTTGCGGTTGCTTGTGGCTCCTCTCCCGCTTTAGCGTGCCGGCGGGTGTCAGGCTGTGCATCGCGCTGTTGGGATTGCTCGACCTCTGCCTCGACCTCTGCCTCTGTTACCGGCGCGGCTTTATCAGCCATATCGATCGCTTGGGTCTGCAAGGACAGATCTTCCAAGCGGTTTTCGGGCAGGGCTTGCATTAAATCTTCAAGCTGGATTTCTGCTGTTTTAGTCGCTGAAACGGGCTTTAAAGCTTTGCTCATGCAGCGGCCTCCGATTTATGCTGCGTGATGCGCTCCATCACCTCCCAACCTAGCGCGCGAAACTCTTGCGCGGCGCGGCTGTTTTGGTGGAAAATCGAGCAGCGGTTGAAATTCGCCTCGGCCTGCGAAACGCGTTGAGAAATCGCGGTATCCGCGGCTTTATACCCATCTGCCATAAGCTGTTGTCGGGCGTGTTGGAAGGCGACGGAATGTTTGTTAACCGCGTTCAAAACGGGCAATAAGCGATCTGAGGATGTTGCAAATTTTGGATTGACGCGTCGCGCGAACGCGGCCACCCAACCCAAGCCTACCAAATCATCGCGCGAGGGGCGGCAGGGGGTAATGATCAAATCTGAGGCTTCCAAACAGGCGGCCAATTCCCGCGAGACGGCGCCCTGACTGTCAACGCATAAAATATCACAGCGGCTTTGCTTGATATATTGTCTTATACTGTTTTCTTCATTGGCCACATAGGTTTGAACGTTCGCTAAACATTTATCTGAGCTTTCGCGCACCCAGTCATGGCTTGATTTTTGAAAGTCGGTATCAAGAATTGTGACGTTGCGGCCGCGCATCCCGAAATAGGCTGCGAGGTTGACGCAAAATGTGGATTTTCCTGATCCACCTTTTGAACTGGCGAATGTGATAATATATGTCACGCGTAAATTTTTCTTAATCTTAAAATAAAATGCCCGTAGGCGGGTTTATGAATTTTTTACTCTAGTTGAGCAGACGTTCAAATAAGTCTGCGATAGGTGTGCGAGCCGAATTAGAAAGTAGAAAATATCAATCTTGAATTCCAAAACCGTGCGTTAGCTTGGTGT
>Ga0209251_1002799_pt1 | contig 11907 bp, 8 predicted proteins | sample SaaInlV_100m_DNA_6_FD_184665 | JGI IMG/M metagenome (GOLD analysis project Ga0209251, IMG submission 184665) | Marine microbial communities from expanding oxygen minimum zones in the Saanich Inlet - Saanich Inlet SI073_LV_10m_DNA (SPAdes) (version 2) | ecosystem: Environmental > Aquatic > Marine...
CATTGGGATCTCCAAGTGATGCAATTGTTGGAAACGATGTCATAGTTACTGAAAATTTAGAAGTCACATGTCGGCTCAAAAGCTTGGAATAAAAAGACAACTTGTCCAAACCGTGCTGTACCAAGCGGAAGATCTGAATATTTTTCTGACATTCCTGTAAGCCGCAGCATTGTGTGCATTGGCTCAAAGCATCCGTTGCCTGCTTCATGCATTTTTTGAATTCATATCCATTGGAAACAGACTTCTTTTTTGCAATATTCGAATAGAATTCAAATTGCACAACCGAAAGAAATTGGATGAATTTGAGACAGGAAAGGCACACCCATGGAAACTGTCAGCTTTACCCAAATGAAAGATGGAACACGCAAGGAATATGAATTGCTGGCGCGGCTCGAAAAGCCGTTTCTGCAATTGACTGCAGATCGCGTGTTGAGCGAGCTTCGACGCGCGGGTGAGGTGACTCTGGAGGGATATAAAATCAGCCGCTTAGATCATGGATTACAATCGGGCACACGCGCCTATCGCGATGGGGCGGATATTGATTGGGTTGTAGGCGCTGTGTTGCACGATATTGGCGATGGCTTGGCACCGCAAAACCACGATCGTATGTCTGCAGAAGTCATTCGTCCGTTTGTGCGTTGGGATGTGGCGTGGACCGTTGAACATCACGGAATCTTTCAGATGGTCTACTACGCGCATCATTATGGATGGGATCAGAATGCACGTGATCAATTCAAAGATCATCCAGTATATCAAAGCTGCGCAGAATTTTGTGAGCGGTGGGATCAATCGAGCTTTGATCCTGAATATGACACTCTTTCACTGGATTTTTTTGAGCCAATGGTACGCGAAGTTTTTGGGCGCAAGGCTTATGACCCAAAGGTTGTTCAAGAAGGTTATATATCCAAGCTTATTCCAAACTCTTAAATGTGTTCAAAATGACTTGTAGTTTGTGTAATCAAACCAAACAACTGACTGACGTCAGGACTTCATTCGGAATAAATAAAGGACATTTTTTGGCTTTTCGAAGTGGTATGTCCGATTTGTCAAAGCGTAATTTGTAATGCGCGGTGTTTTGGCATAGCGGAAAAGTGTATTGCTTTATGCTCTAACAGCCAGAAATTAGATTTTTTGTAATAGCTCGTTTCTGTTTAACGGAAGACTTCTCAATCGAGCGCCTGAAGCATTAAAAACCGCGTTTAAAATCGCTGGTGCAATGATTGATGTTGCGGGCTCTCCAGCACCACTGGGGTAGGATCCATTTTCGACAATATGGATGTTTAGTTCTGGAATATTCATTATATTTTGCCATTTATATTTATCAAAATTTGTTTCGACTACGGCTCCGTTTGCGATCGTCAACTTTTCATGCAAGCAATTTGAAAGGCCCCAGAGTATGCTACCTTCAATTTGCGCTTTTGCACCATCTGGGTTAACAATTAATCCAAGGTCTATGGCGACAGTAAGTTTTTTCACAGTCACCGCGGCAGAGCCTGGATCCACATGCACTTCTGCGATGCAGGCTGAAAATGATGGGTTCGTTCTCTCTTCAGCGCCGGCAATCGCAATGCCATGCGCCGTGTTTTCAGGTAAAACACTTGCCCCATAATTGGCCAAACCTGATGCCAGTTTTAGAACATTAGCCAGTCGTTTCCCACCATTTATCGAAGCGCTTCTCTGAAGGGGGCTAACATTTAGAAACGGTTTCATACCAACAGGATATAAATTACTATCATCACCCCCCGCGTTCACCCCCTTGCCGTGAAGCATTGATAGTCGTAGATTAAGCGGATCTGCACCCACTGCATGGGCAATTTCATCGACAAAACTTTCTAATGAAAATACGGTGTAGTTATTTGCAACGCTCCGAACTGCACGCACGGGAACCGCATCTTCAAGCTGTTTGTGCCGGTATGCAATAACTTCAGTATTCTCAATGTCGTACCAATGATCTGATCCCGTCAAAGAAAATAATTGAAGCCGTTCGTCAGTCTCCTGCGCCTGTCCATTTACCACAGGTTTTATCAAACCAAATTTATCAAAAACAATCCAACCTGCGGCAATTTCATGGTTTAAACCTTTGATTTGATTTTTGCTGTCAACAAATGCTGATAATCTTTGGTAAGTTGAGGTGCGAGGATGTGCAAAAGCAAGATCATCTTCGCGCGTAAAAATTAACTTTACTGGTTGATTGGTTTTCAACGCGGCGATGCTTGCTAGTATGATAGCTTCAAATTCAAATTTTTTACCAAAGCCACCACCGATAAGGTGAGGATGGAATATAATTTTTTCTGCGGGCACCCCTGTATACATGCTTAAATACATTGGGATAAGAGGGCCACCTTGATGACTGCTATATACATGCAATTCCCCGCCCACGTACCGCGCCAATGCGTTAGCTGGCTCGAGTGGTGCATGAGCAACCATACTGGTTTGATAGTCCGCCTCAACGTTGAGTAATGAACTGTGGTCAAGATCATCTAAGCGACCGACAGTGAAATATTTGATCCCCTCACTTTTTGTATCGATCAGAGCCTTAGCACCATCCATCAATGTTTCTGAGGAAACATCCTTATTGGCATTTGTGATCCATTCAACATTAACTACCTTTGCAGCCCTCAAAGCGGCTGGATAGTTTTTGGCAATAACAACTGGAATGTCTGTAATGAAACCTCCTTGTTTTGCCTCGTCTGGAAAAGAAACTGGTATAGTAGTGATATAACCATCTATGTTTTGTGCTGCGTTGTCGTCTATGCTGGAAATAGTCGCCCCTAGTCGGGTGGGAGGCACAATAATTTTTGCGTATTGCATGTTTGGAACATAGGCATCTATTCCAAATCTTGCGTTGCCATTTAATTTTTCAGGTATATCAAGCGCTGGGATAGATTTACCGATAATCTTAAAGTTTTCTCGTGCTATCAGTGGCGCGCTCTCTAAGTCATCTTCTAAAATTTCATAATCAATTGTTGTTTCAGATAAAATATCAGAAAAGGTAATTTCTTGATCAAAAATATCGTCTATCACTTTGCTATCTGCAACGCGACAGTCCTCAAACTCTGATCCCATTAAGTCTGCGCCAGCCTCCAATAACACTTGTCTTGCTACTGCTGAAGCCCGAGACAGTTTATCGAACATTTCATGAATACTGTAACTTCCCCCAGTAAGCTGGCCTTGGTATTTTCCAAATGTTTGAGAATCCATCACGGGGTAATCAATGTCAACATTTTCCCAGTCTAGGCACAGTTGCTCTGCAACGATTTGGCTGAGTGCTGTTCCAACGTGTTGGCCAATTTCGGCTTTAAAAATATGAATTGTAGTCCGACCGTTTGATTCCATTGTAAACCACACAGAGGGTTCGAAATTGGCTGGCATCATAAGGGGGCTATTTGGGTTTAATAAATCAATAATCTGCTTGCCTGCAGCCATGCCGCTGGTTGATATTAAAGCGGTAGCTCCTACCATGCTGGTGCTTAATAAAAACCCTCTTCTGGAAAATTTCGGTGCCATCAAAATTTGCCCCCGCGCTTGATTTCTAAAGCAGTTTTAATCGCTTTTTTAACCCTAACGTATGTCATACATCGGCATAGATTTCCTCGCATTGTGATTTCTATATCTTCGTCAGTCGGGTTTTCATTATCTGCAAGTAAAGCGGCCGCTTGCATAATTTGGCCGGAGTGACAGTAACCACATTGCGGCACTTGCTCTTTTTGCCAAGCTTTTTGCAATGGATGATTGGATCCTGGATCGAGCCCTTCAATTGTTGTTATGATAGCATCTTCAACATCGCCAAGCCGGATCCTACATGATCTCATGGCTTCCCCATTAATATGGACTGTACAGCAGCCACAATACCCACCGCCACAACCAAACTTTGTGCCAGTCAGTTGCATACTTTCCCGCAAGACCCATAGCAAAGGTGTATCTGGCGTATCATCTACAAAGTAACTGTTCCCGTTCACTTTTAACATCGCCATTGGCTTGTTCTCCGTTACTCATTTTTTTGAGACACTGGTTGGTACGTTTCTTCGAGATAATGGAAAACTGACGTTGCCATAATATCCATTAACTCTTTAGATTTGAATCTTACTTTATTCCTTTTGAGGACCCGTATAACGGATTTAGAATTTCTTCTAAGATACTTTGAATGTATGCCAATCATACGATCATCAAAAAATACCATGTCACCAGATGAAAATTTACGTATCACAGGTACCATTGTCTTATTCCAGTCAGTGGCACCTAAACGAATGAGTGATAAAGCTATTTGTCTCTGATGAAGCCCTTTTTTCTCATTGGGCGTGTAATTTTGCGTTATTTTATAAGAAGTCCAAGTGGTTGAATCGGATAAAATAGCTCCAGCACTTTTATTTTTTTCTTGATTTTTGACGGAGCCTTTTACTGTCTGACCCCCATGACAAGTTCCGCAACCCTCGCTTGGTTGCTGAAATAACATTTCGCCAATTTTGAAAGAAAGTGATTTATCTTGAAGCTCTCTAAACTGAAAAGATGCTGCAGGTTCGGTTGATCCGAGCGTGGGTGGTAAAAGAAAAAGTACCAGTGCAACTGTTCGCGTCAGCAATTTACCGCTCCATTGAAATAAAAACGAGATTTATCATGACAAGTGGATATCATCCATCGCATCATTTTTGTACCGATTAGTCAATTAAATAGTATGCAAAATAGTTGATGCTACACAAAATATTGCTTTCAGAATTCTTTAAACAGATTGTTTCTCTTAAACGATAGTCGGGCAATAAAATAATAGCATCAGAAAATGCCAACTAAAAGCATTGGAAAAGTTTATCTAACTGCCATAACTGTAGACCAAAATCCGACTATGCATTAACATTTATCATGGACCACCGAATGGGGGCATTCCAGCTTTGTATTTGGCGCTTATTGTAAAAGTCGCCAACAATCGGTCCCATGACCAAAGTGAGAATAAAAAATGCTGTTAAAAACAAAAATCTTAGCTTTATTTATCACATCATTTCTTATTATTGGTTTAATCTTGTTGGCTCAGAATTTTCGGGCACGCTCCATAATAGAGGAAACAGCAATTTCAGAAATTGGTGCTGCTCATGAAATTATTTGGGATAAAATATTACAATCTGCAAACCGAGAATTGAAACTTTATGCATTCAAGGGAGAGCCTGGAAGTACTTCAATTTGGGGTCTGAGGGGGTCTCGGAGCCCGATATCGGCAATCGAAACAAGAAAACCAAAACGTATTAAGAGGGCTATAGGGAAGTACTTTGATGCCTTAAAAGAGGAAAAAATTTTAGATCACCTACTCATTTATGATGAGCAGAAAAATTTAGTATACCATTTTGGAGCAGAAGAAGCAGGTTTAACGAATAACATTCAACTAGACTGGGGAACTGCGCTAGAGCCAATAGTTTTTGCAGGAATAGACTCCAAAATTGCAGTTCAGTTAGCGTTTCCGATTTTTAGCAACGGACGTAAAGTAGGAACCATTGTGTATGCTAAAGAATTGGATGAATTGGCTGAACGTTTTGAGTACGATACACAGGCCAAAATCATAAGTGCATCTGATATTTTTAAGATTTCTGATCGATTACTGCCAACTGAACAAATTGCTGCTGAGACATTCTTATCTAATTTTCTAAATACAGGACCAGCGTACTCCATTAGCACCTTACTATATCCAATCGGCACCTCAGTTGTTACTCTTAAAATTGTAAAGGATATCACGGCGACTGTGAATGCAAATAATACCAGTTTCGTATACTCATTAATTGCAATAGCTGTCTTCATGTTTGTAATCTCTATCATTGTATTCTTTATTCTTTCGCGCGGGTTTCAACCTCTTAACTCGGCAATCCGAGCGCTGGATGCTCTCGCAAATGGCGATATGTCAGTTAGCATTGAGCAAAAACGAAACGATGAAGTCGGACAAATTTCCTTAGCAGTGCAAGCGTTTCGAAAAACCGCGTTAGAATTCGAAGACATGAAAGAAAAATCTCGAGTTGAACAAAATAAAAAACGTAATAACATATTTCGGGCTTCAGAGGAAATGGTGTCTCTTTTACCGGAACAGGTTGGCTTGAAAATCCGTAATGACATATCAAAAATGCAGGATTTATCCGAGAAATCGACGGAAAATAAAGGGCTTTTTAATGCTACTGAAGATCAGTCTCTAATGTTGGTTGAGAAGATTTTTTCACGGCTAAGTACAGAAATCACGGATCAGTTTTCCAAGCAACGCAACCTTACGTCAGCTTATCAGCGTTTCGTACCAAAAGAGTTACTTGAGAATTTAAACAAACAAATAATCACCGAGATATCGCCGGGAGACCATATCCAAAAAGACGTGAGTGTTCTATTTTCAGATATTCGCTCTTTTACAACAATTGCTGAATCACTGTCAGCAGAAGAGACCTTTTTATTGTTGAACAATTATCTCGCTATGGCGCTTCCGGAAATTACGGCGAAAAATGGTTATATCGATAAGTTTATTGGTGATGCAATTATGGCAATTTTTACAGATCACCCAGTCAATTCAGTTCTAAGCGCGGTACAAATGTTGAAGGCTCTAGAGTGCTTTAACGATACTAAATTAAGTAGCCATATTGAACCTCTCAAAATTGGTATTGGGATCAATTCAGGCCCTGTAATATTGGGGACCCTGGGGACGGCAAATCGCTTGGAAGGAACTGTTGTCGGCGACACTGTAAATATTGCAGCGCGCCTCGAGAACCTAACTAAAGAGTATAGATGCCCGTTGTTGATTAGCGAGGCAACGTTTGGCTCTTTGATGCAAGGTGACAATTTAGATTTAATTGACAAGTGCCGTAAATTGGATATCGCCGAAGTCAGGGGAAAGTCTGATAAAGTTGCAATTTACGAGGTCTTTGCTTGGGAAAAAAGTGATATAATTGAGGCTAAAATTTTCTCAAAAGTTGAGTTTGAAAAAGCGATTTCAGCCAAAATTAATGATGATGTTGAAACCGCCATTAGGCTTTTTGAAGCTTATTGTAAAAATAACTTGTTCGATACTGTTGCTCTCAATCAGTTGGAATTGTTGAAATCGTAAAAATAGAAAGTTCTTTTCTTAATCGAACTGCTCGAAAAGGATCAATATGGAACACTATCCTTTACTGTAGAAACGTTTTCCTATTCAAAAACATTGTCAACTAGACCTTACTCTCTCAGACGCTCCTAGAGGATAGAGGACGGATAAATGATTTGAGATGGTGTGTCGTAAAATCAATTTGCATGCGCAGAAACGCGTTAAATTGGGTGTTAGGGGTGTGAGGGCTATTTTAAAAATATTGTTCAAAAACAGAAGCGGCGGTATGGACTTGAATACTCAGCCCTTAGCCAAAGCATAAGCGCCGCAAAGAAATGCATTCTTTAAGTAGACAGGCAATTTCTCAGGATACCCTTCGAGTTCCTTTTTGGCAAAGTTAGAAAGTGCTACTGGACTGACAAATCTGGTGGTACATCCATCCACTAGCTGGATCAGAGTTTCGATTTTAAAAGATACGGCTCCACCGGCCATTCTACCTTTTTTGGCACGAGTTTTTATCACAAATGTACCTATTGTATTTTCTTGGGAGAATTCTTGGAGAGCCGCTAAGAATGATCTCAAATCTTCTTCTGAAGTATCATCTTTTAGTTCAATACGCGTGGTCTTTATTCGGAGAAGCTCCACATTGCGTTCACCATTTAGTTCAACAACGGCAAGGCGAACCTCCTGTGCTGATATCTCACATCCGCATACTCTCATATTTTATCCTTTGCTGCCAAAAAATCTACAGTAACACTCTTTCTATCTCAATAGATTTGACTCAACAGAATAGTCCCAAATGGATTGATTACGGGTGGGCAGGTAGCCACTCATTTCCTTGCTTCATGCATTTTTTTAATTCATTTCCATTGGAAACAGACTTCTTTTTTGCAATTTTTGAATAGAATCCAGAGTGCACAACCGAAAGACACCAGATGGATTTGAGCATTACGGTTTCGATGAAACTGTTCGGTAACGACACTGTTTCACATTCAGAAAATCTATCAAAACTAAAGAGAGCACGAAAGGCCCACTATTTTCGTTTTCTTGAAAGGTTATTTTTGTAGGTCAGATTCCCACCATTTTTCAAGCAAAGGTAGGTTTTTTATATCAACGCGTTGACCCAACACCGGAAGGATCACCGATAGTTTTTGAGCACTTGCTATTTTATGGATTTCAGCGGGGGGTTCATACCAATCATGCATGGCCATGCTAAACATCCCCCAACCCACTGGCACTAAATGTTTACCTTTTGTATCGCGAAACGCCTGCACCGCTTGCTCTGGCATGTTGTGAACACCCTGCCAGCGCACGTTGTATTGGCCACTGTCCATAAACACCAGATCAAACGGTCCATGACGATCACCAATTTGTTGATAATGATCGCCATAGCCAGAATCGCCGCTATAATAGATGCTCTCATTGTCAGAAGTAACCACCCAAGAAGCCCAGAGCGATTTTTGAATATCAGTCATGCCCTTTCTGCCCGAGTAGTGTTGCGCGGGGGTGCAGATAAACTCAAGCTCGTCAATCACCATTGTCTGCCACCAATCCAACTCAACAATTTTATCTGATGGAACCCCCCATTTTTTCAAGTGTGAGGAAACCCCAAGCGGGACGATAAATGTAATTTTATCATCGCGAAAATGCTGAATTGTCTCCATCTCCAGATGATCATAATGATCATGTGAAATCAAAACATAGTCTATTTTTGGCAAAGCATTAATATTTAGAACTGGTGGCTGAAAGCGTTTGATCATCCAGTCAACTGGGGCTGCTGATGACTGAAAAACAGGATCAATCAGGATGGTCTTGCCTTGCATCGATAACAAAATTGTCGAATGCCCTAACCACGCAAATTTTATCGTGTCCAAAGTTGCATTGAAATTAGGCGGCACGGCCGAGTTATCTTCGGGCAGGGGCTGATCTGGCCGCGTTTGGTTTGAGGTTAGAAAAAAGTTGTTTTTCAGGTTTTTTTGTGGATTTGACCAAAAGCTGCCCTCTTCATCCATGCGTGCCATCAAGCCCTTCTCTTGGTTCACAAACATATCTTGCTGCAGATCATAATTTTCTGACTTGCGCACACGTGTCAAATCCTGACCGCTCGGTATCGCACCAAACTGATCAAAATCTATTGTTAGAATACTTAATCCAAGCAATACTATAGGACTTAAGGTGACTAAGACTATTTTGCGATACTGGTGTTTCATAGGAAGAGAGTGCCTTGCAAAGATATTTTCATTTGACCTGAGGACGGTAAACACCATCCCAAATTTCGGAGTTCCAGCCAGTTTGTAGTAATTTCGCGCAGCGATCTAAATAAAGTTTGGCTACGCCATCCTCGGGGTTATTTGCCACAATGTCTTCAAATAGACTGTGTGCTTTCTTGATGTTTTGTGTTTGGTAAAGCTCAAAACCCTCATTGAAAATTTGCAGGTCCCGTTGCTTTAACATTCTTATTTCATCGGGGTCAGCGTCCAATATCTCGTAAATCATTACAGATTTCTGCTTACCTTTTACAGCTACCCGATCAATTAAACGCGCGTTGAAAGTTTCTTTATTAAGCGCCAGATAGGTCTCTCCTGATATTAAAACTCCGGTTTGATATAATTTGGTAAGCCCCTCGAGACGAGCTGCCAGATTTACCGCATCACTGATGACGGATCCCTCCATCCGATCTGCTTCGCCTAAAGTGCCCAACATCATTTTCCCAGTGTTCACGCCAACGCCGATGTGAATCAGCGGTCGTCCGATGTTGGTGCCAACACGGTTATATTCAATCAACTCATGCTGCATTTTCACGGCCGCGATCACTGCATCACTAGCGGATCTGTGAAACAAGGCCATCACGCCATCGCCCATGAACTTATCAATATATCCAGAGTGGCTGCGGACAATGGGACCCATGCGGCCAAGGTAATCGTTGACGAAGGCAAAGGTTTGTTGCGGTGTCATATTTTCTGAAAGTGTTGTAAACGAGCGAATATCAGAAAATAGTATACTTCTTTCAACTTCAACTTGGTCTCCAAGTTGTACATCTAGGATACTTTTTTTACCAAGAGCATTAACAAGTTGGGGTGGTACAAACCGTTGATAGGCCTCAGTTACGCGGACCTGTTGCTGTATCGCCAGAGATTTAAGGTCATTCAATTGTTGTGCTACGGCAAAACCAAAGGTGATGAACATTGCCAGGAATAACAGGCCTCCAACCGAGGTAACAATTAGCATTGTGAACCAAGTAAATCCGTAAAACAAGATTGTTAAAAGGCCCACAGGAACGGTCATGAGCGGCAGCATAAAAGAAATACAGAGATATTTTGCATAAGAACTGCCACGCCGCCATGCAAGGAAGGACAGTATCGCTGAAGTAAGTAAGAGCACAATAAATGGCAGAACTAGATATTGCAACTTAACCAGACCGGGACCAGCCCGATCTGGAGGATTCGCAATAAGGTCAAGGTAAAGAGGCCCAGGGAAGGACATGGTCGAATAAAGGTTCAGAACAACCATGAACACGTAGAATAAAATTCCTGATATAAAGACTTTATCTAACCGCGGGGATGAGTCCCTAAGAGAAAGCGATTTTCGAAAGAATTGGAGAAGAAATATGAATAATAAGGAGCGCAAAACTAACACAAATTCACTGCTCGTGACCCAGAGGTGAACATTTAACAAAAGAGCGTTTGAGTCGTTAAAGCATATAATAATTGCAGCTTGAAACAGGCTCAACGAGAGCCACAAATAATTACCTCTGGTAACAAGGTAAATGAAAAAATAGTAAAGCCCAAAGGAAACAGAAATGGCAATAAAAGCAACGTTGCCTGCAAAGCGGAAAAATTCTCTTAGTTGGATATCTTCCCAAAGACCGACTGTCATTCTATCAAGACCATTTACTCGACTCATAAATCTGTCAAAGGGCTTACTACGAAAAAAATTATATACTGTTGTGACTTCACCGACAGGCATGGCTAATCGGTATTGACTAAGAATGCGGCCGTCCCCAATCCAACTCTGTTCCCCGAGTTTCCAATATTCGTACTCAGTTAAGCCTCTACTATTCGAGGTAAAAATCTTTTTTTCCTTATTCCAATTATGATTTAAACCGATCGCCTCGGTTTTGCGCTTGTTCAGAATTTTAACTTTCACCCAGTAGCCATCTATAAAAGACTGGTTGTTAACTAATGCGGGCGACCACTCCGCCGATTGCAGCTTTTCAAAAGGAGTTGTTTCGTCAACCCCTTCAAGGAATTCCAGATTTTCTGCTGGGATAGTTAGTAATCCGTCAGACTCAAGAGTAAAAACACTATCTGCGCTGGCGCCAACACCAATCAGCGAGAGCGATAAGATAATTGTTACAGCGGCAAGCCAGTATGGATATTTCATTAGTAAAGTTCCTGAACGCGACAACAATTTCTTTATATTGACGTCGAGCTAAAGAAGCTAGCTGATTGGTTGCTACTGCCAACGGTTGTGGATTAGCGTTGCTTGGCAACAAGGCGCTCAGTATTTCAGGGTCCTGCATCTCGAAGGTGGCATAAAATAGGCTACCCATACTAAGCCAAACCGCCCCAATTATTGCATATTATTGCCCGTTGAAGGTGAGTGATCCACGGTGAAAAATATAACCTAGATCAGGGGCCAGTTTCACCCTTCACAGCCCAATTAAGCCTGATATGTTACGCGCAAACATTTAAGGGGTAATCGCTGTGCGCGCCGTTTTAGAAGTAATTTTCCAAGAGGCTACACCATGGGAACTACGACTGGGTAAAATAGCCTCTGTTGTGTTTGCAGGGCTTTTTGCATTTCTTTTCGTCGCTAACTTGGACAACTTTGATCGTTATGCCTTGTGGCTTATGGTTTTCAAATATTTCTGC
>Ga0209251_1002801_pt1 | contig 11903 bp, 8 predicted proteins | sample SaaInlV_100m_DNA_6_FD_184665 | JGI IMG/M metagenome (GOLD analysis project Ga0209251, IMG submission 184665) | Marine microbial communities from expanding oxygen minimum zones in the Saanich Inlet - Saanich Inlet SI073_LV_10m_DNA (SPAdes) (version 2) | ecosystem: Environmental > Aquatic > Marine...
AGCCCTATGATATGGAGGTTGGTGCAGGTACTTTTCACCCCGCAACAACTCTTAGATCTCTTGGTCCGGATTTTAATTGGCGTGCTGCCTATGTTCAGCCATCTAGACGCCCAACTGACGGCCGATATGGAGAAAATCCTAATAGGCTACAACATTATTATCAGTTTCAAACAATCATAAAACCATCACCTCTAAATGCTCAGGAATTATATCTAGGTTCTCTTGAAGCAATCGGGCTTGATATTTATAAGCATGATATTCGTTTTGTAGAAGATGATTGGGAATCCCCAACCTTAGGTGCATGGGGGCTCGGATGGGAGGTATGGTGTGATGGTATGGAAGTGTCGCAATTTACCTATTTTCAGCAAGTGGGCGGGATTGAATGTGATCCTGTACCATTAGAGCTTACTTATGGACTTGAGCGTCTTGCTATGTTTATTCAAGAAATTGAAAATGTGTATGAGCTTGATTGGGATGGTGTTCCAGCTTCTAAGGGTGGCAAGCTATATGGCGATATTTTTAAGCAAGCTGAAAAAGAATTCTCTAAATGGAATTTCGAGATAGCAGATACTAATTTACTTTTTTCCCATTTCAATGACGCGGAAGGCGAATGTGTAAGGCTTCTTGCCGAAGAGCCAGCCTTGCCGCTTCCTGCCTATGACCAATGTATGAAGGCAAGCCATTTATTTAACCTGCTTGACGCTCGTGGCGTAATTTCTGTAACCGAGCGGCAAAGTTATATAGGCAGGGTAAGACAGCTGTCAAAAGGATGTTGTGAAGCGTGGGTGGCTAATACATCTGAAAGTAACAAAGCATGAGTGAGTTATTTGTAGAATTTATCTGCGAAGAAATTCCTGCACGTATGCAAAAAGATGCAATACGTCATATGGCGGCATTTTTGTCTTCTGCTTTAGTGGAAAATGGTTTTATAGACAAACACTCAAAAAATCCGCCCAAAAGGGCAATCAGCCCTACCCACATGGCAGTTTGTATTTCAGAGTTAGTAAAAAAACAAGAAGATAGAATTATTGAAAAAAGAGGACCTAAAGTGGGTGCTCCTCAGCAAGCTATAGACGGGTTTTGTAAATCTTCTGGCATTACATTTGATGCGCTTACCCAAAGGCAAACAGATAAAGGCGCTTTTTATTTTGCAGAAATTCATGAACAAGGAAAAAACTTAGAAGATGTACTTCTTGATATAATCTATAGTTTGGTTGCTGAATTTCCTTGGCCAAAAAGTCAGCGTTGGGGGACCTCCAGATTAAGTTGGGTGCGACCGCTCCATAAAATCAATGTAAATTTAGATGGTGATTTGCTGGAAGGCAGCGTGGATTTAGGGGGAGGTATGCATATACCATTCACTAATACAGGGTATGGTCATTCATTTTATCATTCAGACGGTTTTCAAATTGCTGGGTTTGATAACTATGTTGATATAATGCGAGTGTCCCATGTGCTTGTTGATGTTGATGAGCGTAAAAATACCATTCTAAAAATGGCAAATGATATTGCTCATGCCAAGGGTCTTCGATTGCGAGATGATGCAGGGCTATTAGAAGAGGTTTGCGGGCTGGTTGAATGGCCTAATGTATTATGTGGCAGAATTGACGAAACATTTATGAATTTGCCAGATGAAGTGCTGGTAACTTCAATGCGCGTCCATCAGAAATATTTTGCTTTAGAAAATGAAAATGGGGACATAGCTCCTTATTTTCTTGCGGTTGCAAACCGTAAGTCTGATATACAAACAGATTCCTTAATAATTAAAGGAAATGAGAGAGTGCTGCGTGCACGTCTCTCAGACGCATTGTTCTTTTGGCAAACAGACCAGAACAAAAGCTTAAAAGAATATCGAGAAAAACTTGGGAGCATCACCTTTTATAAGGGGCTTGGACAAGTTAGCCAAAAAGTTGACCGTATGGAGAGGCTAGCAGCCTTAATTGCTTCTTTTATCCCAGAATGTAGTGAGGCTGATGCTTTTCAAGCTGCAGGTCTGAGTAAATCAGATTTAGTAACTGGAATGGTTGCAGAATTTCCTGAATTACAAGGTGTAATGGGGGGCTATTATGCATCCGCACAATCTGTGCCTAATGCCCAAGCCATAGCCATTCGGGACCATTACCGCCCACAAGGGGGCTTCGATAAAATGCCAGAAACAGCCGAGGGTGTTGCGGTATCAATGGCGGATAAGATTGACACGTTAGTTGGATTTTTTGGTATTAATGTAAAACCTACTGGGTCTAAAGATCCATTTGCGCTTCGTCGTGCTGCCCTTGGTATATTGAGAATGATGGACGAATTTTCTATCTCTCTGCCGCTAGATGAAGTGTTTACGCAAGCAGCACATTTGCATGGTTTTGACCAATTTGATGATGATTTAGCTCCGTTTATTACAGATAGGCTTAAAGTTAGATTAAAAGATACTGGTCTTGCTTTTGGTGTTATTTCTGCAGCTATTATTGATGCCGATATTCACAACCTTCAAATGCAAATTGAGAAAGTTAAAGCAATCAGTAGAATGCTAGAAACGGATGCAGGTACAAAATTATTAGAAGCATGGAGAAGAGCCTCTAATATTCTTTCCGCCGAGGCAAAAAAACAAAATAAAAATAATTCTATTTCGCTTGCAGACAGGTCTGTAGAAGATATATCTATTAAAGTAGATTTATTCAGATTGCCAGCTGAGAAAGCATTATTTAATGCGACCAAGGCATTACCAGACGAAGTGGGTGAAAACCAAAATGAGATTTATGAGACTATACAAAAATTTGGTGCTGTATATAAGCCGATTACAGACTTTTTTGAAAGCGTCATTGTCAATGATGATGATCAACAAATACGTCAAAACCGTCTAAATCTATTAGCGCTTATATGCGCGAAAATTCGAATTATTGCAGATTTTGAAAAAATTGAAAAATAGCCCTTCATTTAATTTTGGCTTTTTGAAAATATAAGTTGAGTACAGGAGAAATAACTATGTCTGGAAATAAATGGGTTTATGCTTTTGGTGCAAATGGGTGTGACGGGGACGCTTCTATGCGTAATCTTCTTGGCGGCAAAGGCGCAAACCTTGCCGAGATGTCGTCAATTGGACTCCCTGTTCCTCCTGGATTTACAATAACTACTGAAGTATGTTCCTATTACTATGATAATCAAGAAACCTATCCAGCTGAATTAACAGAACAAGTTCTCTCAGCGCTAAAACATATTGAGTCACAAACAAAGCTCGGTTTTGCAGAATCTTCTAATCCATTGCTGCTATCAGTTAGGTCTGGTGCGCGCGCATCAATGCCAGGTATGATGGATACCGTCCTTAATCTTGGTTTAAATGACGACGTAGTAGAAGGTCTTGCAAAATCAACTGGTGACCCCCGTTTTGCTTATGATAGCTATCGCCGTTTTATCCAGATGTTTAGTGACGTTGTTTTAGAAGTTGACCACGATTTATTTGAAGATTTATTGGAAGATGCAAAATATAAAGCAGATGTAGAAGAAGATACAGCGCTGTCGGCTGATGATTTAAAACAGCTGGTTGTTGACTATAAGAATTTAGTGGAAAGCCATACCGGCTCGCCGTTCCCACAAGACCCCTATGAGCAAGTCTGGGGTGCAATTGGCGCCGTATTTGAAAGTTGGATGAACCAACGTGCAATCACTTATCGTCGTTTGAATCAAATTCCAGTGGGGTGGGGAACAGCTGTTAATGTTCAAGCAATGGTGTTTGGAAATCTTGGGGATGATTGTGCAACAGGTGTTGCTTTTACCAGAAACCCGTCTTCTGGCCGCAAGGAATTTTATGGTGAATATCTAATTAACGCTCAAGGCGAAGATGTTGTGGCTGGCATAAGAACGCCTTTTCCTCTCACCAAGGAGGCAAGTGGCGGAAATGGTCAGTCAATGGAAGAAAAAATGCCAGTAGTTTTTAAACAGCTGGACCAAGTTCGCCAGACTCTGGAAATGCATTATAAGGATATGCAAGATCTTGAATTCACGGTTCAGCAAGATACGCTTTATATGCTGCAAACACGATCTGGAAAACGAACTGCTGAGGCGGCTGTTGGTATTGCGGTAGATTTTGCAAATGAAGGGCTAATAACTAAACAAGAAGCAATCTGCCGAATTGATGCAGAGTCACTTGATCAGCTTTTACACCCGTCACTAGATCCAAATGCAGCAAAGCAATTATTGTTAAGGGGCCTGCCAGCAAGTCCTGGTGCTGCTTCAGGTGAAATTGTGCTTGATGCAGATACAGCTGAAGCACTGGCAAATCAAGGTCGCAGGGTAATCCTATTGCGCGTTGAAACAAGCCCAGAAGATATTCATGGAATGCATGCTGCTGCTGGCATTCTGACAGCTAGGGGCGGGATGACAAGCCATGCGGCGGTGGTTGCAAGAGGCATGGGAAGACCATGTGTTTCTGGTGCAGGTGAACTTAGAATTGATATCGATAAGGGCAAAGTCTTTATGGGTAAAGAAGAGCTGAAAAAAGGCGACGTCATTACCATAGATGGCATTGCAGGGGAGGTTTATAAAGGTCAGGTTGACACGATTAAGCCACAATTATCAGATGCATTTTCAACCTTAATGGAATGGGCTGATGCAGAGCGCCGAATGGTTGTTCGCACTAATGCAGAAACAATTGAAGATGCCCGTGTTGCCCGTGAATTCGGTGCAGAAGGAATTGGTCTGTGTCGCACCGAGCATATGTTTTTTGATGCCGACCGTATTGTTTCTATGAGAGAGATGATTATTGCCGATAGTAAAGAAGGCAGGTCAGCTGCATTAGCAAAATTATTGCCAATGCAACGAGGAGACTTTAAAGCCCTGTTTGAAATCATGTCTGGATTACCAGTTACAATACGCTTGCTTGACCCACCATTACATGAATTTTTACCTCATTCAGATGCAGAATTAGCTGACGTTGCCAAAGCGGCAGGGGTGGATATTGAAATTGCAAGAGCGCGCGCATTACGTTTATCAGAATCTAATCCGATGTTAGGTCATCGAGGGTGCAGATTAGCGATAACCTATCCAGAGATTTGTGAAATGCAGGCAAGAGCAATCATTGAAGCAGCTGTTGAGGTAGCCAAAAATGCTGTCCCACCTATACCTGAAATAATGATTCCATTAGCTGCAACTGCAAAAGAGATAGAGATTTGTAAAGAGATCATTGACCGCGTAGCAGAACAAGTGATGAAGGATAGCGGTCATAAAATTGAGTATTTGGTTGGCACAATGGTTGAATTGCCAAGGGCGGCACTAAAAGCAGATGAGTTAGCAACACCAGCCGAATTTTTTAGTTTTGGTACAAATGACCTCACACAAACAACTTTAGGTATTAGCAGGGACGATGCAGGTAGTTTTTTGAGTGATTATTCAGAAGCAGATATTTACCCTATTGATCCGTTTGTATCTATCGATGTAGATGGCGTTGGGATGCTTATCCAAATGGCAGTAGAGAAGGGACGGAAAACTCGACCTGACATAAAGCTTGGAATTTGCGGTGAACATGGCGGCGACCCAAATTCAATTTCTTTTTGTGAGTCAGTGAACTTAGATTATGTTTCATGTTCTCCGTTTAGAGTGCCAATAGCAAGATTGGCTGCGGCACAAGCAACGGTGAAACAAAAATCCTAATTAAAATATAAGCACCCCTTAGGACGGCGATTGCTTCCGTCCTAAGGTAGGTATATATGCTAATGAATTAACGAATTTAATTAATTTATTGTTTTATCAAGAGCAGGCTGGCTAGAAATACTAATTTTACGCGGTTTCATTTGTTCAGGTACTTCGCGTTTTAAATTAATATGTAACAAGCCATTTTGAAGGCTTGCACTTTTAATTTCAATAAAGTCGGCAAGCTGGAATCGTCTCTCGAACTGTCTTCCTGCGATTCCTCTATATAAATAAGTCTTTTCCTCATCAATTGTCTCTTGGCTATTTTGTCCAGTAACAATTAAGGTGCCTTCATGAATAGTTACATCAAGATCTTCTTCAAAAAATCCAGCCACTGCCATAGTGATTCGATAATCTGTTTCACCAATTTTTTCAATATTATATGGTGGCCAATTCGTATTACCTGTTTCTGATGTTTGAAATAAATTATCAACAAGATTAGCCATGCGATCAAAGCCAATAGCACTGCGATAAAAGGGGGTTAAGTCTAAACGTGTCATATTTTTTCTCCTAATAAATAGCAAGATAAAGTGAAAGACTCCCAAAACTGGCAAGTCCTGATTTTCAAAAGCAAATACATTAAAGTCACTTGCTTCTAATCCGCATGTAGGAAATGGAAAATATTTCTTCAAGGGGCGGCGAATAAAAAAAAGCTGACTATAAAAGCCAGCTTAATTATCATTTTTCTTAAATAGGTTTGATGCAGTTTTAGTTCTTAACGCCTAAACCTGAGAAACGCTTATTAAATCGGGCTACTTGACCTTCACTGCCTAAAACACGCTGCTGACCTGTCCAGGCAGGATGGTTTAGGGGATCAACAGAAAGTTTCATTACTTCGCCTTCTTTTCCCCATGTTGAACGCACTGTCCGCTCTGTACCATCAGTCATGACAATTTTAATTTCGTGATAATCAGGATGAATATCTTTTTTCATTTAATAGCTCCACTTGCCAAAAACAGTGCGATGCGCAATCATGCCGGCAAAATTATTCTTTCAAAATTATTCTTTAATGTGAAAGTGTAATACCTCTCTTCAAGCTCGGATGCAAGTCTACTTTGGATAAAAGATGATAAATAGCTCAACTGAATCAAAAAATAATAAAAAACAGGCTCATAAATCCTTTAAAGAGTTACGTATTCTTGTTCCTTACATATATCCCTATCGCTGGCGGTTAGCTGCTGCAGCTGCTGCTTTATTGATGATTTCTGTTGCAATGCTGTCTCTTGGAAGAGGGCTTGCATTCATTGTAGATGAAGGATTGACAGGAGATGACCCAGGCTTTTTAAGCAGAACGATTTTAGTCACATTAGTGATTGCGTTGGTTCTTGCGATTGGCAGCTATTTTAGAGCAAGTCTTGTCAATCAGCTAGGTGAGAGAGTAATTGGCGATATAAGAGCTGCCTTATTTCATCATATATTATCTCAGTCCAGTAGCTGGTTTGAAAGCGCAAGACCAGGAGATATTTTAAGCAGATTGACAGCTGATACAACCATTATTCAAGCTGTGCTTGGCTCTACCTTATCTATGGCAGTACGTAATATCATTTTATTGGTTGGCGGTCTTGTTCTCGTAATATTATCAAGCCCCAAAATGTCCTTTGTGTTGGCTGTCCTAGTTCCATTAATTGTCTTCCCACTGGTTTTTTTAGCGCGTAATTTAAGGCAAGCCTCAAAAACAGCGCAGGAAAAAATAGCAGATTTAGCTGTGCTAGCAGAAGAATCAGTCTCTGGGATTCGCTCTGTCCAGGCATTTTCACAAGAAGTATATATTGAAAATAAATTTCAAGAGTTAACGAATCAAGCAGTTATGGCTGCCATTGCTCGCGCAAGATTGAGAGGCTTACTTAGTGGGTTAATCATATTCTTAGTAATTGCTGGAATTGGATGTTTGTTGTGGATTGGTGGTCAAGACCTTAGAGCAGGAACTATAAGTGCTGGAGAGCTTACGTCATTTGTTTTTTATGCTTTTCTGGTAGCGGCATCTGTTGGCGCCCTTTCTGAACTTGGCGGTGAATTGCAACGTGCGATAGGCGCGCTTGAGCGTATTTCAGAGATTTTTGCAATTCAGACAGAATTTGCTGTGCCGCTTACGCCAGTTAAAACAGATCCACAATTATCATCAGATATTACTTTTGAGAATGTTTCCTTTTATTATCAATCAAGACCAGAAACGCCAGTGTTGGATAATATTAATTTTACTGTAAAGGCAGGAGAGCATGTTGCATTGGTAGGTCCTAGTGGAGCAGGAAAATCAACTATTCTACATTTATTATTGCGCTTTTATATACCGATAGAAGGTCAGATAAAAATTGGAAATACAATGATCAATTACATGACTAATAGCCAGTTGAGAAGCCATATTGGGCTTGTTCCTCAGGATGCGGCGCTATTTTCACAAACGATTGGGTATAATATCGCCTTTGGCAGTCCAAATGCAAATTTTGCAGATATTGAGAAGGCAGCAACGCAGGCAGAAGCGCACCAGTTTATAAGTGAGTTACCAGAGGGATATAATACTTTGGTAGGGGAGAAAGGGATACGACTTTCAGGAGGTCAGAGGCAACGCATTGCCATTGCACGCTGTATATTGCGACAGCCATCTATTATGCTGTTAGATGAAGCTACAAGTTCCCTAGATAGCCAAAATGAGGCTCTTGTGCAGAAAGCTCTGCGCAAAATTCGTTTGCATAGAACAAGTATTGTTATTGCGCATAGGCTCTCAACCGTGATTGATGCAGATCGCATTTTTGTTATGGATAAGGGCAAAATTATTGCGCAAGGAAATCACGAGCAATTATTAGCTCAGTCAGAATTATATCATCAACTTGCACAGCATCAGCTATTATCAGATTAAATAAAAAAATCATTTCCCAATGAATTGGACAGCTAGAAAATCATTTATAGAACTACTATAAGAATTAAATTGTCCTGTTGTTTCATTATGGGTTGTTCCAGAAATTAAAATATCTATCTCGCCTTGAATTATGTTCTGATAAGGCAGATTTGTTGCAATCTTAGCTTCTGCTTCATTGCTGAACATTGCGATGTTGGAGATAGGATGAGCATACTCACTAGTAATCTCTAAATTTCCAGTAATATTTTCTAAATTATTGAAGTTACCAATTAAATTTGCTTCCCCATTTATAAAATGAACGTTAAAGGTGCCAATGCCACTAAAAGTTTTAAGAGATGAAAAACCACAACCACAAATTACATTAAAGTCTATATTCCAACTTAACAATTCAGGACTTAATATCTCAGATTCAATGTGATTTTGCTGTTGTAAAATAGTAAACACATCTCCTTCTTGTGACAGAGTACTAGCAGAAAGCTCATATGCTGAGGTTGGCTCAATAGTCACAATAGTGCTTGAATGCTGATAATGTTTCTCATTTATAAATATTTCTGTTGAAGAGGGGCTGAAGGGATAAATTTTTCGTGCCAAAAAATGAGTGCTAATGATGGGGGCATTCTGCGTAGCTATTTCATTTTGTGAATTTGTATCTGCATCTGTGTTGCTAATGGCTGAGGGGGTTCATCAGCAAATTGACTAATGTCAAACAGCTGATTTTGTTCTGGAATTATAGGGGTAGATGAGGTTGAGCCAAGAGGTGATATCTGCTCAGGAAGGATGGGCAGATAGATTTCATCTTGTATTATCACCAGAGGGTGTGTCGCTTGATATTTAATTCGATGCCATTGAATTTCAGCAGCAAACACCTGTGTAGATAGGAAAAAATTATAATAAAGGCATAAAATCAACACACCCAGCCATTTTACTGACCATTTTAATGGTGAGCCGTATGTAAGTGTTTTACAGGAGAGATAAGTTATTTTTTTCATACTTTTGCTAGCTAGATTTTTTTATTATTCAAATAAATTAGCTAAAAGTATTAAAGGATTAAGATTCGGGCACAACTCGCTGAGTAAGTTTTAACTCAATTCTTCTGTTTCTTTGTTTGGCTGTTTCTGTATTGCTATTATCAATTGGTTGAAATTCTCCATATCCTGTTGCAGCTAGTCTATTCGCTGGAATGCCTTGTGAGCGCAGAAACCGAACAACTGAAAGTGCTCGTTCTGTTGATAAATCCCAATTATCTCTAAAATACGGATTTTCTGCAATTGGGTCGCTATCTGTGTGACCTTCAATTTGCAAAACCCATGGAATATTTTCAGGAATTGTGTTTTCTATTTCTTCTATTGCAGATGCAATTTTTGCTAGTTGCTCTTTTCCAGCGTTGCTTATATCAGCCCGACCTGCGGCAAATAAAACTTCTGATTGAAAGATAAAGCGATCACCAACCACACGTACTTCTGTCCTGTTTTTTAAAACCTGGCTCAATTGCCCAAAAAATTCAGATCGAAATTTTTGTAACTCTTGGACACGGGATGCTAATGCAGAGTTTAATTTTTTTCCTAGGTCAGCAATCGTAATTTTATCATTGATGGATTGCCTTTCTTTATCAGCAAGTAAACTATTTAACTTTTGTAATTCTTCTTTAAGTGCGGTCGTATTCGCTAATAATCTTTCGATCTCAGCTTTTGCCTCTTTGCTGGTATTATTGGCTGTATTTAACGCTTTTATCTTTTCAAGCAATGCTTGTTCAGCGATTAGTAATAAACGTTGTTTTTCAGCTAACTCTGCTTCACTCAGAAGATTTTGATCTGCTAGTTCAGTTAGTTCTACCCCTAATTTAGTTATTGTCTTATCCTGCTTCATAATTTGAGCAAGACTCTGATTATATTCGTTTTCCATTTTATCAAGACTATCTGCTTGAGCTTCATAGGCCTTCTGGCTTGCGGCAAGGCGGCTGATTAAATCTTTAATTTCACCTAATCGCGTTTCAGCAAGGCTATTTGTTTGCTGAAGATTAGCCTCCAATTCGATAATTTGTGAGCTGAATGATTTGATATCTGCTTGCTGTGCCGTTATTTCACTTTCTTTATCTAAAAGATCAGATTGTAATGTAGCAATTTCAGATTGTAATAGCTGATTATTATCTATTAAGCTGCTGATTTGCAGTCTGGCTTGAGATAGTTCTGTAGATAATTTTGAAGTCGACTGTCGTTCAATATTTAATAATTCGCCAAGTTCAAGCAGTTCATCTTGAAGGGCTGATATTCTGGTATCTTGTCCAGAAATTCGGAAAGATAAATTTGCTTGAATGATTACAAAAACCATCAAAACAAAGACAAAAACCATTAATAAACTGGCTAATGCGTCAACAAATCCTGGCCAAGTAAAATCACCAGGGCGTCCACGATTACCTAGGCGAGAAAGTGACATGAATTATTTCTCACTTGCTATATTTTTTACAATTAGGCGCTCTATTGAAGAAGCAAGAGAGCGTAAATCAGTGCCAATTATATCTTGTTGTTCCTTTGATGCATTTATAATCTGACTTCCTAATGTTTCTAAGCGGCTATTTAATAAAATCAGTTGATCTCTTACACGTTTATCATCTGTCATTTGTTCTGAAAGCATTCCTAAATGAATATTTAGTTTATCAAGTTGTGCCTCAGTCGCCTCTCGCGATTTTTCAGAACGCTCGATGGTTCGTGCTAGCTGAATTAACGCGCGAGCGCCTTCCTCATTCAACCCATCTGACATTAGACGGCTATCAAGATGCGGCTGGCTATCTTGCCCTCTCATGTCATTATATCTTGCAAAAGAGGAAAGCCAATCTTCAACTTCATTAAAAAAACGCCCCATTGCCTGACCTAGTTGCAGGTCCAAAAATCCAAGAACAAGAGAGCCAGTTAATCCAAAAAGGGACGATGAAAATGCTGTTGCCATTCCAGTTAAAGGGGCGTCAAGACCAGAACGTAACTGATCCATCATCTTGTCAAAATCAACATTGGAGTTACTTAACCCATCAACTACACTGCCAACAGCGCCGATAGTTTGTAACAGTCCCCAAAAGGTACCAAGCAGCCCCAAAAATATAAGCAAACCAATCATATACCTAGAAGTTTCACGCCCTTCATCTAACCGTGCAGCAACTCCGTCAAGCACCGAGCGGAGAGACTGTGCTGATAATTGCCGCTCATTTGTTTGGTCCGCAAGCATCACATTTACAGTTGCAAGTAGCACTGGTTTTATATTTTTTTTGTTTAATGTTCTGGTTCGTTGAACATCGCTAAGCCATTTAACTTCTGGAACCAGAAGAAATACTTGCCTAAAAATGTAAATGACTCCGATAATGGCGGTGGCAATGATTGTTCCG
>Ga0209251_1002805_pt1 | contig 11892 bp, 8 predicted proteins | sample SaaInlV_100m_DNA_6_FD_184665 | JGI IMG/M metagenome (GOLD analysis project Ga0209251, IMG submission 184665) | Marine microbial communities from expanding oxygen minimum zones in the Saanich Inlet - Saanich Inlet SI073_LV_10m_DNA (SPAdes) (version 2) | ecosystem: Environmental > Aquatic > Marine...
CATTAATAGAGACAGTTCATAATAAATATTCTCTTACCGAAGGTATTACTGAAAAAAATTATAATAAAATTATTAAACAAATATTAGAAAATTTACCTATTTTAAATGAATGGCATGACAAAGAAATATTAGAAAGATTTAAAAATGAAAGTTGGAATGAGTCAATTATCAAATTACATGACCCAGAAAATATTCAAAATTACAAAGCAAACTTTTATCAAAGACTAGCTTACGATGAAATATTAGCATCATTTCTTGTAAATTCAGAAATCCGAAAAAAAATTAAGAAAATTAAAAAGACTTCAAAAAAAATTACAGATAACTCATATAACCAAATAATTGATAAACTTAATTTTATATTAACAAATGATCAAAAAAAATCATTATCCGACATCAATAAAGACTTAAGCTCAAACAGTAAAATGTTTAGACTTTTACAAGGTGACGTAGGTAGTGGAAAAACTATTGTAGCATTAATTTCTGCATTAAGTGTTATAAATTCAAATTTCCAAGTAGCTCTAATGGCGCCCACAGAAATATTAGCTAGACAACATTACTCCTTAGCTAAAAAACTATTTCCTGAAAATATATCTATAGAATTGCTTTCAAGTAAAAGTGAAAACATAGATAAGAAAAGAATTATCAACGAATTAAAAAATAATAAAATTAAAATGATTTTTGGAACCCATGCAATATTTCAAAAGAAAATATTGTTTAATAAATTAGGCTATATAATTATTGATGAGCAGCATAAATTTGGTGTTAGGCAAAGAAAATTATTATCTGACAAAGGTGGAGATAATTGCGATGTACTCTTGATGTCTGCAACGCCTATACCAAGAACTTTAACTATGTCTGTTTATGGTGACATGGATGTATCAATAATTAGAGAAAAACCTAATAATCGTAAAGAAGTTAAAACTTATAGTAAACTAGAAACTAAAATAGATGATGTTATCAAATTTGTTAAAAATGAAATTACAGAAGGTAATCAAGTTTTCTGGGTATGTCCTTTAATTGAAGAGTCTAAAAAATTAGATCATCAATCCTCAGTTAATAAATACGAGTATTTGAATAAAATCTTTCCAAATAAAGTAGCTTTACTTCATGGGAAAATTGAAAATGATGAAAAGGAGGAAATTCTTTATAAGTTTCTTAATAAAAAATATTCAATATTAGTTTCAACAACAATAATTGAAGTTGGTATAGATTTTCCGAATGCCAATGTAATTATAATTGAAAATGCTAATAAATTTGGTTTGTCACAACTCCATCAATTAAGAGGTCGCGTTGGTAGAGGCAACAAACAAGCAAGCTGTATTCTAATGTTTAAATCTAATTTAAGTGTCAATGCAAAAAAAAGGATTAATATATTGAAAAATTCTAGTGATGGCTTTGAAATTTCAGAAGAAGATATGAGGCTTAGAGGTTTTGGCGACTTATTAGGATTTAAACAAAGTGGTGCTAAAAATTTTAGGTTAGCTGATCCTATACAAAATGAAGATTTATTTATCTTGGCAGAAAAACAAATTCAAAAAATTGAACAAGAAAACATTAATATAGAAAAATATAGACCTTTACTAAAATTATACGATCAAGCTGATATTATTAATGATATAGTTTAATTTTTTGGATTTGAGGTTCCTGCAGAAACAATAAATTTTGATGCTTCTTCAAATGTCATATCCAGATAAACTAGTTCTTCTTTAGGTATCATCAGTAAAAAACCACTTGTGGGGTTTGGTGTAGTTGGAACAAAAACGTTTACAAGATTTAATTTAGTTTTAGTTTTTATTTCGCCAGTATTTTCTTTGGTAGCAAAACCAACCGCCCATGAGCCTTTTCTTGGATACTCAACCAAAACAACACTTTTTTTATTTCCTTCCTGCTCTCTAAATGAATCTGTCATCTGACCTATAGCCGAATATATTGTTCTCAAAATAGGTATTCTCTTAAAAAGATCATCAACTAATTGTAAAAATTTTTTCCCAATAAAAGATAATGAGAGACCCCCTATGATTGTAATAAATGTGATTGTCAAAATTATTTCAATTCCAATAATTGAATAAGGAAGATAAGTGTTTGGATTTAGTCCAGCTGGAACTAATTTTGTTGAAAAATTAATTAAAAATTTACTTAAATAAAGTGTAAATCCAATTGGAACAAGTACAATTACCCCAGTGAAAAAATAATTTCTTAATTTCAAGGTTAATGATTTTTTCTTTTTTGACATTTTGTATTAATTGTAGCTAGAATAAATTACAAATGAAATCGTAATAATGAAAAGAACTAATAATATTTTGTTGTTTAAATTCATATATGATAATGATTATATAATTATCAAATTTTATAAAAAATGAATAGAAGAAAATTTTTAAATGTAATGGGGTGTGGATGTTCGGGTCTACTGATTAATGCTTGCTCTACAACGCCTATTACAGATCGTAGACAATTCAAAATTATACCTGAGGCTAAATTAAATGCTCAAGCAGCTCAAATTTATGAAAAAGTAAAAGAAAAAGAAAAAATGAGTGATGATAAAAAAACACTTAATGAAATTAAAGATATTGGAAAGCGGATGGAAGATTCAATTTCGGAATATTTTTATAGAGCAGGACTAGATGACCCAACAGTAAATTTTGATTGGGAGTATATATTAATTGATAATAAAAAGATCAAAAATGCCTGGTGTATGCCAGGTGGTAAAATTGCTGTCTATACAGGAATTCTTGATGTTACCAAAAATACTAATGGTTTAGCTTCTGTGATGGGTCATGAGATAGCCCATGCGGTTGCAAAGCATTCTGTTGAAAGAGCTAGCAGAAGTGTTTTATTAAATACAAGTACTCAGCTTATTGATATTTTTTCAGGAGGTAAATTATCACAAGTTAATAGAGTAACTGGCATGGATACTGTTGGTTTGTTATCTCAAATAGGATTAATGAATCCCTTCTCTAGAACTCAAGAAAGTGAAGCTGATTATTTAGGAATGATTTTTGCTTCATTATCTGGTTTTGATATTAGAGAAACAAAAAAGTTGTGGGAAAGAATGAAAGAGTCCAATAAAGGGAAAGAACCACCTCAGTTTATGAGCACCCATCCCTCTTCTTCTAAAAGAATAAAAGATCTTTCAGAATGGGAAAACAGTGTGATACTTGACTATCCACCAATTAATATTAGTTAATTTTATTTTTTTGGTGAGCCCTGATGGACTCGAACCATCGACCCATTCCTTAAAAGGGAATTGCTCTACCAACTGAGCTAAGGGCCCACATAGAATTTAAAAAAGTTGAGATTTTGTTTTTTTTTATCATATTTTAAAAAAAAACTTTTGGTGAAGCCTTCTTTAAAATTTTTAAATTTCTTTACACTTAAAAATTTAAACAATAAAAAAATATCTAAACTTAAATAAATTTTATTACCAAAAAACAATTATTTATTCGATAACTTGTTAAATTGCAAATATTTTTATTACAACCTATCAATGTATTCATCGTGAAACTTGTTAAATGTACCATTTTTAATATTATCTCTTATGGCAGACATTAATTCTTGATAAAAATTGATGTTATGTAGTGTTAAAAGAGTAGAGCCTAAAATTTCATTTGTATTAAATAAATGGTTTAAATAATTTTTAGAATATTTATTAAGACTTAAATTAGAACAATTAATATCTAATGGCTCATTGTCATTTTTATATTTATTATTTTTAATATTTAAACGTCCATTCCAAGTAAAAGCTAGACCTGTTCTTCCTGATCTTGTTGGCATAACGCAATCAAACATATCAACGCCTCTTTTAACTGCACCAAGAATATCTGTAGGTGTTCCAACGCCCATTAAATATCGAGGTTTATCACTTGGCATATGTTCTTTGATATCATCTAAAACATTAAACATTTCTTTTTGCGTCTCACCTACTGCAAGTCCTCCAATTGCATAACCATCAAAGTCAATTTTAGTTAAGGCATTAAGTGACTTTAATCTAAGATCCTTGAATAATCCTCCTTGAACAATACCAAAAAGAGCTTTATGGGGATTTGAGCCAAATGCTATTTTTGATCGCTCGGCCCAATAAATTGATAGTTCCATTGATTTATTAATGATGTCGTAATCATTAGTTTTTTTTGGACATTCGTCCATGATCATTACAATGTCCGAGTTTAATCCTTTTTGAATACGGATACTTTCTTCAGGGCTTAAAATAAATTTTTTTCCATCAACATGTGAATTAAAAATCGCACCTTTTTCTCTATCTACTTTATTTAGTTTGGATAAAGACATCACTTGAAATCCTCCAGAGTCTGTAAGAATAGGAAGTTTGCAATTCATAAATTTATGAAGACCACCAGCACTAATAATTCTTTCAACTCCAGGTCTAATCATTAAATGATAAGTGTTACAAAGAATAATTTCTGAACCTGTTTTTATAACATCATCAATTAAGCAGGCCTTAACAGTTGCCTGGGTTCCAACTGGCATGAAAGCTGGAGTTTGAATATTTCCTCTATGAGTTTCAATAACACCAGCTCTGGCAAAGTTATCATTTCCCAAGACATTAAAATTAAATTTTTTTAACGTCATTAATTGTTTTAAATGATTATTTAAAACTAATAATCTTATCTGGATTAGTTACTGAGCCGTTATTATTTTGGTCACCTCTTTTAATCTTATCTACAAATTCCATTCCTTCAATAACTTTACCAAAGACCGTATATTGTCTATCTAAAAATGAAGCCTCTTTGAAACAGATAAAAAATTGACTATTAGCACTATTTGGATCTTGTGAACGAGCCATTGATAGCGTTCCTCTTTCATGAGGTAAATTACTGAACTCTTCCTTAAGATCTGGAAGATCTGAACCACCCATACCAGCTCGTCTTAGATCAAACTCGTCACTTGTAGAACTTCCAAACTTAACATCACCAGTTTGTGCCATGAAACCATCAATTACTCTGTGAAAAACTACACCATCATATTTACCTTCTTCAGCGAGTTGTTTTATCCTTTTTACATGATTAGGTGCCACGTCCTCAAAAAGTTCTATTTTTACATCACCATCTTTAAGTTTTAAAATCATTATGTTCTCCTCTGCAGTTGCATTATTAGTTGTTAAAAAGATTAAAAGTAAAATTTTGATTATAAATTTATTCATATTTTTCTTTTAAAGACTTTATTGTACTTTTTGTAGTAAATTTTCTAATATCACCTTTTAATTTGATAATTTCTTTTACAAATCTAGAAGAAATAATCTGGTTTTCTACATCTGACATTAAAAAAATCGTTTCAATATTGTTATTTAATTTTCTATTCATGCCCGCTAATTGAAATTCATATTCGAAATCAGAAACAGCCCTAAGGCCTCTTAAAATTATGTTTGATTTATATTTTTTACAAATATCAGTAGTTAATGACTGAAACGAAATGATCTCAATTTTACTCTTATTTAATTTTTGGTCTTTGAAAAGTGCCTTTTTAATGATTTCTATTCTCTCATCAGAATTAAACAAGTAATTTTTATTTGCACCATCTGAAACTGCAATGACAATTCTTTCAAATAATTTTAAGGATTTTTTAATAACATCTATGTGGCCATATGTAATAGGATCAAACGTACCTGGATACACAGCAACTTTTTTCATTACACTAAGTTATCATCAATTTTTATTGCTGAAACTACTTTTTCATCACCCGATAATTTAATAATACGTACACCTTGAGTATTTCTTCCCGCTGTTCTAATTTCTTTTACAGCAACTCTAATAACTCTACCTTTATTTGTCGAGATCATAACTTCATCACCCTCTAAAACTGGAAAGCTCGAGGATATATTTCCATTTCTTGGAGAATTAACAATCCCTATAATTCCCTTTCCACCTCTATTTGTTACCCTGTAATCATTATGCAATGTTTTTTTACCATAACCATTTTCAGTTATAGATAAAATAAATCTCTCTTCTGTTTTTGAGTCTTTTTTATTCTTTACGTGATCAATAATAGATAATGAAACAATTTCATCATTCGGTGCTAATTCTAAACCTTTTATTCCTTTAGAAGATCTTCCTTTAAAAATTCTTAATTTTTTCGACTCGAATCTTATACATTTTCCATTTTTTGTACTTAGCATTATATTTTGATCATCTTTACAGATTTCAACCCCAACAATTTTATCATTTGGATCAAGTTTCATTGCAATTTTTCCAGCTGAATTAATAGATGAAAAATCTTCAAGACTGTTTTTTCTAATCTTACCTTTGGCAGTTGCAAAAACTATTTGCAAATTTTTCCAATCATTTTCAGGAAATGGCATTATAGAGCTAATTGATTGGTGACTTTTTAAAGGTAAAATATTGAATAATGATTTTCCTTTAGATGCAGTTGATCCTTCGGGAATTTTCCAAGCTTTAATTTTATAAACAAGACCTTCGGTTGAAAAAAAGAGTAATGATGTGTGCGTATTAACAGATAATGTTTTAACAACAGAGTCTTCATCTCTTGTAACAATACCAGATTTTCCTTTACCACCTCTTTTTTGCTGTTTAACGTTACTTAATGCACCACGTTTAATATAACCTTGTAAAGTAACTGTTATGATTACTGACTCTTTTTGAATAGTTTCTTCAATATCGTAATTCAAAATTGCATCAATAATTTTAGTTCTTCTTGGTACAGCAAATTTTTCTTTGATAGTTTTAAGCTCTTCACTTATTACCTTTAAAAGCTCTTTTTTTGAATTAATTATTTTTTTATATCCTTTTATTAAATCTGCTAATTTTTTAATCTCTACTTCAATTTCATTGATGCCTAAAGCGGTTAACTTTTGTAGTCTCAATTCTAAAATTGCAATTACTTGGGGTTCTGAAAGAGAATAAAGATTTTTACTCTTTTTATCCACTATTAAGGATATTAATTTTAAAGATTTATTTATTTTCCATTTAGTATTTAATAAAGATTTTTTTGCATCATCTGGTGTTTTTGATGAACGAATAATCTTAATAATCTTATCTAGGTTTTCTACAGAAACAGAAAGGCCAATTAATATGTGTGCTCTATCTTCAGCTTTTTTTAAATCAAATTTAGTCTTCTTAATTACAACATCTTCTCTAAATGATAAGAAATGAGATAAAAACTCTTTAAGGTTACATATTTTTGGTTTTCCATCAACTATAGCTAAAGTATTAAAACCAAAAGAACTTTCTATAGATGTATTTTTATAAAGTTGTCTCTTAATCGTCTCAGGCTCCACACCATTTCTTAAATCAATAGCAACTCTTATACCTTCTCTATTTGACTCATCTCTAATATCTTTTATACCTTCAATTTTTTTTTCTCTAACAAGCTGTGCAATACGTTCGTTTAGTACTGATTTGTTCACTTGATAAGGTACTGAGGTAATAACAAGTCTTTCTCTTCCATTTTTTTGTGCTTCAACAGATATTTCACCTCTTATTTTAAAAGATCCACGTCCAATATTGTATCCATCTTTAATAATTGACTTACCAATGATCACGCCCCCAGTTGGAAAATCTGGACCTGGTATATGTTTCATTAAATCTTTAATCTTAATGTCTTTATTTTCAATTAAAGCTAATGTTCCATCAATTATTTCACCAAGATTATGTGGTGGTATACTTGTAGCCATACCAACCGCTATACCACCAGCTCCATTAACTAGCAGATTTGGATATTGCGCGGGTAAAACCGAAGGTTCTTTTTCAGTTTCATCATAATTGCTTTTATATTCAATAGTATTTTTTTCAATATCATCAATTAAATACTGTGAAACTTTAGCCAATCTTGTCTCGGTGTACCTCATAGCTGCTGCCGGATCTCCGTCTATAGAACCAAAGTTACCTTGGCCTTCAACTAAAGGTAAGCTCATAGAAAAATCTTGAACCATTCTAACTAAAGCGTCATAAACAGATTGATCGCCATGTGGGTGATATTTACCAATTACATCTCCAACTATTCTTGCAGATTTTCTAAATTGTTTAGACCAATCATAGCCACCTTTATACATTGCAAATAATATTCTTCTATGAACAGGTTTTAAGCCATCTCTTACATCTGGGAGTGCCCTACTTACAATTACACTCATCGCATAAGATAGATAAGACGAGCTCATCTCGTCATGCATCGAAATTAACTTGATATTTTTATCTTTAGGAATTTCTGTGTTAGGCATAAAAAACTAAAATGGAATTTCGTCATCCATATCGTTTGATGTTTGTGGCGAGTCTTCAAAATTATTATTTGATACTTGATTATTATCATTTTGAATTCCACCACCTGTGTTGCCACCACCAAGCATTGTAAGAGAAGAGTTGTACCCTTGTATTACAATTTCAGTTGAATATTTATCTTGTCCAGATTGTTCATCTTTCCATTTTCTTGTTACAATTTGACCTTCAACATAAATTTGAGCACCTTTTTTTAGATATTGCTGCACTACATTTACTAAACCATCATTAAATACAACTATACGGTGCCATTCAGTCTTTTCTTTTTTTTCACCAGAAGTTTTGTCTTTCCAGGTTTGGCTTGTTGCTAAACTTAATCTTGCAACACTTTTTCCATTTACCATTTGTTTAATCTCAGGGTCTGCGCCTAAACGCCCAATTAATAATACTTTATTTAAACTTCCAGCCATAATATTTTAAAATGTTTATTTATTTATTTAGTTTTTATATCACAATATAACCTGAATATTAATTTTATTAATTTAAAGCAACTAAAATTATGATCAAAAAGATAGTTATCAAGGGTGCAAAAGAACATAATTTAAAGAATGTTTCAGTTGAAATTCCTAAAGATCAATTTGTAGTCATAACTGGACTTTCAGGTTCAGGAAAGTCCTCTCTTGCTTTCGATACAATTTATGCTGAGGGTCAAAGACGTTATGTTGAAAGTTTATCTGCCTATGCACGTCAATTTTTAGATAAAATGAAAAAACCAAATGTTGATCTTATTGAAGGTTTAAGTCCTGCTATAGCTATAGAACAAAAAAATACTTCAAAAAATCCAAGATCAACAGTTGCTACTGTAACAGAAATATATGACTACATGAGAGTACTTTATGCAAGAGCTGGAATACCATTCTCTCCATTTACTGGCAAACCTATAACATCACAAACAATTACTCAAATTGTAGATTTAATAAAAAAATTACCAAAAAAATCTACAATTTATATTTACGCTCCAGTAGTAAGAGGTCGTAAGGGTGAATATAAAAAAGACATTCTTAGTTATAAAAGAAGAGGTTTTAGAAAAATTAAGATAGATGAAGTTTTATATGATATTGAAAAAGCTCCTGATTTAGATAAAAAAATCAAACACGATATATCGGTTCTTGTAGATAGAATTGTTATTAATTCATCTCTTGGAAATAGGTTGGCTGAAAGTATAGAGGCGGCTGTAAATCTATCAAATGGCTTGGTTTTTGTTGAATATGAAGATGAAACCTTACCTCAAAAGTTTAGAAAAACTGAAAAATTAATTTACTCAACTAAATTTGCATGTCCTGAGAGTGGATTTACTATTGAAGAGATTGAACCAAGACTATTTTCTTTTAATAGTCCGTACGGTGCCTGTGCAGAATGTGAGGGTATTGGCATAAAACTAAATGTAGATCCAAATTTAGTAATACCCGATGATAGAAAAAGTATCGCTGATGGAGCAATTGAACCATGGGCCAAATCTACAACGCTATATTATGCACAAACACTAGCTTCAATAGCAAAACATTACGGATTCTCATTGGATGAAAAGTGGAAAAAATTACCAAAAAAAATTAAGGATGTAATTTTATTTGGTTCAGATGAAGAAGAAATAAAATTTAATTATGATGATGGATATGAAAAATATTCACACAAGAAAACTTTTGAGGGTGTTATCAATAATTTAGAAAGAAGATTTTTGGAATCTGATAGTGAATGGAAGAGAGAGGCAATAGCCGAGTATCAATCAGATTCAGCCTGTGAAGGATGTAATGGAAACAGACTTAAAGAAGAGGCTTTATGTGTAAAGATAGATAATCTAAACATAAGCGAAGTTACAAAAAAATCAATTTTAGATGCTTCTAAGTGGTTTAAAGAATTAGAAGTTAAATTAGATAAAAGACAATTTAAAATAGCTGAACATATTTTAAAAGAAATTAATGAAAGATTAAATTTTCTTTTAAATGTTGGTTTGGATTATCTAACTCTGTCTCGTGAGTCTGGAACTTTATCAGGTGGAGAGGCTCAACGAATAAGATTAGCATCTCAGATTGGCTCTGGATTAACTGGAGTTCTTTATGTTCTAGATGAGCCATCTATTGGATTACATCAAAAAGACAATGTTAAACTAATTGATGCACTCAAAAGACTTAGAGATTTAGGAAACACTGTAATAGTTGTTGAGCATGATACAGAAACTATGGAAAATGCAGATCATATAATTGATTTGGGTCCTGAAGCTGGAACTAAGGGTGGAGAAATTATAGCTCAGGGAACTTATAATGAAATCTTAAAAAACAAAAATAGCATAACCGGACAATACTTATCTCACAAAAAATATATCGAAATACCAAAAATAAGAAGGCTTGCTAAAAATGGTAGATTTGTAGAAATTAATGGTGCATGTGGAAATAATTTAAATAATGTAGATCTAAAAATACCAATTGGTAGTTTTACTTGTGTAACAGGAGTTTCTGGAAGTGGTAAGTCCACGTTGATACTGCAGACCTTATATCATGCGCTTAATTTAACCTTAAATAATAAGGCTCGAAAAGTACCAAAAGCATTTAAAGGATATAAGGGAGTTGAACTTATTGATAAAATTATAGATATCGACCAGTCTCCAATTGGAAGAACACCTAGATCAAATCCAGCTACTTATACTGGTGCTTTTGGTCCTATTAGAGATTGGTTTACAGCGCTTCCTGAGTCAAAAACTCGTGGTTATAAACCTGGAAGATTTTCATTTAATGTTAAAGGTGGTCGTTGCGAAGCATGCGAGGGGGATGGTGTAATTACTTATGAAATGCATTTCTTGCCTGATGTTTATATACAATGTGATGAATGTAAAGGAACTAGGTATAACAGAGAAACCTTAGAGATTAAATTTAAAGGAAAAAGTATTGCAGATGTTTTAGACATGTCTGTAGATGAAGGGTGTGAATATTTTGAAAATATTTCAAACATTAAAACTAAATTATTAACATTAAAGAAGGTAGGTCTTGGTTATATAAAAATTGGACAACAAGCTACAACTCTATCTGGTGGTGAGGCTCAACGTATTAAATTAGCTAAGGAACTTTCAAAAAGATCTACAGGAAGAACTATGTACATATTAGATGAGCCTACAACAGGTCTTCATCAACATGATATTAAAAAACTATTAGAAATATTGCACACATTTGTAGCTCTAGGAAATACAGTTGTTGTTATTGAACATAATCTAGATGTAATTAAAACAGCAGACTATATTGTCGATATGGGACCTGAAGGTGGTGTCAAAGGTGGAAATATTATCGCAGAGGGCAAACCTGAGGATATTATCAAAATAAAAGGTAGTTATACTGGTGAATTCTTAAAACCCATGCTCGAAGAAAAATTTAAAAAGAGGTTAAAGATTTAAAAATTTAGTGTATAAGTGATTCTAATTATGGGTAATTTACTATCATCACTTCCAAAAACTATTCACGCATCATTAGCTTTAGCTGTAATTTTTTTTCTAGGGTTATTTTATGGTAATGGTGGTTTTGATTTTGATACAATTTTTTGGAGTTGGTTAACAAGATTTGTTCATGTAACGGTTGCTATAATGTGGATTGGGCTTCTTTGGTATTTTAACTTTGTACAAATTCCAAATATGCCAAAAATCCCTGACGAACAAAAGCCCGCTATTGGT
>Ga0209251_1002820_pt1 | contig 11815 bp, 12 predicted proteins | sample SaaInlV_100m_DNA_6_FD_184665 | JGI IMG/M metagenome (GOLD analysis project Ga0209251, IMG submission 184665) | Marine microbial communities from expanding oxygen minimum zones in the Saanich Inlet - Saanich Inlet SI073_LV_10m_DNA (SPAdes) (version 2) | ecosystem: Environmental > Aquatic > Marine...
AGTTGCGCTACCGCTTGTAAATAATTGAAATTTCCCGGCCAGGTTGGGATTAACAAAGTCTACGTCGCTGTTGGGCGCATTAACTCGAACATTCGGGCTTCCAGGACCACCACCGCCGCCACAACCACTTAAAAGGAAAGCCATCGACAGAAATACTAGATAAGGCATTTCAAATTTTATTTATAAATTACACCAGGTAATCAATATCATGAAAATCGATATGCGATCAATTTTAATTTTTTTGTATCTACCAAGCTACCTATAGATAACGTAGTCCAAGTAGGTGGGAGGCCTTCGCTGATAGATAGACGGCTTGCTGTACGTAAATTTTTTGGATAGGACTTTGGATATCCTAGTAGCCTAATATAATTATAAGTATATATAAAACATATACTTATAATTATTAGTGGCGGAGAGTGAGGGACTATCCGCTGAAAGGTGATTAATCAGTTATTAGGACTTTATTATTTTTCATAATGCCCACCTCAAGCATTAAAGCATCGTCACATTCTATTTGTGATTCAAGGGTCATGTCTGATTCCGCTAGGAAAGAGTTTGGCAACGTGCTCTTGGTACTTTGAGCATTCGGGGGTGAACCAGGTTTTCTATCGCAGGCGGTGAGAAACAACGTGAGCATAAGAAGGGTGATTATCTTCATTATATTTTCCTCTTTTAGTTGGACTAGCTTGATTGGTAGACTGTGTTTAGAGGCGGGCGTGTGAAACCAAGCGTGTTGGGGACGCGTCTTGCAGTGACGACGTAGAGCATGCGTTCTCCTGAATTATGAGAATCAAACGGAAATTTGGTTACGAGTGTTACTCGCTCTCCATTTGCATGAAATCCAGATTGCGAGCTATCAATCGGTACGATTTCGGTTTCTATCACCTGGTATCGTTTGAATTCTCCGCTTTGAAACTTAAGATCGAGAACATCACCAATATTTAAGAAAAAACAAACTAACTTTTCCATATAAATTCCTCCATAAATTATCTCTGAGACTAATTTTTAAATCCGTTTCTTATGGTTCTTAAAATCATCCCGCCCACCCTCCACGGACTCAATCGTTAGTCATCCAATTAAATTTCTAAATACTGTGCGGTTAAGGCTCTAGCGATGACTGCATACCGCAAAGGACCACCCGGAATCGGTGAGTCAAAGGGGTAACATGTGATTAAGGTGATTCGATCGTCACCGGTTTCGAATGCGATCTCTATATCGTTTTGATGTAATACTCTTGTTCCAATCACTTCATAAGTCTTCCGGTTACCGTTTTTGGCTTCTAGATTGAGTTGATCGCCATCTTGAAGATGTTTGATAAACGCGAAGTGCGTATCGCGATGTCCACTCATAACGACGTTCCCGTAATGCCCAGGAACAGTCGTCCCTGCCATGTGCCCGGGACCGAAGGCTAATGTTCTGGCAGATGTGTCGGAAAGCACCATCAAGTTGACCTCGCCTCGTTTTGCGGTCAATCTCGCTACAGGGTGCATGTCCGCACCTGGCCACGGTGACCTTACATTCGTGCGACTCATCGTCTCCTGCCAAGTCGCATGAATGAGATGCTGCGCGAGCCAAGCTTTTGCGTGGATATACCCGCCTTCGAATAATTGCCAAATAGCCAATGACATGAGACAGAAAAATAGTAAATTTCTGATGTGCATTACCATTGTTCTTTCGCTTCCCAGTAAGTTTTCGGGCTGAAGAAGCATGCAAAGGCCAATATAGATAGCAATGCCGAGAGCATTAGGTGCATTGCAGATGGCGTCGCTGTCTGGGGGAGGGTTCCAAAAATTTTAGCCTGGCTCCATCGGTTCGGTAGGTTCAGTGGTAAACGCTGCCGGTACATAAATTCTGTGGTTCGGCTAGGAGTGATGTCGACCGCAACAAGACTCGTGTATTTCGTTATGAGTGAGTGTTCAAGTGCTAAATGCATAATTGCTTGGCGAACCTTGTCCTCGGCGGCACCACCACGAAGTGATCCCATATGCTCAGAAATTTTTCGACGTGCCCAAACCTGACCAATACCTTGCTGATTCGTTTGCGTCTCTAGGTCGACGCTGCGGTTCCATTTTCTACCCGCGAACATGCCGCTAATCTGCACTGAACCAGTCGCGAATTTATCTGTTTCTGCGATGATAACTAGCGGTTCGCCCTGGTATAAATCCGGGATAATTTCTGGAGTAATATCGACCTTGAAATGTTTTGGCCAATGGGTTGTGATATCGGTGACTATTGGATTCTCCAGTCGGTTGAATAACTCCCCCATCTTCATAGCGACTTCTGAAATGTCACCAATGTAGGTAAAACTACCCCTACCGTATTCTGCAATCTTCGTCATTAAGTGGCTGTTCGGAGCGGAACCAATCCCGATCGGAAATAATCGGTTTGCACCTAATCGTGATTTGATCATAGAAAAAATTTGATCTTCATTGCCAATGCTTCCATCGGTGATAAAAACAATTTGGCGAATACGCCCTGTTTTTACCTCGTCATTCAATGCCATACTGAGAGCGGGTGCAAACTCGGTGCCACCATCTGCCGTTAACGCGTCGATATATTGACAGGCGACTTTAAGGTTTTTATTGGAAGCAGGTCTTTCACGATCGAATAGTGCTTTAGTTTGATCGTCAAATTGAATAATATTGAAGCGATCATTTTTGGTAAGACGTCTTACCGCCATTGTTAATGCGCTTTTTGCTTGATCAAGTGACGAGCCATGCATGGAGCCAGACGTATCAACTACAAAGACGACATCACGGGGTAATCTGACATCGGGCTCAGTTTGGACAGTCGGTGGAAATAAAGTGATCAAAGAGAAATGTTTATCTCCTTTGATTTCGGTGTAAACCGCACTACTTGGCATCGCATTCGGTGCGGAACGCCACGTGACTTCAAAGTCACGGTCAGCAGGAACGCTTCCAGAGGCGAGTTGAATTGTATATTTCCGATCAGTTATTTTATGTTTTCTGATGTCGTGGTTAGTGCTTTGGATATTAGCAATGGTGAATCCTGCGTCGAGATTGATCGACAAGTTCACAAAATTACGCTTAGGTTCGGACTCATCAATGACCGGTGGTGAAATTCTGTTTGCGTCTTCTGTGTTATTACGGATTTTTTGAGGGGTATTAAGGGCTTCATATTCGCGATCAGAAATATATCTCGGAGCAACTACTAGTGGGAATCTCAGCCTTACGATTCCTTCCCGGTAGTCAAGGGTATTCTGATATTCAATTTCGACAGTGATGGACTCGCCGGGTGCAATGTTGGTGAGACTTGTCGTGAATATGTTGGATCGTTCTTGCTCAACGAGTGTTGCCTTTTTGCCAGATTTTTTCGCCTCATGGAACATCTTCTTTGCCACTTTTTTTTCTTTTATTTGGCCCTCAATGATGCGGCTTCCAATTCGCATTCTCAGACGGTCAACTGCAGCATTATCGGGCAATGGAAAAACATAAATACCCTCCACCCAGTCTTTAGAGTTGTTTTGGAATTTCTGGCTCACTTTCGTTCTAGACAACATACCTGACACATCGATCTCCACCTCAGTCGCTAGCGTTGGAGTCGGCGTGTACTCGCCAGTCTGTGCATTTTTAACGAGTAAGGTACCGCTTGACGTCTTCTGTAAATCGTTCAACTCTTCTGCGTTAGCTGCTCCGGCAATGAGCGTTAGTGCTAAAGTGGTTGCAAACAGAAAAGTAGCGGTAGTGAGGCCGACACCAATACTGATGAAAAGGCCCTTCAATCCATCTGTAATTATTGTCTTTTGCGGTATTTGGGTGTATCTCCAAGACCCGCTCGAGGGTGATTGCATATCGCTCTCCTGATTAGTTTAGTTGTGCGGTGTTGACTTCGTATACGCCCATTAAAACGAGCAAATATGTAGGAAAGGGGGCAGGAGATGAGGCAAATGAATGTCACTCGTGGCAATTTTGTGACTTTGGTGGCGGACTAATGTTTTAGTTCGGACTTAGAGTTATAGTTTGGGCGTGCAATAAATACTTTATTCAGGAGAACATTTATGCGGATTGCCCTAGTTGAAGATGATGTGATTCTTGCGCAAAATTACAGCGATCTATTTGCTAAAGCAGACTGGAAGGTGTCGCATTACCTCGATAGGGCGTCGGCATTTTTGGGTATAGAGGAATCTACTCCAGACTTGGCTATCATTGACGTCGGTTTAGGGGTTGAGGATGAGGGAGGCTTCCAGTTATGCCGACAGTTGAGATCGAACCCTGAAACAGAACGATTGCCCATCATTTTGATGACGGCTCGAGGTGAGCAGGATGACAAAATTTATGGGCTGAATCTGGGTGCGGATGAATACTGTACGAAGGACCACTCAATGGATTACCTCGTCGCTGTGATCAATAGTCTTATTCGTCGTATCGAAATGGATCAACAATCCCCAAGTGTGGATAGGCGCAAAAAAAGTATCGGGTCGTTAGAAATTTATCCGGAGGAAGCCCGGGCGACTTGGAGGGGCGAGTTTGTAGATATTACGCCTGGAGAGTATTGGATCATTGAGCGACTTGTAGAACTGCCCGGCGCAATAAAAGCTCATCGACAGCTGATGATTCATGACGTTGAAGTGAGCCGAAACACAGTCACTTCAAACATAAAGAGAATCCGTAAAAAGTTTAAGCAGCTAGATGATACATTCTGCGCGATAGAGACCGATCATGGTCGTGGCTATTGTTGGCAAAAAGATCGTTGACGCAGAATAAGTTTAAAAACTGTGCGACTTAAGAAAAAATTCTATCTCGCTTTGTCAGTGTTGGCCCTGGTGCCGACGGTTACTTTTTTTTATGCGCAGGCTCTCATGGAGAATCTGCTTGTTGCGCAAAAAGAAGGCCTTCTACTTACGGCAAAGGCCCTAAGTGTTGCGATTAGTGATCGACCAGTTATTTTTACGAGTGACGTGGTGACGCCTTTTGCCCCTGATTTAGCAAGCCATATTGCGATTAATCAGCTTTCTTTGAAGCCTGAAATTGATGGCAAGCTCGATGAGTGGGACGATTTTGACGGTCAGTCTTTGCCGCTCCAATATGGTTTTGGAAATCCGTTGGATCGCAGTGTCACCGCTCGATACCGGGTAGGAAGTTTTAATAAATCAGTCTATCTCGCAATCGCGGTCGATGCGCAATCGTCCTACAAACGTTTCCCGGAACAAGAGATTGGTGAATTCGAAGAAACTCTTAGTGACGAGGCAGTTGATCAAATCCTATTATCTACGGTCGATGTGGATGGCCAATTTCGACAATTCCAGATTAAACCGCATAATTCAGGACAGTTATCTGCCTACTTATTGGACGACGATGGATTCCTTCTTCGAGATGAAGCGGGAAATATTGTTCGAGAGTGGGATATTCGCGGAGAGGTGCGTGCTCGGCCCGGTGGTTATGATCTTGAAATAAAAATGTATCGCTCGGTCATCGGCCCGGCATTAGGAATAGGAGTGATGAATATAGCTGGGATGTTGGGGCAACCAAAAATCGAGGTTATTCGAAGTTGTGAGAATTTAGCTGATCCTTTAACGCTTGGGCCGGTATTTTTCCCATCACCAGAGGTGAGCAGAGTGATCGCACAAGTGGGTCGATCAGACTCGCGAATTTGGGTGGTGGATAGTCAGCATCGCATTATTGCGCACAATGAGAACGATAAGCCAGATAGTCCGATATCTCAAAACGTAGACTTAGCTGAGCGTTCATCGTCAAACGGAAATGTTATCGAAGCCTTTGTATCGGTGATGGCGCCATTAGTGAGGCCAATATTGAATGTTTTTCTTGATCCGGGAACATATCAATTTACAGAGTTACCAAGCGGCACTTGGCAGCTAAAAAACAATGAAATTAATATCGCATTGGAGGGAGATTCGAATGCGCAACTCTACATGGAGACCAACAGTTCTGGAGGTGGGAGAATCAGTGCTGCCGCCCCAGTTCAAGTCGGAAATACAGTGGTGGGGGCAGTGTTTGTCGAGGAAACAACGAACAAGGTACTCGCGATGCGCTACCAAACCGTTGAATTATTAATTGGGTTTATTTTGCTCATCCTTTTAGGCTATGTCGTCTTACAGTATTTGCTTATTAGGAATGCAGTGAACCGCCTAGAGGATCTTGCCAAACAAACACAAAATGCGTTTGATGCGAACGGTAAGTTTATAGGTCAGATTAAGCCACAAGAATCGAGTGATGAAATTGGGATGCTGTCGAGAAGTCTGTCCAGTGTGAGTGTGGATGTAAGAAACTATACGCAGTATCTTGAGAATCTTTCACGGCGCTTGTCGCATGAGTTAAAAACCCCAATTGCGATAGCACGAGGCTCTCTAGAAATGTTTAGTAAGACAGATAATCCAAAGCAGGGTCAGGTGTATATCGAGCGAGCTGCTGATGGTGTTCGTCGTTTGGATAACCTCGTTACGCGTATGAGTGAGGCGTCGGACTTAGAGGCCTCATTCTCGTCGGAGGAGAAAGAGGCGATTGATCTGTGTGAGCTCGTTACGGTGAGCATCGAAGACTACCGAAGTGCATACGAAAGTCAGGAGTTTACAGTAGTATTTGCGGAATCCCCTTTGCGCGTAAACGGGTCTGCGGAGGCTTTCCGACAAATGTTAGATAAGTTAATCGACAATGCGAATGAATTTTCGAAAGCTGAAAGCTCCATAGACATTGCACTGTCGCTGGTTGGTAATGATGTCCTTCTTCAAGTGACGAACCAAGGCCCGATTATCCCGGTTGAAAGCCAAGCTCAAATTTTTGACTCAATGGTTTCAGATCGCGCACATTCCAAGGATGTCTCCGATCAGAGTCATCTCGGACAGGGACTATATGTTGTGAAATTAGTGGCTCAATTCCACGAGGGCAGCGTCTCTGTGCGTAACCGACCCAATGACGATGGTGTGACCTTTGAAGTCTCGGTGCCTCATTTAAGTTAACAGCGGGATGTTTACTCCAGTTTTGCTTAATTCAATTAAAATCGGTTTAAATATGAATGACGTCAATGTTTTGTTTTGCATTCAAAATCAATTACGAGGAATAAGTTGTGACGAAGAAAACGATAAATACTTCAAGTTTTTATTTGTCTTGGGGTTGTATTTTATTGGGTATGTCCGTCATGCTGGGAGGGACCTATGTCACCAGTGAGACGGGTGGGCTGACTTCAATATTTTTCCTATTAGGGGCTCTTTTGTTAGGTGCGGGTGGTTTGTTTTTCATTTTAGCGGGCGTTAGAAAAAAATAGGATCACAATGTCGTTATCGATTGAAGTTTAATATTTGGAAATAATAGCGGGCCGCACAGTGCTCCCTGGACGGTGTTCTTTGAGAATAGTTTAAAAACCATTAATGAAGGCTAAATCAGTTGTTCAATATTAAAAATTTCTTGCACCCAGCGTCGCCTGATCCGGTCAGTGTGTGGACGGAATTCCCAAAATACAATTTCGTAGGTGGGCATAACGAGGCGGATAATATCCCGTTTGTTGAGCTTAAAGAGGCGGTAGGGAAAGTGCTGTTAAAAGAGGGGCGAGATTTAGCGAAATATGGACTTGAGAGCGGGCCTCAAGGCTATCTTCCCTTACGGCAGTTTATCGCTCGAAAATTAAAAAATCGTGCGGGTATCGAATGCTCCGATAAAGAGATACTAATGCTGTCTGGGTCCCTTCAAGCACTTGAGTTGGTGAACCAAACTCTTCTCAAGAAAGGAGATACGGTTATTATCGAGGAAGATAATTATGGTGGAACCATCACTCGCTTGAATAAGCTGGGTATCAACATGGTGGGTATTCCTCTGGAGGCAGATGGAATGGATATGGACGAGCTTGAAAATGCGTTAGTTCGCCTGGAGAGTGACAACATAAAACCGAGATATATTTATACGATTCCGACTATTCAAAATCCGACTGGTACGGTGATGTCTGTCGAGAAGCGAAAGCGTCTATTGGCATTATCCTCAAAATTTGGCATTCCTATTTTCGAAGATGACTGTTATGCCGACTTAATATGGGAGGGTGATAGACCGCCAGCTATAAAGTCGTTTGATACCGAAGGCTATGTCATTTACTGTGGGTCATTTTCGAAATCGATAGCTCCAGCGCTTCGGGTTGGCTATCTCGTCGCAAAGTGGGAGGTTTTATCGAGAATTATGCCGCATAAAACTGACGCAGGATCCGGAGCTTTGGAACAAATGTCCTTAGCAGTTTTTTGTGAGGATAGCTTTGACGAGCACGTCTCAGCATTGACTCAAGTTCTAGGTAAAAAAGCTGATGTAATGTGCGAAGCAATCGATGAATACTTTGGTTTATCCGCAACTTACATGCGACCGACTGGTGGAATTTTTATTTGGGTTGATCTGTCCGATCATGTGGATACCTCGCGTTTAGCTGAGCTTGCCTTAAAAAAAGGAGTGGCTATTAATCCAGGGGCTGAGTGGTCTATTAACCCCAATGGTCAGCATAAAATACGACTTTGTTTTGGAAGCCCGTCAATTAAAGAAATTAAGGAAGGCGTTCAAATTCTAGCTAAATTGTGTCGGGACGAGTTCAAGGTGTCGACACTTGTCCCCTGACCGATTGGATTAAACCTAGATCGTCATTTCATATTGATTTGGCGGTAGTGGTGATGCCTGTGACGTGTGCTTTAACCTTGATTTTAATCACAATTATCTAATTCCATATCTCAAAGGTCGAGTTTTTGATGATTCCACCAGGCTAGAGCTGAGTGTGGTCTCAAGTCTAACTCGTGAGTCCAAGCGGAGGGATGTTGGTGGGCAAGGTGAAAGTAGCTGTCGGCAATTTTTTCGGGAAGCAATAAACCATTTTTTTCGTATCCTTTTCGCTGTTTGAGGTCCTCAAAAGCATCAGGCCCAAGCATCTTACCAAGTGTGTCTGGCGCGTCCACTAGTCCATCGATAACAATGTGCGCTACATGAACACCTTTTGATGCGAACTCGGCATTCAAAGATTGGCAGAGCATTCGACGTGCTGCCATTGTCGCGGCGTGCGAGTGCTGACCACCATTGCCTCTAACTGATGCGGTCGCACCTGTGACAAGAAGATTCCCAGATGACCTGTTCACCATATAGGGGATTAAGGTCTTCGCGACGCGGAATAATCCTAAAGTCCCTAACTTCCAACCTAACTCAAATACTTTAAGGGAAGTTTCGTCTAGGCTGCGGTCACCAATTTGAGCCCCAACGTTATAAACCGCTGTATGAATTTCACCGATTTCATTCTCAATTTTTTTAATCAGAAGCTCGAGTTGATCAGGTAATGTCACATCCAGTATATATCCCGATGCTTTTTGACTATTTGTTGAAAGCTCTTGAACGGCACGATCGAGACCCGCTTGGTTACTTCGCCGCACTAAGCAAATGTGATAACCCTCTGCCGAGAACCGCTTTGCGACAGCGAGGCCAATCCCTGCGCCCGCACCAAGAATTAAGCAAACTTTCGACATACCTTCACCTCCTTTTTTTACTGACGTACATTTATTTTTTTCTTCTGATTCCAACGGTTACGTTATCTGGTTTTGACCAATTTTGGTCAATCCACGGATCGCCGTCAACGTATGATTCAAGCATTTTAAGTGAATCATTCCCCCAGAATATTTTATCGTTGTACTGGAAAGATGGCACTCCATAGACATGATTGGCAATTGCTTCTTCAGTGTTACTTCTTAACTTATCTTTAACGATTGGGTCGTTTATATCTAGCTTTGTTGTGATTGAGTTCTTCAGTTCGTTGAATTCATTGACGTCCGACACATCGATACCCCGATTCCATACGAATTCAAAAATTTGATCACAAGTCTCTTTGGTTGCTTTTCCTGTGCCTGTTTCGGCGATGGCGAGACGCAGAAGGCTCAAGGGATTGAAGGGATGACTAACTGGCAATCGAATAGGTATACCCGCTTCTTTACCTTCCCATAGTGCTTGTAAAAAGGTCCACTCTCTTTTGTACTGGATTTCGGCGGGGCCTAGTTGGCCGTAGTGGTTGAGTAATCCAGAAAAAAGAACGGGTTGATAAGAGAAATCAATTTTTTTATTCATGTCGCGATTGATTTCCTTGAAAGCGAGATAGGCGTAGGGTGAAATAAAATCAAAGTACATTGTGATATTTGGCATGTATTCAGCTCCCTATAAAATGTCCCCTTAACAATTTCAAATGTTACTGAGACAACACGGTAAGAAGAAAGAATGATAACCTTGAATCTTTAATAAATTCAATGTTCAACGACCGTTTAACTCGGCCAGAAGAGGGCTTTAAACTTAAAATCGTGATGTCAAAAAATCTCAAATCCTTCGGTAGGGCAGAATTTGCGAGTAATGTGTGCCGATTTCTGACGCATGATGCCCTTCCCACACGGGCTGAATTTGTTTCATTTCAAGAAAACTCAACAAGGTTCCTGGGGATTTTCTTCAGAGGCGACGTCGACAGCCAATGTTAGATGTAGAGGGGTTGAGTTTTGCTAGAGGTAAAAATACCTTGTTCAAGTCTTTGAGCTTTTCGTTAAAGGCGGGCAGCGCTTTGCGTGTGACCGGCTCAAACGGCTCCGGAAAGACCTCCTTACTCAGGTTGCTAGCGGGGTTGTCCAGACCTGATGAGGGCGAAATTTTGTGGTGTGGAGAGGCAATAAGAAAAAATTACGGTGACTTCGTGAGGTCAGTAAATTTCCTAGGGCATGACGATGGATTAAAAAACCAGCTTACTGCAACCGAGAATTTAAAGCTTATGTTGCCATTGCTCGGAACTAGTCCCAGTGCGAGTGAAGTGGTAGCGGCTTTAGAAGAGGCTGGACTCGATTCGGTGAAAGACCGGGCCGTGATGCATATGTCTGCGGGACAGAAGCGAAGAGTAGCTCTAGCTCGAACGGACTTTATGAAACACCGGGCGCTTTGGATTCTTGATGAGCCATTTACGTCGTTGGATGTTACAGCGGTTACGGCTTTAGTGGTAAAGCTCAAACGGCATATTCAATTCGGTGGCTTGCTCGTTTTCACTACGCATCAAGACCTAGATGTAATCCCCGACGCAAATAGCCTGAGTTTGGATTGATTGTGAACAACGCGTTTTGGTCACTTCTTCGTAAAGAGCTGCTTTTAGCCGTGAGGCAAAAAACAGATGTAGTCACCGTTTTATTCTTTTTTTTGATAGTGTCGAGCTTGTTCCCGTTTGCTGTTGGACCTGAAAGCAACACCTTAAAGCTAATCGGTCCAGGAGTTATTTGGGTGGGGGCACTTTTGTGTTCCTTACTCGCACTCCATCGGGTATTCGAGGCTGATTATAACGATGGTTCTCTTGAACATTTGATATTAAGTGGTGAGCCATTGACTATCTTGGTGCTCGCAAAAATCATCTCACATTGGTTGATAACGGGATTGCCGGTCGTGATTGTCGCACCGTTAATTGGAATTCAGTTTGGGTTGCCGCCACAAAGCTTACTGCTCCTGTTAGGAACCTTGTTGTTAGGAACGCCAGTCCTCTCGTTGATCGGATCAATTGGCGCCGGATTGACTCTTGGCGTCCGGGGCGGGTCCGCTTTGACATCCATACTCATTCTTCCATTTTACGTGCCAATTTTAATTTTCGGTGCTGGGGCGGTCGTAGCAGACCTTCAAGGCCTCACAATTGATGGCCATATATCAATTTTGGTTGCGATGCTTTGCTTATCAGTGGCATTGGCACCCTTGGCAATCGCTGGTGCTATCAAAATTGCTTTAGAATAATGGGTTAACTATAACGGTTAAGGTATTTAATTTACGCGGTCGATTAAGGGTCGCTTGGTACAGTCAAAATCTTATGAGTTTCTGGAAGTATTCTT
>Ga0209251_1002821_pt1 | contig 11808 bp, 11 predicted proteins | sample SaaInlV_100m_DNA_6_FD_184665 | JGI IMG/M metagenome (GOLD analysis project Ga0209251, IMG submission 184665) | Marine microbial communities from expanding oxygen minimum zones in the Saanich Inlet - Saanich Inlet SI073_LV_10m_DNA (SPAdes) (version 2) | ecosystem: Environmental > Aquatic > Marine...
TTTACAATCACAGATGAGAGAACAGGGATGGGATGCTACTGCTTGTGTGTTGGATGTAACAGATATCAGCGCAACAAGAGACATGATAAATAAACAAGACCCATTTGATATTTTGGTGAATAGCGCTGGTATGGCCCGCCATGGTGCAAGTTTAGACACAAGTATCGAGGATTTCGATGCTGTGTCTCAGCTTAATATTAAGGCAGGTTATTTTTTAAATCAGGCAGTTGCCAAGCGACTTATTGAAACAGGAAAATCTGGCTCATTAATGACAATTTCGTCTCAAATGGCTGTTGTTGGTGGAATAGATAGAGCTGTATATTGCGCTACTAAACATGCAGCAGAAGGATATACAAAATCTCAGGCAATTGAATGGGGGCCTCATCAAATAAGAGTTAATACAATTTGCCCAACATTTGTTAGAACCGCACTTAGTCAGTCAACCTTTGCTAATCCAGAGAGAAAAAAATGGATTGAAAGCAAAATAAAACTAGGACGTGTTGCCGAAATTGAAGATATTATGGGTGCAGTGGTATTTCTTGCATCAGATGCAAGTGCAATGATAACAGGCACTTCGTTATTAATTGATGGCGGTTGGACAGCAGACTAATAAGCCTTGTTCTATTTACTGTTATCTTGGGAATAATCTTTGCCAAATATAATTAGAAAAAAGATTATCATGTGACATTACTCTGGCATGAGTTTTGTATGGTGATAGCTATATAAGGAATACCTCCAAGTTTTGATTTTATTTAATAAATAGTCTGGATAATTAATGCTAGCAAAGGTGATAGGTAAATTAACATCTGCTGATAGTAAGGTCATGATATTGATGCTTATTGCAGGACCTGTGCTTGCTATTGCCACGATTTTTATTATATCGCATCTATTGTTTGTCCCCAAACAGCCCTCATCAGAGGAAATTGTTCAATCAATTGCCCGTAAAGCAAAATTGGGTGGAATAGACCCAGCTTTGGTTGGCGTGTCAATACTGCCAGAAGATAGTGAACCGGATAATAAAACGAAAAGCGAAGACATCTTCAGTCTCGTTCCTAGTGAATATTTATATTATAAAATTTTTACCACTTTTGTAACTAATATCAAAGGCGAGAAAGAGACAGTGGTTAGAGCTGATTTAGCTGTTTCTACCTATCTTAAGGTAACAGAAGCTGAGGCGTATGCCGAATCTATGACAGCTATGTCGCCAGTAATGAGTTCAGCTGTTTTCATAGCGCTAGGGGAGACATCAATTACTGATTATAAGAGCTCCAAGTCACTAGATCAAACAGCAGAAAAACTAAAAGCAGCTATTAATAAAGCACTTAATGAAAAAAATGCACCTTATCTAGTTGATTATGTTCACTTTTTTGAGTTAGCTCATAATGAGGGTTAATTTAAACATCAATTCTGTTCTAGATAAAATGCATTATAATCAATTATAGATAGCCTTTGATTCTCAATCATCTTGTAAGTTAAGCTGATAGGTTGCAGGTCTCCATTCATAGCTATTATTTGATTTCTCAATATAACCTACAGATGGAAATGGCATATGGAACCCAATGATAGGGGCTTTGCTTGATGCGGCTTGTTCCACTAGTCTTTTGCGCGATTGAACAGCCATTTCAGGATTATCATCCATAGAAAATTGCCACTCTAAATTTGCAAGTGAAATTGCATAGTGAGCGATGGTATCTGATAATATCATTAATTCTTTGCCCTCACTCTCTACGTGAAAAGCCAAGTGACCTGCTGAATGACCAGATGCATTTAATGCAGTTAGTCCGCCAACAATCGATGCATCAGGTTCAATAAAACGACATCTATCAGCAAGTGGCACAACTACTTCTCGGAACATTTTTCGGGTTGCTCCTCTAAACTCAGGTATTGGCGCATCACCTGACCAAAACTCATATTCTGCTCTACTAATCACAATTTCAGCGTTTTTGAAGGTAGGCGCATCATCTGTTGTTAAATTAGCAATATGATCTGGATGCCCATGCGAGACAACAACATGAGTTACTTGGTCAACATTATATCCTGTTTTTTCTAGAAGATCATTATACCAACCAGCAGATGGCGCAGGTGCCCGTTTGCCAAAACCAGGGTCAAACGCAATCAGCGAATCATCTGTCTCAATAATAGTAGGAACAAAATTATGTTCTAATTTTGGATAGGGTAGGTGATGGTCTTTTGCAACTTTTTCAATTTCGCTAGGGGGTGCATTTGTAGCCGCAAAGGGATGCATATCAGCGCGATGAAAATACCCATCTAAAATGTTGGTAACTTTAAATTTTCCAAGATTAAATTGGTAAATTTCTGGCCGTACATTAGATTGTGAACTTGTCATTATTCGCTCCGTAAATTAAAAAATTTGTAACTATACCCTAGCATTAATTTATGTGAATGCCAGTTATTTTATCGATAAATGAGAAGCGTTTGTATACTTAAAATGGCATATATCAAACACTGAATATTTCATTCGCCAGCTCGTTTTTTGTTCTCTATTTGTTTGGGGATGAATTAGAGTGAATTTTTCTAGTCTATTTTAAATGTCTGCGGATTGAAGTGCCTAAAATTTTTGCAAACTCAACTGGGACCGCATTTCCAATCATTTTATATCCCGTTGCTATTTTAGAATAGATAAACTCAAAATTATCAGGAAAAGTTTGAATTCTAGCACATTCACGCACAGATAATCTTCGATAAAGGTTTTCCTTGCCAGCAACAAATAGTTTTTTATTCTGTTCTATATGCTGCATCTTAGGTGCTTGTGGATGTAACGGTGCATGCCGTCCGCCTGCCTGTATTGTAAATGACTGCTCATCCCAAGTTCGCACTCTGTTTCTTGACATATAAATGGAGGAAAAACCACCCGTCATATATTCATGATTCAAGAATTTACATTTTACCCCAGAGGTATAATTTTTATTAGCAGCAGAGACTACATTTTCTCTCAAATCCCAAATGGCATCTCGCAAAGTGACTTTATTTTTGAGAGCTTCTGGAAATTGGTAATTGATATTTAAGTCTTGCCTGAACCCAATGAAAATTACTCTTTTTCTATCTTGAGGAACGCCATAGTCAGCTGCATTCAGCAATTTAAAGCTCACCTTATACCCAGATTCTTCAAATAGCCTGATAATATTATCAAGCGCGGGACGATGCCTTGCAGCCAACATTCCAGATACATTCTCAGCTAAAAAAAATTTTGGTTTTTTGTCTCTTAAAATACGAATAAATTCATAAAATAGCTGACCACGCTCATCCTCGATACCTCTCAATGCACCTGCTTCACTCCAACTTTGGCAGGGGGGACCGCCGATGATGCCATCACAATCAGGAACATCATCTGATGGAATATTCACAATACTTCTTTTGTCTAAATGAGTTTTAGGGTGATTATACTCAAAAGTATCCCAAATCTCCTTATCATATTCATTCGCCCAGATTAATTTAAAGCCAGCTTTTTTAAACCCAAAATCTAAACCACCTGCACCAGAGAAGAAAGTAGCAATTTTTAGAGCAGGCATTAATTAATATCCATTTTTGTTCTGTCTACGTTCTATTTTGACTGAGTGGTTATTTATGTCAATCATCTAATGATTTGTCAAAGCTCACTTATGACTCAAACCGAATTAACTTAACGCTTAGATTTTTTTCCCCGCAGGGACTAGCAATTTCTAGATTCGTGATTGAAATTTTTTTATTCTTAGCAAAATCCAAAAGAGCTTCTTTTCCCTTTATAGAATAATTATCCCATTGAGATTGTAAGATTAATGCATGTAGAACAGAATTTCCTTTTTCAGGAAATTGAACGCCGTCCACAGTTTTGAAAACACTCGCTGGGTGTTCTAACTCCCACATTGATCTAACTCTTAGAGTAGATCTGTTTAAAGGGTCGATATTTGAAATTCTTCCTATTTCTTTGGTTTCTGTTTTGCCATGCCCAATTTCTTGCAAATACTCGTCTACTTTTGCCTTTAAACCGTTAAACCATTGAAGGTAGAAAGAGGAGTCTGCTGCAAGAAGTCTTCCATCGACTACCCATAAACTGGATACTCTCTCACTTCTTGGAGGAACATTACCAATGATGTAATAAAAACTTCTTTTATCCCATTTTTCACACTCAATGCATTCTTTGGTTAATCTTGGATTAGATGCCAGCAACATATCTTTTGGAGAAGAAGAATTTAGTTCTAAATTTGGCGCAGAAGATGCATTTTTATTTTCATGTTTCTTAAATTCGAAGGCGTCACCATCATTGCCGCCTCTATACATTGCATCTGGCGGATTGTTCGCCGAGCCTCTATAACAAAAAGCGGCATGGTAATGTGATTCTCTATTTGAAACATCACCAGGTTTTAACTCTGAGAGCCAATCTTTGCAAAAATCTTCGAAACGATCACCTGCAGTGACAGGCTTGCTAACACCTGATTGTGCAGATGATGGCAAAACAAAACTTGAATTATAAATCAAATGTGAAAGTGCTGTTAGAATATCTGTGGTCATGCTTCGTTGATATAATAATTCAGCGATGATTTCAATTTCTTTGGTATTCGTATTTTAGCCCTATCATCCTTATGCCTCACCCACTAGCTATGCATTTTATTTATGTAAATTTAACCATAATTTGCATAAATAAACATAGATTGCTTATTTAAACATCAGTTTCTGGGGCTAAAAGTAAAAGAGTGACTGGCAAAATCCTAAAAATATATGTAATTATAAGATGCATAATAACACGAATAGATAATGGTCCATTCAATTCATTGGCTGATTCACTGAATTCAGGATAAGGATATCAATGTTAGATTTTCTATGGTCAAGAAAAAAACTGTTGTTTTTAGCCTTCGGCGTGGTGTTTATAGGCATATTTTTTATCAGTGATTTTATTGCTCGCAAGCAAATACCAGAGCCTAGTTTTTCTCTTGGAGAGCCGTTTTCACTAATTAATCATCTTGGTGAACCGATCACTGAGCAAGCATTTAAGGGGTCTCCTTCGCTATTGTTTTTTGGCTTTACCTATTGCCCAGAAATTTGTCCAACTACTCTTGTTGATTTGAGCAGAATAATTGAAAATATGGGGATTGAACTGCCCATATATTTTGTTACGCTTGATCCAGATAGAGACACCCCAGAGCAATTGGCAAATTATCTTCCCTATTTTGGAGAAAATATTACAGGTATCACAGGTCCATTAGAAGAGGTGTTATCCTTGGCAAATTCGTGGGGTATTTATCGTAAAAAGGTTATAACTGCAGAAGATGATTATACCATTGACCACACAGCAACGGTATTTATGTTATCTAATAGGGGTGATTTTGCGGGTACAATAGCTTGGAAAGAAGCTGAGCAGGTGGTAGTGCAAAAATTGCAGAAATTATTAGTAAAATAATTATTTGCTCATCAATGATGCAAGATAGGCTACATTTTCTGTTTGTAGTTCAAGCTCCCCAGTTTTGACTTTTTGTCCCATTTCAATGATGGATTGATTATAAGGTGCGTCAATACCCGCTGCTTTTGCTTGCGCAACAATAAATCCATTTATCGTTTCGATTTCTGTGCGTCTTCCTCTAATAAAATCCTGAAGTATACAATCTTGCGCTGCTGGACCAATATGCCCAGCAAGAGTGTCCATCAATAATGCAGGCAGATTATTAGTTGTTTTTACGTCATTCTCACTTAATCCCATAATTGGGAAAGGGGTGAAACCTAGCATATCACCAATTTTTTGAGTCTCTTCTCCTATTTTGAGAATAAGTTCTCTCATTCCTGGCGTATTTAGGCCTTCTTGAACAGGCTTGCCCAATAAAGCAAATGGTCCAAGGCTCATAGAATTAACAAGTAACTTCATCCATTTTGCAGATTGGATTTCATCTACCTGCACAACAGTACCAGCATTTTCCAGCAATTTAAGAATTTCAAGAAGGTAAGGTGTTTTCTTGTTCTCAATAGCAAACCACGTTTTTTTACTTGGGGTGTTTCGCTGAATTTGACCTGGCGTAAAAAGCTCGCAAGATAGTTCTACAACACAGCTTAAGACTCGCTCAGCTCCAATAATGCCTGCAATTTCATCAGTAGTCATCCCATTTTGCAATGCGACAACAATACCATCATGTGCAAGGTGAGGTGCTATATATTCAGTAATCCATTTGGTGTCATATGATTTCGAAGCCATAAAAATAACATCGAATGGTTCTGCTGTTTCTGCCAATTCGCATAAATGATAAATTGGTATTGATTGATTTTGCATCTCATCTGGAAGATGTATAAAAAGCCCCTTTTGCTGAATGGCATTCACATGGGCTGGCCACGGATCATAGCATTTAATGTCTGCACCTGCGGCTATCATATTTGCGGCAATTGCACTTCCGTTTGCACCAATACTAACAAAACAAATTTTTAGAGGCATATCGATATCACATTTCATCACTACAGTCATAAACACCGAAAATATAGGCAGTATAATTTGGTTTGTATAGCTGTTAATACAGTATATCTATCTCTCCATATTTTTTATCTGTGGTAGAAAAAAGAAATATATTTAAGACAATTTATTGTCTTCTTTTGAGAATTAATAGACTGTAATTAGAATATAGATAGTCTCAATAGAATTCCACAACGACAGTTTTGTTTTTAAAGTGCTGTAATAAAAATAATAGGAAAATCATGTATAAATTACGATATAGCAAAGCATCTCCTTACGTTCGCAAAATAGTACTTGCGGCACATCATTTAGGTATTGAAAATAAAATTGATTTAGATGTTGCGGATACAAATGACCCTGCAGATAGTTTGAGAAGCCAAAACCCCACTGGCAGAATTCCAGTGCTGATAAAACAAGATGGCACAATTTTATTTGATAGCCGTGTGATTATGGATTTTTTGGAGCGAGAATCAGAAAAATTGTTATTTCCAAAATCTGGTGATTTAAGAGATATAGCGCTTACCCAAGCAGCCCTAGCAGAAGCAATGATAGATTCAGCTTTGCTTTGGGTATATGCTGGCAGATATGCAGGAGACCAGCCAGTCCCGCAATTATGGCGAGAGCATCATCAAAATAAGTTAAAAAATGGATGTGATTATCTAGAAAAGAATATAGATGATTGGCTCTCTGCTGACCCTTATGCAGGAGCAGCCATAACACTGGCTTCATGTCTTGGGTATTTATCTTTTAGAAATGTGTATAACTGGTCCGAAAAGAGACCAGCGCTAAGCCATTGGTATCAGAATGTAGCATGTAATCTGCCTGGATTTAACGTTACTGCTCCAGATGCAAACTAACACCATGCTGAATTTAAAAATTGAGATAGGATAAATGGCAGATATTACTTTTTCTGATTGGACAGCACAAAAACGAGAATGCACGGATCAAGTTGCACAGCGATTAATTGAGCAATTCAAAATTACCTTTGATGGTCAATTATATGAGAATGTGGCAACCCCGCTAGGTATACATTGGTGTTTGGGACCTGAGGTTGAATCCTCAGAAAATCTAGGACTTGATGGTCATACAAAACTGGGTTTCACCTTGCCCCCATTGCCGTATCCAAGACGTATGTGGGCAGGGGGAGAGATACAGATATTTGACCTGTTTAAGCTGAATGATGATATAAAAAAAATATCCTTAGTAACAGATATACAGCATAAAACAGGGTCATCAGGCCCGTTATATTTTCTGACAATAACACATGATTTTTATAGCAATCAAACCAAAATATTAACAGAAACGCAGCGTCTTGTTTTCAAAGAAGACCAAAACTCTACCTCTGATAAAATAGCAGATAAGCAAATAAAATCAGCATCAACTTTACCAAATCAAGTTGTAATACATAAAGCAATTTATCGTACAGACCCTGTATTGTTATTTCGCTATTCTGCCTTAACCTTTAATGGTCACAGAATTCATTATGATGTTAATCATGCAACTAAAATCGAGGGTCAGCCAGGGATTGTAGTGCATGGACCTATGCAAGCAACTTGGCTATTAAATGCAGCGGCGTCTCATTTGGGGAAGGTGCCTAAGCGCTTTATGTATCGGAATTTCTCTCCTTTAATTGCGGGTGAGGAAGCACATTTATGGGTTGAAGAAACACCAGACAAAAATGAATTAATTGTTTATTGTTGCAATGAAAATAGAAAAATTACGATGCAGGCGGAGGTCTATTTATGAGTGTGTTTATGCCGATAACTCCCTTATTTGTTCCTGGAATCAGGGCTGATAGGTTTGAACAAGCCCTGCAATCTGGTGCAGATAGCATTATCATTGATTTAGAAGATTCGGTATCTGCTGATCAAAAAGACGAAGCACGAAAAAATTTACTTGAATTTGATGATAAATCTTGCAACTTGTTTGTAAGGGTAAATGATTTACAGAGCCCATTTGTGTCAGATGATTTAGAGTGTCTTGAGCAATGTGGCAATATTGGTATAATGCTCTCTAAATCAGAGGACTTGATTGCGATTACGCAATGGCTTGGGCATCAAAAAACAAATCGCTCTATTTTATGTCTTGTCGAAACAGTCGCAGGGTTGGCTGCAATAGGCGATTTAATGCAGCTGCCAGATGTAATTGGGTGTGCTTTTGGTCATTTTGATTTTTCAACCGACCTTGGATGTGATGCAGATCTTAGTGTATTAGCGCCATATCGCGCTGAATTGGTTTTGCAAAGTAAACTGCATGGAAAAGCAGCTCCTCTTGACTGTGTTACCTCAGATATTTCAGCAATAGAACAACTTAAAGCAGATTGTGAGGATGCAAGAAAACGAGGTTTTGGGGGTAAGTTGCTTATCCACCCAAGCCAAGTTAAACCAGCACAATCGATTTTTATGCCACGCAAACAGCAATATGAAGAAGCTAAAAAATTAGTGGACGCAACTGCTAATAATGCTGTTATTAAACATGAAGGTAAAATGATTGATAAACCTATTTTGAAAAAGGCAGAACAGCTGATGAAAAGATATGAGGGGCTTCAAGAGAAAAACATATTAAACAGCAATTCTTAATCTTTTTAAGAATTTTTGTAATAATATTCTTTATAAACATACCTCTTGACCCTATTTTCTATTCAAGAAAAATATATCTTCATAATTTTGTCGTGAAGATATAGAAATTTAAGACATTATGTGATGGAAATAACAGATGCAAGAAAATCAGCTGATAGACCCGTTTGGCCGCATAGTAGACTATGTGCGTATTTCAGTTACAGATAGATGTGATTTTAGATGCGTTTATTGCATGGCTGAGCATATGACTTTTTTGCCCAAAAAAGAATTACTTACGCTTGAAGAGATTGCAGATGTTTGTGATACTTTTATGGAACTTGGAACAAAAAAAATACGTCTTACAGGGGGTGAGCCTTTGGTCAGACGAAATATTATGCATTTAATTAGTCATTTGGGTGCGCAGGTAAAAAATAATAATCTTGAAGAAATAACAATCACCACAAATGGCAGTCAATTGCATAAATTTGCAGATTCATTGTTTGATGCAGGCGTGCGACGAATTAATGTCTCAATTGACACCCTTGATTCTGAAAAATTTACCCAGATTACTAGATGGGGGAAATTAGATACGGTTCTAAATGGATTAAGACAAGCAAAACAATCAGGATTAAAAATCAAACTAAATACGGTCGCTTTGAAAGGAATAAATGACGACGAACTTTCATCGATGGTGCTTTGGGCAGGCGAACAAGGATTTGATATTACAATTATTGAAGTGATGCCAATGGGCGATATTGGGAGTGAGAATAGATTAGATCAATATATGTCTGTTAGTGAGGTTGAACAAAAACTATCAGAAAAATTTACCTTAATTCAGTCTAACCATCAGTCGGCTGGACCAGCGCGATATGTTGACATTGGTGAGACAGGTCAGAGAGTTGGCTTTATAACGCCTTTGACACATAATTTTTGCGAAAGTTGCAATCGGGTCAGAATGACCTGTACAGGACAGTTATATTTATGCCTTGGACAAGATGATAACGCCAATCTTGCTCTGGCTTTGCGTTCAGAAGGCAAAAAGGGCTTAAAGGAAGCTATTATTGAAGCAATCGGCAGGAAACCGCTGGGGCATGATTTTGCTATCGAGCGCGGTTCTAGTAATCAGGCTGTCTCAAGACATATGAGTGTTACTGGGGGATAGATAAGATGGATATCTCGGTTCTAGATGATATGCGGTCTCTTGCTAGAACCACAGGACATGAAGCCATTTTTGGCTTTGCAGGATTTTCAGGTTCTGGAAAAACTACATTGGCGGAAAAATTAATAAATCATTTTTATCAGAAAAATATCGATGTTGCTGTTATAAAGCATGCACATCATGAATTTGAAGCTGACCATAAAGGTAAAGATAGTTATCGTCTTCGGCAAGCTGGATCACGTCAAGTGCTTGTATCTTCTATTACGCGTTCAGCCTTATTCACCGAAAATTACACTCAAATAGAGCCAACCCTCCACGAGCTACTTCATCGTTTGCAGCCAGCAAGTCTAGTATTAGTGGAAGGGTTTAAAAAAGAGCCAATTCCAAAAATTGAAATCTGGCGTGAGGCAAATAAAACACCCTTATTATATGTACAAGATAAGTCTATTTTAGCGATGGTTTCAGATGATCATATTAAGAATGTGCCATTGCCTTGCTTTTTGATGAGAGAAATAGACAAAATTGCCGAATTTATACTTTCTACTTCTGGTATTAACCATCTAACGCTTGGAAAGTAATAATGAGAGAAAATGCATTTTCTATATCTGAAGTAACCAACTTGTTGATTGAATCAGTGAATCCATTAGGCAATCGAGAAAATGTGCCTGTTCACTTATCAGTTGGGCGAATTTGCGATGAAGATGTGGATAGCCCATTAATGCTTCCATCAAGTCATAATGCAGCTTTAGATGGTTTTGCGTTTCATTACCAGTGGGCAATTGCCAATCCAGACCATCGGTATGACATTGTAGCACAGATTAAGGCAGGACACCCCTATTCAGGAGAGATTTTGCCAGGACAGGCGGTTGCTATTTTTACAGGTGCTATGGTGCCAGAAGGTTTGGATTGCATAGCCATGCAGGAAACCTGCCATCTGGATAAAGACAAAAAGGTACGTATTTCTGTTATTCCGCAACCCGGTTCTAATATTCGTAAAGCAGGTGAAAACCTTGCCTTGGGTGAACAGATTATTAAAAAAGGACACAGAATTACTGCGGCAGATATTGGTCAATTATCAGCAGTGGGAAGAGCTAAAATATCTTGTTTCACACACCTATCAGTAGCTGTTTTATCTACTGGAGATGAAGTGGTAGACGCGTCATATGCATACCTTCAAGAAGGTCAGATTTATGATACAAACCGTCCAATGTTGCAGGCATTAATCAATCAAGGAGGGCACATCTGCACTGATTTTGGTATTATTAAAGATAATAAAGTTAGTTTGCAGGAAGCATATCAAAAGGCGCTTGAAAAATGTGATGTTGTAATCTCCTCAGGTGGTGCATCTCAAGGCATAGAAGACCATACTCAAGACGCATTATCTGCTTTGGGATTCGAGGTTATATTTTGGCGTATTGCAATGAAACCTGGAAGACCAATGGCTGTTGGTAAACGAGGAAAACAACTGGTAATTTGCCTACCTGGCAACCCTGTTGCCGCATTTGTATGCTATCGTTTAATTGTTTCTGCTCTACTTACACATTTGCAAGGGGGAATTATGCAGGCGCCGTTGCGCATTGCCCTTCCTGCTCAGTTTAGGCATAGTAAATCTGCAAATAGAGCAGAATATTTAAGAGCCAAGCTTGTGAGATTTGACGATAATA
>Ga0209251_1002824_pt1 | contig 11805 bp, 9 predicted proteins | sample SaaInlV_100m_DNA_6_FD_184665 | JGI IMG/M metagenome (GOLD analysis project Ga0209251, IMG submission 184665) | Marine microbial communities from expanding oxygen minimum zones in the Saanich Inlet - Saanich Inlet SI073_LV_10m_DNA (SPAdes) (version 2) | ecosystem: Environmental > Aquatic > Marine...
AGAAAGAATTCGAGGAGCCAGAGAGAATCTCACTCAGGACCCCTAAGGATCTCGAACTAAAGAAACAGAGCTAGTCTCTGTTTTTTTTCGTCTGTAATTCGGCTTTAGACTATCACTATTTTATTAATTATCTATAATAACAACTTCTAAATTGGGGCTATAGCTCAGCTGGGAGAGCGCTTGCGTGGCACGCAAGAGGTCGGCGGTTCGATCCCGCCTAGCTCCACCATTATTGTATTTTTGATAAACCAAGTCTTTTTTCAAGATAGTCTATTATCATGGACGCAACATTTATATTATTTATTGTTTCAATACCTTGAAGGCCAGGAGAGCTATTAACCTCCAAAACTTTAGGTCCTTCGCTGGAGCGCAAAATATCAACTCCTGCAATATTTAATCCCATAGCTTTTGCAGCTTGTTTTGCAATTTTTCTTTCCTCTTGAGTTATTTTAACTTTACTGGCTTTTCCTCCTGCATGAAGATTTGAACGGAAATCATCATCAGATGCTGAGCGCATCATACTTGCAATAACCTTCCCGCCAATAACAAACAATCTTAAGTCTGACCCGTTTGAATCTTTTACAAAGTTTTGAACTATAAAGGGCGCATTTAGTTTTTGAAAAGCACTTATTACGCTCGAAGCAGCTTTTTTTGTTTCAGCTAAAATCACACCTTTACCTTGAGAGCTTTCGAGCAATTTAACAACCAAGGGAGCGCCAGCAGTTAAATCAATAATATTTTCAGTATCACGAGGTGAGTTTGCAAAGGCTGTATCAGGCATTGGAATTCTATTAAAGGCTAAAGCTTGATGTGCGGCTAATTTATCTCTTGAGGTACCTATTGATGCTGATGAATTCAAGCAAAACGTACCCATGGCCTCAAACTGTCTTACCACAGCCATCCCGTACTTAGTTATTGATGGTCCTATCCTTGGAATGATTACATCATAGTGGGGTAATACCTTACCGTCATAATGAACTTCTGGCTTATCAGACTCAATATTTAAATAACATCTTTTTGTATTAAGAATTTCGCAAAAATGACCATTTTTTTCAGCGGCTTCGATAATTTTTAAATTAGAGTAATTGGTAGGCTCTAGGCTTAGTATACCGATCCTTAAAGAGTTTCTATGACCGTTATTTTTTACTTTTTTATATGAGTCATAACTCAATTCTGTCTGTAAAAAACTTTTATCAGCTGAAATTTGAAAGCCATCAAGAGCACTTCTGCCTATGATCATTTTATATTTCATATTTTCACGATTGGTTAATGTGATAGGTATTCTTTTTGTTACTCCACCAATTACCATATCTGTTTCAATGACATACCTTAGCTCTGTAATGCCGTTTGAAGAAGTTACATTTCTCTGGTCAATAATTTTTGCAGAGCAAAAGATTGAAAACCTTTCGTCTGTATTAATAGGATTAATTCCAAATCTAACCATTTGATTATTTTTCTTACCAAATGTTTGTATATTAAAAGCATGGAGGGCAGAGGTATCTGCGCCCGTATCAGTTTTAGCAATAAGTGCAGGAAGATTAAGCTCAGGTAAGCCAACCCATTCTTCCCAACCTACATAATTATTTGTTGCCATGCGAAATATTTGAATGTTAAAAAAATTATATTATACAAATTTTAATCATTAGCACTATCTAAAAATTAACAAGATAATTTGTACGAATAAAATCGTGCACAAGCTATGCCATTATGTCATTATTAAACAATGAAAAAACTTTTAGCAATCATTCTGTTATCGCCACTTGCAATTGCTGAAAATATCAACATTAAGGCGCCGCAAACAGACAATATAGATTCGTTGATGTTTGTTGGTAATAGTTTTTTTTACTATAACAATAGTCTTCATAATCATTTACGAAAAATTATTAGCGGAGATGAATCAGTTAGCACAATAAATACCAGGTCTGTGACTATTAATGGGTCATCATTATCCTGGCATTCTGTAGACGCCTATCTTGATAATAAAAATATAGGTAGTTTTCGCATTGACTCTAATAATGATAATAAATATATCGAATCCAAAGATACCAGCATTGATGCAGTGATATTTATGGACTGCAGCCTTTGTCCAATTCATCCTCAAACAAAGGATAGCTTCCATAAATATGTTGCAAAACATTCGAAGACCATTAGAGCAAAAGGAGCTGAGCCTATGCTTTTTATGTCATGGCCCTATAAAAATAAAAAAGATATGGTTTATGAGTTAAGAGAAGAATTTATTAAAGCTGCAAATACAAATAATATTTTATTAATTCCTGCAGGGGAGGCATTTCATAATCTGAATACAACCCATCCAGAAATAAATTTGTACACATCTGATAAAAGACATCCATCAAAAGAGGGCACATATTTAGCAGCAGCAGTAGTTTTCGGTACTCTTTTTCAAAAACAGACCGAAGGCAATAAGGCTATTATGGGTCTTGATCAAGATGTTGCGTTGAAGATTCAACAAGTTGCAGATAAAACAGTCTCAGAATTTTTTAATTAAACACCTGTTAATATTTCAGCTTAAATACTCACTGCCTAAATTAATTATCTTGATTGATAAAAGTGTATAATTTTTACATGAAAATTGGCGTACCAAAAGAAATTAAAAATCATGAATACAGGGTGGGCCTTACGCCTGAATCTGTTGCTGAAATTTCAAAAAATAATCACGAAGTTTTTATCCAAAAAGATGCAGGATTAGGGATAGGTTTTTCCAATGAGGCATACCAAAAAGCTGGAGCAACAATACTTAATACACCACAAGAGCTTTATGATATTTCTGAATTGATAGTTAAAGTGAAAGAGCCCGTTCCAGAAGAATTTCAATATCTTAGCAACAAACATACTGTTTTTGCTTATTTGCATTTAGCTGGAGATCCCAAAACAGGTCTTGAGCTAGCAGCCACTGGAGTGACAGGCATAGCTCTTGAAACCGTGACTGCTGATGATGGATCGATGCCACTTTTATCTCCTATGAGTGCTATCGCTGGCCAGCTAAGTATAGTTGTTGGCTCATATCATTTACTGAAACCAAATAAAGGTATGGGAACATTAATAGGGGCCTTTCAAGATGTTGATCCTAGAGTTGTTACTGTTATTGGCGCAGGTGTTGCAGGAACCGAGGCTATTGAAAAGGCAATAGATAACAGAGCTCAATTAAAGATTATAGACTTATCTGAAAAAAGACTGCATGAACTTGAAAAAATTTATGGAAATAAAAATATTGAATATATCGTGTCTACTGAAACTGCTATTGAAAATGCGCTCAAGGTATCAGATTTAGTAATTGGGGCTGTATATGTGATTGGAAAACAAGCACCAAAAGTTGTTACAAATTCTATGTTAAAACATATGAAACCTGGAGCAGTTATGGTTGATATATCTATTGATCAGGGAGGCTGTTTTGAATCTAGCAAACCTACAACTCATGCTAATCCAACTTATGACCAAGATGGAATAATTCACTACTGTGTTACTAATATGCCAGGAGCAGTTCCTTTAACTGCTACTCAGGCATTAAACAAAGCAACTCTGCCATATATTCTTGAGCTTGCAAACAAAGGTATAGATCAAGCTTTAACTGAAAACAAACACTTAGCTAATGGTTTGAATATAAAAAATTCAGAGGTTGTTCACGAAGCAGTAAAAGAGGCGCTTTCTTTGGCTGGATAAATCATTGTGAATATTCCAATCTATTATCTAGATGCTTTTACAGATAAATTATTTTCAGGAAATCCCGCTGCAGTAATTTTCTCTAACATTAATGATTCTGTTTTAATGCAGAAAATTGCTGCTGAGAATAACCTTTCTGAAACTGCCTTTATTCGAGAGGAGGGAGGTATTCACTATATTCGTTGGTTTGCACCTTTTTGTGAAATTGATTTATGCGGGCACGCAACTTTAGCAGCTGCTTTTGTATATTTTAATTTCATAAATAAAAGCTCAACCACCTTTGAAGTTAACTCAACTAAAAATGGAGTACTTAAAGTATACAAAGATAATGATTCTCTTTACTTAGACTTCCCTAAAGATTCCATAAGCCCATTAAATGAAAGCTTAATAGAAAAAGTTATAGGTTATAAACCTATAGAATTATATCAAGGCAGAGATGATATCTTAGCGGTCATAGAGTCTGAAAAAATGGTTAGAAATTTAAATATAGATTTTGATTTACTAAAAAACATTAATGTAAGAGGTCTTATAGTATCTTCTCAAGGAAGCGATTGTGATTTTGTATCCAGATGTTTTTTTCCTGGAGCAGGTGTTAATGAAGATCCTGTTACTGGCTCAGCCCATACTACCCTAACTCCTTATTGGAGTAAAAAGCTCAATAAAACATCGCTATTAGCAATGCAGCTATCAGAAAGAGGCGGTGTTCTAAGTTGTGAAGATAAAGGTGAAAGAGTTATTATTGGTGGAAAAGTTACTTTGTATATGAAGGGTGAGATTTACGTTTAAATTTCAATAATTTGTTTACCAAAGTTTTTTCCTGACAAAACATCTCTCAATGCTTGAGGAGCATTTTCAAATCCTTTAGTTTTAGTTTCTCTGTAAAGTATATTTCCCCCCGATACATAATTTGATAATTCTTTGGTAGCAAATTCAAACTCATCTACCCACTCATGAACCACAAAAAATCTATGCTTGGGCTTAGGTTTTAGATTACCTAGAACATGGAAGGGTGTTTCAGTATTAAGCATGTCATCTTCATTGTATTGAGAAATGAAACCACACACAGGAACTCTTGCCTTATTATTTAACAAAGGCGCAACTGCTTTAGTTACAGCGCCGCCAACATTTTCAAAATAAATATCAATGCCCTTAGGGCATGCTTTTTTCATATCTTCGTTAAGGTTACCTGCTTTATAATCTATACATTCATCGAATTTTAAAACTTCTTTTACGTATGCACACTTTTCAGGCCCTCCAGCAATACCAACAACATTACAGCCATAAATTTTACCAAGCTGACCAACCACTGAGCCTACAGCCCCCGAGGCAGCTGAAACAACAAGGGTATCTCCTCGTTTTGGTTTAGCAACTCTATTAAGGCCAAAGTAAGCTGTTCTTCCTGGCATACCAAGAGTCCCAAGATATAAAGATAATGGATGATCATTATCGGGCACTTTTAATAAAGCTAAATCTGTGTCCTTGGTCTTAATGTATGTTTGCCATCCTTTATGCGCACAAACTTTGTCTCCAATATTAAATAAATTAGATTTACTCTCAACAACCACACCTGCAGTTTCCCCTGTCATGGGATCACCTAATTTTGCAGGGCTTGCATAAGAGACCCCATCATTCATTCTGCCTCTCATATAAGGGTCGATAGAAAGATATTTAACTTCAATTAAGATTTCATTTTTTTTAAGAGAGGTAATTTTCTCTTCATGCATTCTCCAGCATTCATCCGACGGCATTCCTTTGGGTCTCTTATTAAGAAGATATTGCGTATTGACGTATTCCATATTCTTATACCAGTTTTGTGAGCTTTCTAAAATGATTCCTACACACAGGAGTATAGATATCATTACCACCCACTACAACTTTTGTTCCTTCAGTCAACACCTTGCCTTTTTCATCTCTTCTAACAACCATGGTTGCCTTTCGAACACAATGAGAACAAATAGTTTTTAGCTCTATAAGATTATCTGCTAGCGCTAATAGCTCTGAGCTGCCTTCAAATAATTCCCCTCTAAAATCGGTTCTTATGCCATAACACATAACAGGATAGTTTAGCTTATCAGCTATCTGTCCTAATTGTCTTACTTGGTTCTTTGTTAAAAATTGAGCCTCATCAATAAGAATGCAACTTAGTTGTTTAGTTTGATTGTCCTTAACATACTCAATAAAATTAAAATCTTTATTAGCAATTATTGCTTTAGCCTTTAGACCTATTCTTGAAACTATTCTTCCTTTAGATAATTTACTAGTTTCATTGGGTAAAAAGATCATAGTATCTAAACCAGATTCCAAGTAGTTATGATTGGATTGAAGTAGGGAGGTTGATTTCCCTGCATTCATTGTTGAGTAAAAAAAATGTAGCTTTGCCATAAATTTTAATTTCGATTCTAAGTAGGTAATAATAGTTCATGAATGTTTTTCAAGAAAGGGGCATTACGCATTTAGATCTTCATGGCGTCAGGCATTTTGATGTTGCTGCCACAGTGCTAGATTTTGTTCTGCAGTATCAGAATCAAATTCCGCTTATGATAATTTGTGGGAATAGTAATCAAATGATTGATATAGTTACTAAAGAGTTAGAAAATAATTATATGAAATACTCTTCTCCAAGGTTTGGTATTGTTAGAGTAGAGGGTTTATAAAAATATGAATACACATGATATTTTACTGTTAGAAGAACAGCTTTCTGAAGAAGAGTTAAGTATTCAAAATACGGCAAGAGATTATTGCCAATCTGAACTAATGCCAAGAATATTAGAGGCGAATAGAAACGAGACCTTTGATAAAAATATTTATAAAGAAATGGGTCAATTAGGTTTCTTAGGTGCGCCTATTAAGGGTTATGGTTGTGCTGGAGTTAATTATGTCTCCTATGGTCTTATTGCTCGGGAAATTGAGAGAGTCGATTCAAGTTATAGGTCTGCATACAGTGTTCAGACCTCCTTAGCTATGCATGCAATTCATAAATTTGGCTCAGAAGAGCAAAAAAATCATTATTTACCTGAAATGGCAAAAGGTAATTTGATTGGATGTTTTGGACTAACAGAGCCTGACGCAGGCTCAGATCCAGGCTCAATGAAAACTCATGCAAAGAAATCAAAAGATGGTTATATTTTAAATGGATCAAAAACCTGGATTACCAACTCACCCATAGCAGATGTTTTAATTATTTGGGCTAAAGATGAGCAGGGTATATTGAGGGGGTTTATTGTTGATAGAAACTCCAAGGGTTTAAGTACTCCAAAATTAGAGGGAAAATTTTCATTAAGAGCCTCTACAACCGGTCAAATATTCTTAGATGATGTATATGTTGGCGAAGATAAGATATTGCCTGAAGTTCAAAGTTTCAAAGGTCCATTCTCATGTCTTAATATGGCGAGGTATGGTATTGCTTGGGGCTCACTAGGAGCAGCTGAGTTTTGTTTTAATGCATCGTTGGAATATACAAAAGAACGTGAACAGTTTGGTGAGCCTTTAGCAGCTAAGCAGTTGATGCAAAAAAGATTAGCAAATATGCACTCTGAAATTACCCTCGGTCTTCATGCAGTACTAAGGTTGGGTAGGTTAATTGATGAAGATAGAATGAAACCTGAGATGATATCCCTTATGAAAAGAAATAATTGTCAAAAAGCATTAGATATTGCTAGAGATGCTAGAGATATTCATGGCGGAAACGGAATCAGTGATGAATATCATGTAATAAGACATCTCATGAACTTAGAAGCTGTGAATACCTATGAAGGAACTTCAGATATTCACAGCTTGATTTTAGGACAAAGCTTAACTAAGCTAAGTTCTTTTTAATTTAAATAAGTCGCGTAAAATTTTTCTAATTCACTGTATAGCTCAAGATTATTTGCTGGCTTAACAAATCCGTGACCTTCATCACCCTTAACCATCCACCAAAAATCTTCACCTTCCTTCTTTCCATTTTTAATTAGCTCTCTTCGGAGAACTTGCGCATGCTTAATATCCACTCTCCAATCAAGTTTGCCATGGACTATGTATAAAGGAGTCTTAATTCTATCAACCATTTTTATTGGTGAAACTTCGTCAAGAAATTCTTGTTCACTACTATAGTCACCAATTTCAACTTTTTGTTGCTCATCCCAAATTTCCCATACCTTTGGTCTCTCAGTGAATAATAATTTCATATCAGTCACACCAACGTAATTAACAGCACATTTATATAAATCTGGAGTTTTAGTAATACCGGCCATAACAGCGTATCCACCATAACTTGCTCCATGAATACAAATTTTATCTGGGTTTGCAATGCCTTGGCTAATTGCCCAATTTACTGAATCAGTAACGTCATCTTGCATTTTTCTACCCCATTCCTTATTAGCGGACTTAACATGACTTCTTCCATAACCAGTTGAACCTCTAAAGTTCATACTTAAAAGGGCATAACCTCTGGATGCAAAGAACTGATGCTCTCTGTTATAGCCCCATGTATCTCTAGCATTAGGACCGCCATGAGGATTAATAATTAGAGGTAAGTTTTTACCATCAGAATTAACAGGAAGAGTAAGGTAACCACTTATCAATAGGCCGTCTCTAGCCTCAAATTCAATAGGTATCATAGGAGACATTTCATTTTTATTAATCCAAGGCCTAGATTTAGCAATAAATGATATAGATCCATTATTTCTATCATAAAAATACATTTCACCAGGATTTCTATCACTCCAAGTGGTAACAATTGCTTTATCTTCATTCTTTGTCCAGCTTCCAATCGAGACTTTATCATCAGGGAAGGCTGCTTCTATTGAGGTATAAACGTTTTCTAGATCCTTATCAAGCCATACTCTCTCAGGCTTATCACCGTAATAAGTAACATATACAGGCTTTTCTGTTTTTTCAGATATAGCAATTCCTCCAACGTCATATCGTGGATGTTCAAATACTTTCTCTACAAATTCATCGTTATAAGCATCATATAGCCACATTGCATCTGTATCTGAATCATCAATAACCGTTCCATTTTTAGCAACAGCTTGTCCACTCATATAAACAAACCTAGGATCATATGAATAAGCACTAATGCTAAAACTTGGTTCTTGAAATTTGAACTTTCTAAGTAATTTAAAGTCAGATTTGTTGTCATTTCTGTGATAAAGATAAGTATATAAACCTTTCACAGCTTGATAACCACGAACATTACCTTGCTGATCGATTGCCCAACCTAGTGCAGTTTGACCATCAATAACTGGGTCCTTGGCAACCATGGTTAATTTTCCTGAATAAATATTTAACTTATAGACGTCAGTTACTTTTGGTCTTCTTTTGTTATAAGAAACAAGAACATGTCTATCATCTTCATCTAAAGTATCTATTAAGTTAGCACCAGTTGGGTAACCATCTTCCCATTTACCTGGAACAAGTAATTTTGGTTCTGTACCATCTATATTAATTGCCCACATGCTATACGCATCAAGACCAGCTTGTGGCTGCCTATAAAAAGCTATTCTAGAATTACTTAACCATGTAAACCATAGAATTCTTGCTCCACTGCTTGTACCACTTAATTGCTGTGAGGTGTTATTTTCTAGGTTTACAACCAATAACACTCTTGGAGATTGGCTATCCCCATCATTGTCATTAGATGAAATTGCACATTTTGGACCTGATGCAGGAACCATGGTGGCAAAATACTTTCCATTAGGAGAAAGAGAACCGCTTGTCATTGCTGATTCACACCAGAAGTGTTCAATAGGTATATTGTCATTTGCATTAACATTTAGTGTTGTAAATGATGCAAAGAATAAAAATGCTAGTAATAGATTTTTCATAAAAATTTCCCTGTATGTATTTTTTATATCAATAAAATTATATTTATATTACATGTAAAGCACACTTTACACAATTATTTATTTTAAAATTGTTTGCACAAATATGCTAATTGTTCAATAATATATGCTAATAACCATATTATAAACATTCAAGGGGATATTGTTATGTTAAATAGAAATATATTTTTTACACTTGTATTCGGTTTTTTTGCCTCTACCAGTGTGTATGCGGATAATCCTGGTACTGAAGAAGTAGCTGCAACTCCTGTTGCTGAGACATCTGATGTTCAAGAGGAAGTCGCGATGGAAGCTTCAGTTGCAGAAACATCTAATTCTGCTGCAGGTGATTCAGACAGCGTTGAACTTACTAAAGTTAGCGTTACAGGCTCAAGAATTAAAAGAACAGATATAGAAGGACCTCAACCACTAGTTGTTATTACTAGTGATGATATAGATCAAGGTGGATTCCTATCTGTGTATGAAGCAGTTGCTTCAATATCTCAAAATACTGGTCAAACAATTATGGATGGTCTTGGAGGAGGTACAAACAATGCCTCACAAAACACAATTAATTTGCGTGACTTCGGTCCTTCTAGAACCCTTGTTCTTGTAAATGGAAAAAGAAGAGCAAATTATCCCTATCCATCAGGTGGAGATGCTTCATTTAACTGGAACAGAATACCTGTTGGTATCGTAGAAAGAATTGAAATTTTAACAGCTGGTGCTTCAGCTATTTATGGAGCAGATGCTGTCTCTGGTGTTATTAACATAATTTTGGTTGATGGAATGGAAGATTTCTCTGTGCAAGTTAGGTACGGTGAACATCAACCTGCTACTGGAAGAGAGTCTGGTGAATCTGTTGGTATTGAAATGAGTGGCGGTAAATATTTTGACAATGGAAGTATTGTTTTTGGTTTTGAAACCAATACAGTAAATCCAATTAATGGTAAAGACAGACCTATGTTTGATACTAGGTTTGATGAGCCTGTAGGATACTATCACTATGGTACATGGGCTGGTAAGTTAAACGCACGTGGTTATGGTGGATATGCTTTTTTACCTGAAGAATCCGGCGCACTTAATACAACTTGTGAAGATCTAAATCTTGAAACAGATGCTATGGGTAACTATGGTTGGGGTCAAACAGTCTATACAGATCCAAGTGGAGACACCTGGGGACCTTTAGGTTATTCATATGGTGCAGATTGGAAATACTGTAATCTAGATGCTTCTGCATGGACTACAGTTAGAAATGGATATGACAATAATTCTGCATATTTCGCAGGTACATACACTTTAGAAAATGGAATTCAACTTAATGCTGATATTCATTATTGGGATACTGAATTAAAAAATGACTACTATCCTTACTTTGTTCAAGCAAGTTACTATTCATCATATGTGATTGGTAATGATGGTCAAATTATCTCAGATGGTGCCGGAAATCCTGGTCCAGGTGCTGCTGGAAGAACTCTTCATCCTGCAATGTTTAGATTTGGTGGTGCATATGTTTCTGGTCAAAGATTTTTCCCAGAAAAATCTTGGAGAGCTGAATTTGAAGAAGATACTCTTTCTTATACATTAACAGCAAGCAGCACTTTTGAATTACAAGATGCTATTTGGGATTGGGAACTAGCATATGTTAAGGATGAATATAACTATCTTAATGGTGGAGAAGATGTTCTAAACGATAGTTTAGATAGATGGATGTGTGGTGGAGTAGCTGATACAGCAGCTGCATCATTATGTACTGCTGGTCCAAATGGTTATGGTGTATTTAATCCAGATACTTTCTGGGGATCATATGAAACTGCAGCTTCTTTTGGGTTGTGGCAAAGAATATATATTGAAGGTGAATCAAGTTCTGAGACTCTTCAATTTACAACAAGTGGAGAGTTATTCACTTTACCTGCTGGTCCAGTTGGGTTTGCTCTTCACTTAGAAGACACAACAACCGACTATAATATTGATCCAGGTCCACAATATGATGCTGGTAATGTTTGGGGTAATTCAACCACTAAAGGTGGTGGTGAAAGAACTAGAACATCATATGCAATAGAAACAGCTATCCCTGTGACAGCTAATTTTGATCTTTATTTAGCAAGAAGATCTGATAGCTATGATGAAAAATCTACACAGATTGGTGACAGGACTACAGATCAAATAACATTCACATGGAAACCAATTGATAGGTTATTAATCAGAGGTGGTTGGGGAGAGTCTTTTGCAGCTCCAAGTTTGCCTTATATCTATAAAGGCGAATCAGGTAGTTTTGGAACACCTTGTGATTACTACGGCAGATATTTAAATGAAGGTGTGG
>Ga0209251_1002829_pt1 | contig 11796 bp, 11 predicted proteins | sample SaaInlV_100m_DNA_6_FD_184665 | JGI IMG/M metagenome (GOLD analysis project Ga0209251, IMG submission 184665) | Marine microbial communities from expanding oxygen minimum zones in the Saanich Inlet - Saanich Inlet SI073_LV_10m_DNA (SPAdes) (version 2) | ecosystem: Environmental > Aquatic > Marine...
ATCACGCTCCGGACCGTTGCTGAGACTCGAGCAAGTCAGCAAGATTTATCCCACCGGCGAAGTGCTGCGCAATGTGACCTGGGAGGTCAAGCCTGGCGACCGCATCGGCCTCGTTGGTGTGAACGGAGCCGGCAAATCCACGCAAATGCGGCTCATCGCTGGCTTTGAAGAACCCAGCAGCGGACAGGTGGTTCGCCAAGGCTCCCCACGCATCGCTTATCTCCAACAGGAATTCGATGTCGACCTAGAGAGGAGCGTCCGCGAAGAGCTGTTTCAGGCCTTTGGTGAGGCGGCCACGGTCCTCAACCGCCAGCGGGAAGTGGAAGAAGAGATGGGGTCTGAGAAAGCGGCCGAGGATCCGAATCATCTCGATGAACTCATTCATGAGCTCGGCCGGCTCCAAAGCCGATTTGAGGGCCTACATGGCTACGAACTTGATGCCCGCATCGACAAATTGCTCCCAACCATTGGCTTCAGCGCCGCGGGTGCCGAGCGGCCAGTGAAGGATTACTCGGGCGGGTGGCAGATGCGCATTGCCCTGGGAAAAATTCTTTTACAAGACCCGGACTTACTGCTCCTGGATGAACCCACCAACCATCTGGATGTGGAGACCATCCAATGGCTCGAGGGATATCTGCTGGAGCAGAACGCTGCCCTGGTCGTGATCAGCCATGACAGGACCTTTTTGGACCGGGTCTGCAATCAAATCGTGTCAACGGAGCGCGGCATCTCCCGCTCTTATCTCGGCAACTACACCTCCCACCTTGAGCTCAAACAACTCGAGCAGCAGTCAACCCAAGCGGCCTTTGAACGCCAGCAAAAAGAAATCGCCACCCAACAGGCCTACATCGATCGCTTCCGAGCTAGCGCCACCCGGAGCACGCAGGCCAAAAGCCGTGAAAAACAGCTCGACAAAGTCGAGCTCGTTGAAGCCCCTGTGGAAAGCGTTTCGGGGCCAAGCTTTCGCTTTCCAGCGGCTCCGCGGTCTGGCGCACAAGTTGCCCTCTTCGAGAATCTCACCCACAGCTACGGCGACAAAATCCTGTTCCTGGGAGCGGATTTAGAGGTCGAGCGCGGCGACCGAATTGCATTCGTTGGCCCGAATGGTGCGGGGAAATCGACCCTGCTGCGGCTGGTGATGGGAGCAGAAATCCCCGATGAAGGGATCGCCCAACTCGGTGAACACAATGTGGTGGCTGGTTATTTCGAGCAAAACCAGGCGGAAGCCCTCGACCTCAACAAAACCGTGATCGACACGATGTATGAGGCCGTTCCCGACTGGACGCAAACCCAGGTGCGTTCCTTGCTGGGCAATTTCTGCTTCAGCAACGACAGCGTTTTCAAAGATGTTGGCCAACTCAGCGGTGGAGAAAAAGCACGTTTGGCATTGGCGTTAATGCTGCTGAGCCCATGCAATCTTTTGGTGCTGGATGAACCAACGAATCACCTCGACATCCCAGCCAAACAGATGCTTGAAGATGCCTTGATGGCCTACGAAGGTGCTGCACTGCTGGTCTCCCACGACCGCTATTTCATCTCCCGAGTCGCCAACAGAATCGTCGAACTGCGTGATGGTGAACTCGTTCTTTATCGGGGCGACTACAACTACTACCTCGAGAAAAAAGAAGAGGAAAGAGCTGAAGCCCGGGAAAAAGAATTGGCTTCTGAACGCGATGCCAAGAAAAAAGCCAATCAAGACAAGCAAAAGGCCCGTACCGCCCGAAAGAAAAAGTCGACCTGAACTTGGGTCTCGCCCGCCTGAGGGAAAAGTTCACAGACCCTTAGGCAGGAAGACTTATTTGTGTTTACCGAATCAAATGATGTGCATAAGCTGACAAAACTCAACCGTAGACGCGATGGCAATGGCTCTAGGTCCTGGCTCCTCCACCCCCGGCATTGCTTCATCCATGACGGCTTCGCAACCCCACGAGCAAACCTGGGACGCAGTTGAAACCTATTTCGAGTGCATCACAACGTGCTCCTTGGACGACGGTGAGTGCATCACGCGCTGCGTTGACCAGCTACGCGATTCCGACGACGACTGATAGCGATCGCTTCCGTTGGCCGCTTCAAGGACGTCCCGATCAGCTCCGATCGAAAAACGACAAATCAACAGGCTTGAGTCGAACAACCTTCGACTCGCTGGCTCGACGAATTTGAAGGGTCAAAGTTTCTCCCACACCACGCCGTTCAATCGCACTCACCACTGCCGCCGGTCCATCAACAGCTAGTCCATCAACTGCAGTGATGACATCGTCCACCTGAAGTCCTGCCTTGTCAGCTGGACCCGTCTTTTGAATCGACCGAATCACAGCACCCTTCGGGGCAGGCCTGCCAGGACGATCTGCTGGAACCCGCGATAAACCAATTCCAATCACAGGATGGCGTGCCTTACCCGTGGCCACCAATTCCGAGGCGATGGCCTTGGCACGATTAATCGGGATCGCAAACCCCAAACCGGCGCCAGGCCCTGAACGCACAAGGGTATTGATGCCAATCACCTCGCCCTCAGCATTGAGCAGCGGGCCTCCAGAATTTCCTGGATTAATGGCAGCATCCGTTTGGATGAGATCGAGACGCTTGCCTGAGATCCCAAGCTGAGCAACGTTTCGATTCAGGTTGCTGATGATGCCCAGCGTCACGGTGTTTTCCAATCCATAGGGATTCCCCACAGCAATCGCCCAATCGCCAACATTGAGGCGGTCGGAATTTCCGAGAGCTGCGACCGGCCAGACCCCCTCTCCTTCCAAGCGAACAACTGCCAGATCAGTGAGGCTGTCCGTACCAATCACCCGTCCCTTCACACGACGTCCGTCCGACAAACCAACCGTCAGCTCCTCTGCACCCTCAACAACATGGGCATTCGTTAGGAGCAAACCCCGAGCATCAAACAACACTCCGCTGCCTTGGCCTCGCTGAACGCGTGGACGAGGTGGAGACTCTCCAGGAACTCCAAAGAAATTGCGAAACAAGGGATTAAGCCTGATCCCCTTCGGCAACCCAGACAAGCTTGGGCTTTGCATCGTCCGCGACGTTTCCAAGGTGACAACGGCAGGTCCACTGCGTTTCACCGCAGATGCCACGAACGACGTCCGAGGTAAAACCGAACGGGCACTGACAGGAGGTTGCGGCAGAAGCAGCGGGAGTACTGACATCCCGCCCGCCAATGCACCTCCGACCAATGCAGACGTAACAAAAGAGCGCGTGCGATCTGACATCCCGAACATCCCTGACTGACGTTGAGCTGACGCTACGCATTTCGGCGAGGGAAAGCCAGAGAAGATGAAATTTGACGTGTGACTGAGTGCAACCCGTGCCCAAGTCAGGCCAGGATGAGACGGTCGGAACGATCTGGCTCAACGATGCTCAGCGCTCTGTTTCCCCTGCTCTACGGAACAGTTTTGGTGGCCTTGCTATGGCAAGCCTTTCGGGTGATGGGCAAGGGCTTCCGAGCTGCAAGCGGCCCGATTAGCGAACCCAATGACCGCACTGGACGCATCACGGTGCATCCCGAACTGCTGGACAGCGATGGGCGCATTACCGGCGAAGACCTACTGACCGTGCGCTTTAGCGGCAACGATGACGGGGAAACCGAGACCCATGGGCACGGCACTGAATAAGTTGGTAAACAAGAGTTGATCAGGGGACGTCCGAGTGGATCAGAGAACACGCATCGTTGCCGCAGTGATGAAGGGCATGAAATTGCCCCCTAGGTTCCGATTGCGACTAGTCAAAGAAGATCCGGTTCGCCTCGAATTGAGCGTTACGCCGGCTTACGGGAAAGACCCAATCATCGTGGGACTTGTCGAATCGCTTGACCTGGTGGCAAGACGTGACCGGGAAGGTCGGATTCCTCGGGATCTGCAGGGCACTTGGGATTGGACCGTGCGCCATGGCCAAGTCAGCACCGGTGGCTGGAACCCGTATCTCAAAGAAGCCCTTCAAACCATGTTTGAAACAGGCCTTCCAGCGATTGTTTTCGAGGAACTCACTGGAGAGGAGTACCACCCTGTGGATGGCACCCGCCACGTTCGGTAACGCGCCCAACGAATCAACAGCGCGCTGGACGAACAAATTCGCATGCGTAAAGGCGTGCGAATCACAACAGACATGCGGCCATGCCGAGGCCTAAAACCATCGAAATCTGTCCGCTGAGGCATCGTTCATGGGCAATTTCTCCATGTCAATCGGTCCCCTGGTTCGTTTGCTCTCGGCCATCGGCGCCTTCAGCAGCGTCGCCATGATTGCGCTGCTGAACCTGCACCACTGACGGCTCCCCAAACGGCTTGAAGGATTTCCCCATTGATCCGCTGCTTCCAACGATCTGCCAGCAGATCAAACCCGGAAGCACTTTGCTGCTTCAGGCACCTCCAGGAGCTGGAAAAACCACGCGGGTGCCTTTGGCCTTAATTGGCGCCCTGACCCCCATCGCTGCTGAGATCTCCCGAACTGGGCGTGTGTTGATGGTGGAACCCCGACGACTCGCCACCCGAGCAGCAGCTACACGACTCGCTCAATCCCTGGATGAACCGCTGGGCCAACGGATCGGCTACGCCATGCGTGGCGAGCAAAAACGTTCAACCAAGACCCAGGTGGAGGTGGTCACGGATGGGCTTTTTCTCCGTCGTCTTCAAGCAGATCCATCACTTGAAGGAGTGTCGTGCGTTCTCTTTGATGAATTTCATGAGCGGCGCAAGGATGCCGATCTCGCCCTTGCACTTCTGAGGGAAGCCGCCCCAGTCCTGCGACCCGACTTGGCCCTCGTGCTGATGTCGGCAACCCTGGATCTTTCCGATTTGCGCGACCGGCTGCCCCAAGCCGATGTTTTAGAGAGTGCTGGGCGTTGTTATCCCGTTGAAACCCATCACCAAAGAGCTCGGGAGAACGAATCCCTCCCCCGACAGGTGCTGCGTGCCCTCGAAAACCATGCTCTGACGTTGCCCAAAGGCAGTGGTGCATTGGTTTTTCTCCCAGGCCTGCGTGAGATCGAACGCTGCCGCACCCTGCTCAGTGATGCCAAAGCGCTTCAACGTTGGCGCATTGCCATCCTTCACGGACAACTCCCCCTCGACAGCCAAAGCGCTGCCTTGCATCGTTGCGGGCCGGGGCATGACGGCACGGTGATCTTGGCCAGTGGGATTGCCGAAAGCTCGATCACGATCGACGCCGTTCGGCTTGTGATCGACAGCGGACTGAGTCGACAGCTCCGCTACGACCCGAACACCGGCATGGAAGGCCTAGAGACCGTGCCAAGCAGCCTGGCGAGCGCCGAACAACGCCGAGGCCGTGCTGGCCGACAAAGCGCCGGACAATGCGTCCGACTGTGGTCTCCCGCCGAGCAACAACGCCGACCCAATTTCAGCCCTCCTGAGCTTCTTCTGGCGGATCCCCAACCGATCTTGATGGAGCTAGCCCAGTGGGGAGCAGGTTTGGGGAAGGATCTGCCCTGGCTCGACGCCCCCCCGCAAGCCGCCATGCAGGAGGGCCTTTCAGACCTCCAAGCCTTGGGACTCCTGCAGCCCAATGGACAGCTCAGTTCGATGGGGCGACAGCTGTCCACATTGGGAGTACACCCGCGCCTCGGCCTATTGATGCTGGAAGCCCGAGAACGCGGCTGTTCCCAACTCGGCTGCGACTTGGCGGTGCTGCTCAGCGAGCGTGATCCTCTAGCCGGTCGCGATGCAGGCTGCGATCTTGAAGCACGACTCTCCGTTATTGGCCAACATCGAACCCTTCGGGAACGCAGTCGCCAACTCCGGCGGCAACTCGATCGCCTGGGTGTAACGGCACCCGAAAAAATTGATTCCGCCAACGCGGCAGAACTGGTTTTACGGGCTTTCCCCCAATGGTTAGCCCAAGAGCGTCCTGGCCAACCGGGTCGTTACCTCTTACGCCAGGGACGAGGAGCAATCCTGCCGCCCCTAGACCAACTGCGGGGAAGTCCTGCCCTCGCTGTCGCTCGCGTGGATACAGGAGGTCGTGACACCTTGATTCAGCTCGCACTTCCCCTCGATTCCTCCACCCTCGAAGAGCTCGGGGAGCGAGAGGGCACCTGGGTCGAGAGCGTGAGCTGGGATGCATCTCGACAACAAGTCAAAGCAGAACGGCGTCTGCAACTTGGAGACTTGGTCTTGCGCCGGACACCCCAGAGCGCACCCAGTCCTGAACAATGCCAAGCCCTGCTCCTGAACGCTTTGCACGAGGCAGGCACCCTCGAAGCGTTGCCATGGACTGCGTTCAATCAGCAACTGAGACAACGGCTCAGCTGGATGCACCGCCATGACGGCCCCCCCTGGCCGCCGCGAGATAAGGAAACGCTTCTCCAAGACACCACTTGGCTCGCACCCACCCTCCTGAGCTGCCAAAGCTGGCGCGATCTTTCCCCAGCGATGTTGGATGAAGCCTTGTGGGGAGCGTTGAGTTGGACTGAACGACAACGCCTCGATCAGGTTTTACCGGAGCGCATTGCGATTCCCTCCGGACGGCAAGCGAAATTGCGTTACGACGACGAGGAAGTTGTTTTAGCCGTGAAATTGCAGGAGATGTTTGGTGAAACAACAGGCCCTCATGTGCTGAGAGGGCAGATACCCGTGACCCTCGAGTTGCTCTCCCCTGCAGGGCGACCTCTGCAACGAACGCGGGACTTAGAAGGGTTTTGGACGGGCAGCTATGCCGATGTACGCCGAGAAATGCGGGGCCGCTACCCGAAACATCCATGGCCCGACGATCCCACCCGAGCGACGCCAACGGCTTTCACGAAACGTAAACAGCTGCAGCAAGAGGGCTAACGACACCTGTCCCGATTTCGGTAGCCGTCACGACTGGCAACAAAACTCCATGGTTTGTTACATTGTGCGCATTCAACCGGGTTTAACCCAATGTCCGACAACGCACGTTTTGGTTTCGTCAACTTCGCTGAGACCTGGAATGGTCGTCTGGCCATGCTCGGCTTCGTCATCGGCCTCGGCACCGAGCTGCTGACCGGCCAAGGCATCCTGACCCAAATCGGCCTCGGCTGATCGATCAGACCAACCTTGGTCAACAAGAACCCTCCAGTCCGCTGGGGGGTTTTTTAATGACATATCGCCGCTCACACTGATGGGTCACAGTGGACCTACTAGCTGCTGCTGATTTGGCATCCTTCTACGTCAAAAATCGACGCGATGGCTCTCGGTTGCTCAGCAGCGCCTTGGTGATTTTCACGATTGCCATCACACAGCACCAAACAACCTGGGGCGTCGTCGTGGCATCCATCAGCGCTTTGGTCTGCCTTTACTGGGGTTTCGCCTACCGCAAACTGGACCTTGAGCGCTGATCGGGTCCCGACCTATTCGGTCGGAGAACTAAATACAGCAATCGGCAGCTTGCTTGAACGCGGTTTCGCACCACGTTTTCTTCTAGAAGCCACCGTGTCTCGCCCCCAAGTGAAGAAGGGGCATCTTTGGCTCACCCTCACCGATGGGACTGCAAGCATCTCCGGGGTGGTTTGGGCTTCACGACTGGCTCAATTGAGCTACCGCCCCACAGACGGTGATGGCGTCACCGTTGTCGGCAAGCTGAATTTCTGGGCAGCACGGGCCAGCATCACCGTCCAGGCCCTCGATATCCGCCCAAGCCTGAGCACGGTTCTTCGACAATTTGAGCAGGTGCGTCAGCGCCTCGAAGACGAGGGCGTGATCAACCCAGGGCGTCAACGTTCTCTCCCATCACAACCCGCCACTCTTGCCCTGCTCACGAGTGTTCCAAGCTCTGCTCTTGCCGACATGCTGCGAACCGGTCGCGAACGGTGGCCCATGACCCGCTTATTGGTCATTCCGATCCCTGTTCAAGGGGCTGTCGCTGATCAAATCATCAAAGTGTTGAACCGTCTCGCTGAACGATGTGAGGCTCTCGCAGTCGACGGCCTCGTGCTGGCAAGGGGTGGTGGGAGCCGGGAAGACCTCGCCGTCTTTGATGACGAGGCTTTATGCCGTTGCTTAGCCCAGTTCCCACGTCCTGTTGTGACCGGCATCGGCCACGAAGATGACCTCACCATCGCCGACCTAGTTGCTGACCATCGCGCAGCAACACCAACAGCCGCCATGGTGGCTTGCCTCCCGGATCGGGATAGCGCCAAGCGCAACCTCCAAGACCGTCGTCAACGCATGAAAGACGTCGTCGGCTGGCGGATCGCGAGGGATCGACAACGTTTGAACGATCGACGGGCTTTCTTACGGCAACAATCGCCATTACGGCGATTACAGCAATTGCAGGACGACTTGAACCGAAAACGTGACTTGCTGCGTGCCCTCTCTCCCAGTCACTGGCTCCAGCGGGGGTTGGCTTTGCTAACCAACGATGCGGGCGAAGCACTGAGTGGCGTGACATCAATCAAAGTGGGAGATCGCGTCGTTGTTCAGATGAACGATGGTGAGCTCGATACTGATGTCAAAGTTGTTCGCCCCTCCTCACGCCAATCCATGTCATGACTAGGGCTAAAACCAAAGCCACTCAGATCAAAGCCTGGAAAAAGGACATCTCTGGACTGTCCTACGAAGAGGCAACCCAGGCCTTAGATCTCATCTTGGCAGAACTTCAAAGCGACTCCGTTCCCATCGCAGATCTACAGAATCGTGTCTTGCACGGAGAAGTGGTTTTGGATCATTGCGAGGCCTTACTGAAATCCGTTGAGCAAGCGGTGCTGCAACTCGACCCAGACAGCATGATTGAAACCAACAATTTGACTGAATCCATCACCACTAACGAATCGAGCAATGCGTAAGGCCCTTCCCTGGATCTACTTAATTCTCGCAATCCTTGGAGCCGTTCTGCCTTGGCGCGCGAACTTAGAGTTCATTGCTGAAAGCAGTGGCAACTTCGACATTCAGCAGTTTGTAGCCGATGCTTCGGCCACAGCAGCTGCTCGATCGTTAGGGGCTGATTTATTAATCGGTGCCACTGCGGTGAGCATTTGGATTTGCATTGAGGGTCCAAAACAAAAAATAAAAGGGTGGTGGATCGCCATCCTGTTGAGTTTTGGTGTGGCCTTCGCCTGTGGCGCGCCATTTTTCTTATTTTTACGAGAACGACATCTCCAAGCTCAAGAATCAGAATCCACATCTTGAGCCGTGATATCGATCGTTAAATCACTGGCAGGAATAGAAACAGCTGTCGATTCTTCTCCTTCAGTGCGAGAGCTGTAGGGGGTGCCGCAAACGCTGCACTGGAGATTGGCTCCAAAACCAACAGCACCACACGCAGGACAGGATTGCAATCGCGACTGCAATACCTTCCAGCCAACCCATCCCAGTCCACCTAAAAGGATGGGAAGTACCAGCAACACAGCCAAAAGACCACCCGCCAAATCAAGCAATACGCGACCGGCGCCAGCGGGCAGCAGTAGGAGTAGCCCAATCGCAATTAAAACGAAGAGAGGAGGACGATTCATTTTGATATCAGCCTCAAAAAAGATTAGTTATTTTTGCAGAATAATGATGGGAATCAAGCAACTGAACTGTTCGGATCTCCTTGAGACAACCTCCTCATCCGAGAAGCTGCTAGTTCAACGCTCCAACACTGACCAAAATAAAGAATGACACCGACCAACCACACCCAGAGAGTTAAAACAAGAACACCACCGATAACACCATAGGCCTGAAAACGATTCCCTAAAGAGACAAGACTCAGGCTCAAAGCAGCATTTAAAAACGAAAGGCCAAGCCCGATCAGAATCGAGCCAGGGATAAGAGGCATAATTGGCACTCTGCGACTAGGAAGAACTCTTTGCAACAACAATGCCATCAACGAAAGCGCTAAAGCAGGGAGAAGAATTTGACCGATCGATACAATTGGACTTTCTCGAACAAGCAACATTAACGACGGAATATAGTAATCTAAATTGCCAATAAATGCCTCTGGCAACCACCTCAATCCGGCCGCGATTTGATCAGCCAAAATCAAAACTGCAATCGCCAAAATGATGACAAAAGCCTCCACACGTGCGCGTACAAATTGATAAATCTGAGTTGACAAAGGAGAATCAATTGAAGCAGAAGGAAGGATTTCACTCCACAATCGATCAGCACCACGCTGTAGCGTTAGGTAAGCATTGCTTGCCGTAATAATAAGTACAACCACACCAAATAACCCGGCACCAAATCCTTGAGCCACCAAACCACGCAACGTGGAATCAACCAAATCAACTGCAGATGGGGGCAAAATCTGAGCAAAAAATGTGATTAATTTATCGAGACTATCTGTGCGCCCAAAAACGCGGGCTGCAACGGAAAGGGCAATTAATAAAAGCGGGAAAAAAGACTGAAGAGTGAAATAAGCAAATGCAGCACTGAGATCAACGCAGGCAGCATCGCTCCAACGTTGGGATGCACGCCAGAGGCTGAGCACAAACCAGCGGAATGCCTTTTGTTTCAGCACCTCAGCTTGACCAATACATCTAAAAGTTACTGCAATAAAGGCTGAAATCCAAGTGTAGGGGCACAAAAAAACCACCTCCGTAGAGGTGGTTTCTTCGTAAAAATGATCAGACCGTGATGGCCTTCAGATCATTTTTTTAGAGAATGTTTTACCTGGCATTGAGCTATTTTCTCAGGGGGCTACCCCCCAAATATCGTCGCCGCTGATGCGTTTCACAACCGAGTTCGGGATGGATCGAAGTGGTTCCACACCGCCATGAACACCAGGATAGTTACATTCTCAAAGGGTGAACCCTGAGAACTGCATAAGATTACAACTTGCGTTGCGCGTCTGAATCAACAAAGAATTTGTCTTCAGGCAAGAACCAAAATGTTGGTCAAGCCCTCGGTCTATTAGTACTCCTCCGCTGCATCCATTACTGGACTTCCACGTAGAGCCTATCAACGGGTGTTCTTCCCGTGACCTTACTGGGTTACCCCATGGGAACACTCATCTTGAGGTGGGCTTCCCACTTAGATGCTTTCAGCGGTTATCCACTCCGCACATGGCTACCCAGCGTTTACCGTTGGCACGATAACTGGTACACCAGAGGTGCGTTCCTCCCGGTCCTCTCGTACTAGGGAGAAATCCTCTCAATGTTCCTACGCGTACACCGGATATGGACCGAACTGTCTCACGACGTTCTGAACCCAGCTCGCGTACCGCTTTAATGGGCGAACAGCCCAACCCTTGGGACCGACTTCAGCCCCAGGTTGCGATGAGCCGACATCGAGGTGCCAAACCTCCCCGTCGATGTGAACTCTTGGGGGAGATCAGCCTGTTATCCCTAGAGTAACTTTTATCCGTTGAGCGACGGCCCTTCCACTCAGAACCGTCGGATCACTAAAGCCGACTTTCGTCCCTGTTCGACTTGTAGGTCTCACAGTCAAGCTTCCTTCTGCTTTTGCACTCGTCAGCTGATTTCCAACCAGCCTGAGGAAACCTTTGCGCGCCTCCGTTACCTTTTAGGAGGCGACCGCCCCAGTCAAACTGCCCACCTGATACTGTCCGCTCCCCGGATAACGGGTGAACGTTAGAATTCTAGCTCTGAAAGAGTGGTATCTCACCATTGACTCCCTCGTACCCACGAGCACGAGATCAACATCTCCCACCTATCCTGCGCATTCAGAGCCCGAACACAATACCAAGCTACAGTAAAGCTTCATAGGGTCTTTCTGTCCAGGTGTACGTAGTCCGCATCTTCACAGACAATTCTATTTCGCCGAGCCTCTCTCCGAGACAGCGCCCTGATCGTTACGCCTTTCGTGCGGGTCGGAACTTACCCGACAAGGAATTTCGCTACCTTAGGACCGTTATAGTTACGGCCGCCGTTCACCGGGGCTT
>Ga0209251_1002834_pt1 | contig 11780 bp, 9 predicted proteins | sample SaaInlV_100m_DNA_6_FD_184665 | JGI IMG/M metagenome (GOLD analysis project Ga0209251, IMG submission 184665) | Marine microbial communities from expanding oxygen minimum zones in the Saanich Inlet - Saanich Inlet SI073_LV_10m_DNA (SPAdes) (version 2) | ecosystem: Environmental > Aquatic > Marine...
TGGTTTAGGAAAATTAGTCCCTAAACGAATGTCTCCTAGAACAATGTTTACATTAGGGACAAGTATCCAACAAAATATTGGTTTGGATAGAGAAACCGTTACTGCTTTAATTGATTATAAGTGGCAGTACAATGATAAAAAAACAATTCAACTAGATGTTTTTAATACACAATATGTAAGAAACTTAAGAATTGGTAATTATTTTGATATTTATAACTCTGAATACATAAAACTTAATTCTATTGCAAAAATATTTTTCGATGATCCTAATTATACATTAGAGCGGCAAGGTGAAACCGTCTCATTTATGAAAACTGTTTTTAATGACGATGAATTTCAAACAAGTAATCCTGATCAATATAGAAATAATTTAAATATTTTAGATAGATATAATATAATCACATCAGATTTCTTAATCCCTACAATTGCTTATTCCTATACTTTTAATAATCAAAGTGATTTTAGAGATAATAATTTTTCTTTCTTTAAAGTTAGAGTAGCAAACTCGGGAAATATTGGAGGATTATTATCTAACAAAAAAGACAGTAACAATAGAAAGACCATTTTTAATATTCCGCTAGCACAATATTTTAAAACAGACATAGAATATAAAAAGTTTTGGGAGGTGAATAATAATTCTGTAGTTGGCTTTAGAAGTTTTATTGGAGCCATCATACCCTATGACAATTCAGCCATTCCATTCACCAAAAGTTATTTTGCAGGAGGGTCAAATGACATTAGAGCTTGGCAAACTTACGATCTAGGTCCTGGTAGTAGAAATTCTGGTTTGGAATACAATATTGGTAGTTTAAAATTTTTAACAAGTGCAGAGTATAGATTCGATTTATTTGGTAGCTTAAAAGGGGCATTATTTATGGATGCAGGAAATATATGGGATATCACTAACTCAATCTTTGCTGAGGAAAAAGCAACTTTTAACGGATTTAAATCAATAAAAGATATAGCTGTTGGCTCTGGTTTTGGACTCAGATATGATTTCAGTTTTTTGGTCTTTAGACTAGATCTAGGTTTTAAAATGCATGAACCTTATTTAGAAACCAATAAATGGTTTAGGAATTATAATTTTTCAAATGCAGTCTACAATATCGGAATAAATTATCCTTTTTAAAAAATTTACTTTTACCTACAACGATTTCGATGATTTTTAAGGTTATCAGCCTCAAAATCTTACTCTTGTAAGTATATTTTGATTACTTTTGAGCCTCAATTTTCAATCATTAAATTCAACATAAATGAGTCATCATGTCAAACCAGGCGTTGCAACTGGTAAAGAAGTTCAAGCTATTTTTAACCTAGCCAAAGAAAAATCATTTGCTTTACCAGCAGTAAATGTTGTAGGCTCAAACACTATTAACGCTGTACTAGAAACTGCAAGAGATTTAAACGCTCCTGTAATTATTCAGTTTTCAAATGGAGGTGCTCAATTTAATGCAGGTAAAGGATTGTCTAATGAAAATCAAAAATCAGCAATTGCTGGAGGTATTGCAGGTGCTAAGCATATTCATTTATTAGCAGAAGCATATGGAGTTCCTGTAATTTTACATACAGACCATTGTGCTAAAAAGTTGTTACCATGGATTGACGGTTTATTAGATGCAAGTGAAGAACATTTTGCCTTAACAGGGAAGCCTCTTTATAGTTCTCACATGATTGATTTATCAGAGGAACCTATTGAAGAAAATATAGAAATATGCAAAAAATATTTAGCGCGTATGTCTAAAATGGGAATGACCTTAGAAATAGAATTAGGAATTACTGGTGGTGAAGAAGATGGTGTTGATAATTCTGATGTTGATGTCTCAAAACTTTATACTCAACCAGAGGAAGTAGCTTATGCTTATGAAGAACTAATAAAGGTTAGCCCTCAATTTACAATAGCAGCTGCATTTGGAAATGTTCATGGTGTTTATAAACCTGGAAATGTGAAATTAACCCCTAAAATCTTGAAGAATTCACAAGAATATGTTTCTGAAAAATTCAATCTGCCTCATAATACAATTGATTTTGTATTTCATGGTGGTTCTGGATCTACATTAGAGGAAATTAGAGAATCTATAGGGTATGGTGTTATAAAAATGAATATAGATACCGATTTACAATTTGCATTCACAGAGGGGATTAGAGATTACATGCAAGGAAAAGCAGCATATTTAGCTAATCAAATTGGAAATCCTGATGGGGCAGATCAACCTAACAAAAAACATTATGACCCAAGAAAATGGCTTCGAGAAGGAGAAGTTACTTTCAAGAATCGATTAAAAAAAGCATTTGAAGATTTAAATAATATAAATACTCTTTAAAATAAAGACTATTATAGATTACAAAAAGTCTAATAGAAAAGATGATTGAATTAGTATAATCTTATCTTCTATTAGACTTTCTTTTTTGTTAGAAAATTAAATATTAATCCACTAAATTTGTAAACTTAGTTTTGAATTAAATTTACTTAAATTTATCAATTCTTAACAGACAACTAACTTTTAGTATATGGCTTGGTTTAAAAGAAAAGAAAAAGGAATTAATACTCCTACAGAAGCAAAAAAAGACACTCCTAAAGGATTATGGTACAAAACTCCTAGCGGTAAAATAATTGATACTGAAGAGTTAAAGCGAAATTTATATGTAAGTCCAGAGGATGGATATCATGTTAGAATAGGAAGTAAAGAATACTTTGAATTACTATTTGATGATAACAAGTTCAAAGAATTAAACACTAAAATTACTGCTAAAGATCCGCTTAAGTTTGAAGACACAAAAAAATATCCTGATCGATTAAAAGCCGCCCAAGAAAAAACAAATTTAAAAGATGCCGTACGAACAGCTGTAGGAAAATCTTTAGGTAAAGATATTGTTATAGCAGTAATGGACTTTTCTTTCATTGGTGGATCGATGGGAAGTGTTGTTGGCGAAAAAATATCTAGAGCAATTGAATACTCAATTCAAAATAAACTTCCTTTTTTAATGGTATCTAAATCTGGTGGAGCAAGAATGATGGAAGCTTCTTTGTCTTTAATGCAACTAGTCAAAACCTCTGCAAAATTAGCTCAACTTGCAGATGCTAAAATTCCATACATTTCATTGTGTACAGATCCAACTACGGGAGGAACTACAGCCTCTTTTGCTATGTTAGGAGATATAAACATTGCAGAACCTAATGCTTTGATAGCATTTGCTGGCCCTAGAGTAGTAAGAGATACCACTGGAAAAGATTTACCTGAAGGCTTTCAACGCTCCGAGTTTGTTTTAGAACACGGGTTTTTAGATGGTATTTATGAAAGAAAAGACCTAAAACAACAAATTAATCTTTACATTGATCTGATACAAAATCAACCTATTAGAGCATAAAATAGTTGTCATTTTCTCACTAGTCTTCAATAGATTAGAACATATTTAGCACTAAATTCATCTAAACTTATTTTGTAGGTTACCTTATAAAATAATTGTACATTTGCAACTTCAATGAAAAAATCATTGATGTACATAAAAATCATTTAAATAATATTGGCATGTATTTAACAAAAGAAGTAAAAGAAACAATCTTCGAAAAACACGGTAACAGTAAAACTAATACCGGTTCTGCCGAAGGACAAATTGCGTTATTTACGCACAGAATTAATCATTTAACAGGACACTTAAAGCAAAATCGTAAAGATTTTAATACAGAGCGTTCTTTAGTAAAAATGGTTGGAAAGCGTAGAAGTCTTTTAGACTATCTAAAGAAAAAAGATATCACAAGATATCGTGCAATAATTAAAGAATTAGGAATTAGAAAATAATACCTATTCAAAAGAGGTAGCTTTAAAGCTACCTCTTTTAATTTTTACTTCCATTGGATTAAAACAAACACACAACAACACACACAACAAGAAAAGTTTAATTAAGAAAGAATTATTAAAGTATGATTCCAAAAGTATTTAGAGAGGTCATAGACCTTGGAGATGGAAGAACCATCTCATTAGAAACCGGTAAACTAGCTAAACAAGCTCACGGTTCAGTTGTTGTTCAAATGGGAAAAGCAATGTTATTATGTACAGTAGTATCTAACTACAAACAAAGCCCCGTTGATTTTTTACCATTAACAGTAGATTACAGAGAAAAATTTGCAGCAGCTGGTCGTTATCCAGGTGGATTCTTTAAAAGAGAAGCTAGACCTAGTGACGGAGAGGTATTAACAATGCGTCTAGTAGACCGTGTTTTGCGCCCATTATTTCCAAAAGATTATCATTCAGAAGTACAAGTGATGATTCAATTAATGTCTAATGATGAAGATGTTATGCCGGATGCATTAGCAGGGTTGGCAGCTTCAGCAGCTATTCAATTGAGTGATTTCCCTTTTGAATGTCCTATCTCAGAGGCTCGTGTTGCTAGAGTAGATGGAGAGTTTATAATCAACCCAAGTAGAGCTCAACTTGCAGAAGCTGATATAGACATGATGGTTGGTGCCTCTGCAGATTCAGTAATGATGGTTGAAGGTGAAATGGATGAAATTTCTGAAGAAGAAATGGCAGACGCAATTAAATTTGCTCATGAGTCTATTAAAATACAAATTGAAGCACAAGTTCGCTTAGCAGAAGCATTTGGAAAGAAAGAAGTTCGTGAATATGAAACTGCTGAACAAAATGAAGAGCTAGCTAAAAAAATACATGATTTAGCATATGATAAATGTTATGCAATTGCTAAACAAGGTACGTCTAAAGCTGAGCGTGGAGCTGCATTTTCTGAAGTAAAAGAAGAAGTAAAAGCTGCATTTTCTGAAGAAGAAATCGAAGAATACGGAGCCTTAGTATCTAAATACTACAGCAAAGCAGAAAAGGAAGCAGTTAGAGAATTAACTTTAGCTGAAGGTATTCGTTTAGATGGAAGAAAAACTGATGAGATTAGACCTATTTGGTCAGAGGTAGACTACCTTCCTTCTGTTCACGGTTCTTCAATTTTTACTCGTGGAGAAACTCAAGCCTTAGCAACTGTTACTCTTGGTACTTCTAGAGATGCCAATAAAATAGATATGCCATCATATGAGGGTGAAGAAAGTTTCTACTTACATTATAACTTCCCACCATTTTGTACTGGTGAAGCTAGACCTCTAAGAGGAACTTCAAGAAGAGAAGTTGGTCACGGAAATTTAGCACAACGTGGATTAAAAGGGATGATTCCTGATGACTGCCCCTACACTGTAAGAGTAGTGTCAGAAGTATTAGAATCTAACGGTTCTTCTTCTATGGCAACTGTTTGTGCTGGAACTATGGCTTTAATGGATGCAGGAGTTAAATTAACAAGACCTGTTTCTGGAATTGCAATGGGATTAATCTCTGATGGAGATCGTTATGCAGTTCTTTCTGACATTTTAGGTGATGAAGATCATCTAGGTGATATGGACTTTAAAGTAACTGGTACCTCTGAAGGAATTACAGCTTGTCAAATGGATATTAAAATCAAAGGATTACCTTATGAGATTTTAGTGAATGCATTAAAACAAGCACGCGACGGACGTTTACACATCTTAGAGAAAATAACTGACACCATAGCTCTTCCTAATGAAGAAGTGAAAGCTCATGCTCCTAAAATGATAAATCGAAGAATACCAAACGAACTAATTGGTGCATTTATTGGACCAGGTGGTAAGCATATTCAAGAATTACAGAAAGAAACTGAAACTACTATTGTAATTACAGAAGATGCAGTTACTGAAGAAGGTATTATAGAAATTTTAGGAACTAAACCTGAAGGGATTGAAGCAGTAATAGCTAGAATAGAATCGATGATGTTTAAACCTGAAAAAGGGTCTGTGTACGAAGTGAAAGTTATTAAAATGCTAGATTTTGGGGCAGTTGTTGAATACACTGAAGCTCCTGGCAATGAAGTATTACTTCATGTTAGCGAATTAGCTTGGGAACGTACAAATAATGTTTCTGATGTAGTTAAATTGGGAGATGTACTAGATGTAAAATACTTTGGTTTAGATCCAAGAACTAGAAAAGAAAAGGTTTCTAGAAAAGCTATTTTACCAAAACCTGAAGGTTTTGTAGAAAGACCTCCAAGAGATAACAATCGTGGAAGAGACAATAGAGGAGGAAGGGATAATCGAGGTCGTGATCATAGAAGAAATGATCGCAGAGATGACCGGAAACCAAGAGAAGAAAATAAGGAAGATTAAATATCTTTCAGCTTCATAATAAAAAATCGCCAAAATATTTTGGCGATTTTTTTATTTCATGACATCCCGTCTAATTTAATTTAGTTTCTTTGTAACTCTGAATGAAAATACAACGTCTTACTTATTTGTCACTTGGTTCTAATCAAGGAAGAAAGTTAAATAATCTTCAAGAAGCTATCTTTGAAATAGCAGAATCTATTGGTGCCATTCATAAAATTTCATCTGTTTACAAAACTGATTCGTGGGGTTTTAAAGGAGATGATTTTTATAATATATGTATTGCCGTATCAACCTATTTGCCTCCAGAAGAACTACTTAAAAACATATTGAATATTGAGGCTAAGCTAGGTAGAAAAAGAAAACAGAATAAAAAGTACACTAACAGAAAGATTGATATTGATATTTTACTTTTTGATGATGAAATAATTTTTTCAAAAAATATTATTATTCCTCACCCAAGAATGCTAGACAGAAAATTTGTTCTTGTACCATTGGCCGAAATTGCCGGAAGCAAACTTCACCCTATTGAAAAAAAAACATTGAATATTTGTTTAAATAACACAATAGATACCTCTGAAATTCATAAAATTTCATCAAAGCTAGAAAGACCTATACCTCTTATAGAAAAGTATAATTATGTAGCTATTGAGGGAAATATAGGTTCTGGTAAAACATCTTTATCTAATTTAATGAGTGATGAATTTAACGCTAAAATAGTTTTAGAGAGGTTTGCGGATAATCCATTTCTTCCAAAATTTTATGAAGATCAAGAACGTTTTGCTTTTCCGTTAGAAATGAGTTTTTTAGCAGATAGGTACCAGCAATTAACGGATGATTTAGCTCAGTTTGATTTATTTAAAAACTTTATTGTTTCTGACTATTATATTTTTAAATCATTAATTTTTGCCCAAGTAACACTTCAAAAAGAAGAATATGCTTTGTACAGAAAAATGTTTGACATTATGTATAAAGAAATTTCTAAACCAGATTTATACATCTACTTACATCAGAATACAGATCGTCTTTTAGAAAATATAAAAAAAAGAGGAAGAGATTATGAGCAGAATATTGAAGCAAGTTACCTTCAGAAAATCCATGTCGGTTATACTAATTTTATTAAAACAGAACAAGATCTAAATACACTAGTTATAGATGTCTCTGAATTAGATTTTGTTAATAATCACGATGATTACAGAGAAGTTTTAAAAATAATTAATACACACACTTCATCTACAGAAACATCATAAAAAGGTAATTATTACTTCTTTTTTAACTCAAGTTTTTCAGCAAAATAATCACAAAAATCTCTCATAGTAGCCGTCATTTTTTGATCATCTGTAGCACGCTCAAAACTTCCTGCCATAGAAACTAATGTTTGATGGAAAAATTGTTTCATTTCATCAACTGGCATATCTTTAGTCCAAAGGTCCATTCGCAAAGTATCTTTCTTTTTATGATCCCAAACAGAAAGCATTATAGCCTTAGAAGATTCGTTATCTATACCTCCATCTTCCGCTTTCCAACTTATACTTTCAGGAATTTTATTTTCATCTAATTCAACTGTAAACTCTATTTTTGAGGTATGTGCAATAGCCATTATTTTCGTGGTTTATATTTAGAATTCTTAAAAATCTCTTCTTCACTCATAGATAAAAGATCCTGTAAAGATACGTCATTATTTACCATGTAAGAACGTACAATTTGCCAACCAATCCATTGACCTATTCTTCCTGGAGACTTTGTGTCTTCACTTAGATAAAATTTTGAAAAGGGAGCGTTTTCTATAAATCTTTTATTTAATTGAGTATCGGTACTATACAATAAATCATTTTCAATGAAGTATCTCCATACTTGTTCCTCATTCATAGTTGCCCAATCAAACTTATCCTTAGGGTATCCAATTTTAATTGGATCTGATTTCGATGGTAAATAAAGGTCTAGCAAATACATTTTTTTTCCTTCATGAATCATTTTTGCCAGAAAAGACCTGTTATTTGAAAAGGAGATTGTTGAATTTATAATGTTTGAAGCTACGTCAACAACAATTCTTTCATCAGTATTATTTTTTCTTATATAAGATGGATAATCACTATAAAATGGATGGTCACCTCCCAAATAAACATCTAAAGAAATAAATAATAAATCATCTGTATAAATTATTCTGTAGGTATAATCTATATTGCTTAAAATAGTGATAACATCTGGGGCTAAGAACGAAGGATTATAATACTTAATATGTTTAAATAAGTTAGACAACTCTTCCTCAATATGTAAAAGTGAATTGTATTTTTTTTGAGTTTCTTGAAACAACTCTTGTTCGTCTGGGTTATTTATTTTGGAAATCCAAATACTATCTGTTGTTTCATCAGGAAATAATAAAGGAAATTTTTCTTTTAATTCAATTAAATTTTGCCCTTTATTAGAATAAAAGTCTTGTTCAAATCTGAAAACCTTAAAATTTGCCTCAATATTTGAGATATCAATATTATTCTGAGTTTCTTTTTGACAAGAAATGAAAAATAATAGTACCCATAAAAATTGAAAATAATTTCGCATTTGCTTTGTATCTTAGCTACGTGTTAAGAATGATAAAAATACTAAAATAGTTTTCTATGCAAGTTGAAAAAGTTACCAAATATATAATTTCATGGTTAAAGGAGTATGCTACTAATGCAGGAGTTAAAGGGTTTGTGATTGGTGTCTCTGGTGGCATTGATTCTGCCGTAACTTCTACTTTGTGTGCAAAAACTGGACTTCCAACACTGTGTCTTGAGATGCCAATACATCAAGAGGAAGATCAAGTAAGTAGGGCTAAACGTCATATTTTATCACTTCAAAAACAATATGAAAATGTGTCTATGAATCATATAAATTTAACTCCTGTTTTTGACAGTTTAGTAAAGGCGATGCCTTTGGTTGTGGATGAAAATGAACGCTTTATGAGTTTGGCTAATACCAGAGCTCGTTTAAGAATGACTAGCTTGTATTATTTTGCAGGATTAAATAATTTGTTGGTAGCTGGCACTGGTAATAAGGTTGAAGACTTTGGAGTGGGGTTTTACACCAAATATGGAGACGGAGGTGTTGATTTAAGTCCTATTGCAGATTTAATGAAATCTGAGGTATATGCTGTTGCAAACTATTTAAAAATTAATGAAGAAATTCAAACTGCAGCACCAACTGATGGTTTATGGGGGGATGACAGAACAGATGAAGATCAACTTGGAGCTAGTTATGATGAATTAGAATGGGCGATGATGAAACAAAAAGAAGGAGCACACACAGATGTCTTTAGCGAAAGAAAAAAAGAAGTATATGAAATTTATCTAAAATTAAATAAGGCTAATAAACACAAAATGGATCCAATACCAGTATGTTTAATCCCAGAAAAATTAAAATAAAGCCGATTTAAATAACTTTTTAGCTTTTAGAAAATTTCTTCTTCGTTGGCCTTTTGAAATCTCTATTGGAGTTAATAAAACTAAAATAAATGATTTTGTTAGGAGGTTTATTTTTTTCATAGGGGTGCAAGTTTTATATTTTAAAGTTACATAAAAAATAATTGGTTTTATTCTTAATAAACTTAAGTCTTAATAAATCTGTTTTTTTTTAGACAACCCTCATTAATTTATTATACAATCTTTTTTTTAATTCAATATAGTTTTTAATCATTTCTAAATCATTATTCTGAGCAGAGCTTGTCTCTGAGGGGTCGATAAGTTGCTTTATTTTTTTATCTATAAGAATTCTTCTTAGGTTTAAAATAGCATCTGTAACTAATTTTGATAAAACTTTTTGAGGTTCGGTGACAAAAATATTTTTACGTTCCCAATCACTCAAAGCATATTTCTCGTCATCCATAAGGATGGAGGTTACTACTTTAGAAATATTTGTATTGGAATGATTAATAAAATTATCTATTTCAATTTTATCTGCTTGACTCAATTGATGAATCATTTCGTAATATATTTTCTTGAAAATTTCATTTGAAAATTCTATTTCATCGTCCTGTAAGTTTAGATATAATTCTTTTGAAACCTGATTTGTGTATTGTTCTTTTTCTATGTGTATCGTTCCATCTTCATTCTCAACCTCAACAAAATCTACAAAATCTGCTTCTTGATTTCCAAAAAGTAATAAAATTCTAATAATTTCTTTTTCCAAAATAAATAAAGAATCTATTTCTTTTAATTGTTCAGTTTGTTTTTTTACAACCTCAAAAGTCTGTTTTTCCTTTTGAATATTTTTGGAAAATTCTTTAGAATTTTTAGATATTAATTGTGCTAGTTCACTAAATAATACTCTCTCTGAAATTTCCATAATTCGAGAACATTCTTGCACATAAACCTCTCTTTGAATACTATCTGGAATCTTAGAAATACTGGTGACAATATCTCGGATTAGTCCAGCTTTTTTTACGGGATCATTACTAGCCTCTCTCATCAATAATGAAACCTTAAAGTTAATAAAGTCTTGTGATGAGTTCTCTAGATATTCTTTTAGCGCTGTCTCAGAATGCTTTTTTGCAAAACTGTCTGGGTCTTCTCCATCTGGAAAAGCAACTACCTTAACATTCATTCCTTGTTCAAGAATTAAATCTATTCCTCTTATAGAGGCTCTTATTCCGGCAGCATCTCCATCAAATAGTACAGTTATATTTTTTGTGAGTCTATTAACCAGTCTAATTTGATCTGAAGTTAATGCAGTTCCAGAAGAAGCAACAACATTTTCTATCCCTGATTGGTAAAAAGAAATAACATCTGTATATCCTTCCACTAAATAGCAATTATCTTGTTTGGCTATTTCTTTTTTAGCCTGATAGATCCCATATAAAATTTTACTTTTATGGTAGATATCGCTCTCTGGAGAATTTACATATTTAGCGGTCTTCTTATCTGTTGATAGGGTTCTACCTCCAAAACCTAAAACGCGGCCAGACATGCTATGTATAGGGAATAATACACGTCCTTTAAAACGATCAAATTGTTTGTTTTCTCTGACTATAGTTAATCCTGTGCTAGCCAAGTATTTTATATCATAGCCTTTTTTTAGTGCTTCATTGGTAAAAGAATCCCAACTATCTAAACAATAACCTAATTCAAACTTTTTTATGATTTCGTCTTCAAAATCTCTCTCTTTGAAATAAGATAAGCCTATCGCTTTTCCTTGATTGGAATGTAATAAAACATCTTGAAAATATTCTTTAGCAAAATTTGAAACTAAGAACATACTTTCTCGTTCGTTCATTTGCTCTTTTTCCTCATTAGATTGAACTGTCTCCTCTATCTCTATATTATATTTCTTTGCAAGATATTTTATAGCCTCTGGGTAGGAATAATGTTCGTGTTCCATTAAGAAAGAAACTGCATTTCCTCCTTTACCGGTACTAAAATCTTTCCAAATTTGTTTTACAGGAGAAACCATAAAGGATGGAGACTTTTCATCAGTAAAAGGACTTAACCCTTTGAAGTTACTTCCCGCTTTTTTTAATTGAACAAACTCACCGATTACCTCCTCTACACGGGCAGTTTCAAAAACTCGATCGATGGTACTTCTTGATATCATTTAAAATAGACTTGGAAAAGTTAAAACAAATATAGTAATT
>Ga0209251_1002838_pt1 | contig 11760 bp, 9 predicted proteins | sample SaaInlV_100m_DNA_6_FD_184665 | JGI IMG/M metagenome (GOLD analysis project Ga0209251, IMG submission 184665) | Marine microbial communities from expanding oxygen minimum zones in the Saanich Inlet - Saanich Inlet SI073_LV_10m_DNA (SPAdes) (version 2) | ecosystem: Environmental > Aquatic > Marine...
GCGGATATTGTTGCCTATGATGGCAAGCCACGGGTCAAGGCTGGCCGTGAATTTCTTTTGTATAAGTAAAAGGTTGATTGTTTCATGACAAAGCCGGTTTTAATCGCGCTCGCCCAATTGAATGCGCATCTTGGCAATGTAAATGCCAATGTCAGCCGTCTTGCCGAGGCACGGACGCAGGCTGCGGCTCATGGCGCTGAAATCATTGTCACCCCTGAAATGTATCTTTCCGGTTATCCTTGTGATGATCTTGTGCTTCGGGCTGATTTCATGGCTGATGTTGCTGCAGGTATTGATGCATTGGCAAAGCTTACCGCCGATGGGGGTCCGGCAATTGTTGTTGGCGCGCCGGTTGCCGCTGATGGCGCTATTTATAATTCGGTTTTCATTCTTGATGGCGGTGCCCAGCTTGCCCGATTTGACAAGGTGAATTTGCCAAATTACGGCGTGTTTGATGATAAGCGCAATTTTGCCGCTGGTCAGATGCCCGGCCCGGCGATGCTGCGAGGGCTGAAAATAGGCTTTCCAATCTGCGAAGATATCTGGGAGGCGAATGTTGCCGAATGTCTTGAAGAATCAGGTGCCGATCTTATCATTGCAATCAATGCGTCACCATTTGACATGACCAAGCCCGAACGCCGCATGTCAACAATTGTGGCGCGAACCGTCGAAACCGGCCTGCCGGTTGCCTATGTCAATATGGTTGGTGGGCAGGATGAGCTTGTTTATGACGGCGGGTCTTTTGCAATCAATGCTGGTGGCAAGCTTGCCTGTCATTTGCCAAGCTTTTCTGAATCAATTGTGGTTGTTTCAGCGCAGAAAACAGCGGGCATGGTCACGCTTACCGGCCAGATTTCGCCGCCCGATGGTGATTTGACCGCGCTTTATCGCGGTCTATGTCTTGGGCTTCGTGACTATGTCCATAAAAATGGGTTTCCGGGGGTTGTTCTTGGCTTGTCGGGCGGTATTGATTCGGCGCTGGTTGCCGCACTTGCTGTTGACGCGCTTGGCGCGGATGCGGTTCATGCGGTTATGATGCCGTCGGCCTATACAAGCCAAGAAAGCCTTGATGATGCTGCCGAATTGGCAAGTGCCCTTGGCATCCGGCTTGATAATATTGCGATAACCCCGGCAATGGGCGCACTTGACCAGATGCTGGCCGAACAATTTGCTGGTACCGAACCGAATGTCGCCGAAGAAAATATCCAGTCGCGTTTGCGCGGATTAATTTTGATGGGTATCTCGAACAAACATGGGTCAATGGTGCTGGCGACAGGCAATAAATCCGAATATGCGGCTGGCTATTCAACGCTTTATGGCGATATGTGCGGCGGCTATGCCCCGCTAAAGGATGTTTGGAAAGTTGACGTGTTCCGGCTCTGTGACTGGCGCAATCAGCATTTGCCGCGCGGGGCGGCTGGCCCTGATGGTATTGTGATCCCGCAACGCATCATCGACAAGCCACCATCAGCCGAATTGCGCCCTGACCAGAAAGACACTGACTCGCTGCCGCCTTATGACCGGCTGGATGCGATCATGGCGGCTTTGTGTGAAGACATGGCCGATATCGAAACGATTGTTGGCCGTGGCTATGAACGGGATGAAGTTGTGCGGGCAAGCCAGCTTTTATTCCGTGCCGAATATAAACGGTTTCAGGCTGCACCGGGTCCAAAAATGACGCCAGTTGCTTTTGGTCGTGATCGCCGTCTTCCCTTGACCTCTGGCTTTAACCCGATAAAACCCTAACGAGTCACAATATATGGCAAGCCAGCGAACTGGCTGCCGCTTGCAAAGACTGGCCAAGTGCCAAAAAGGAGTCGTTTGATGACTGCAATCAAAGTCCGTTTTGCCCCAAGCCCAACTGGGCGATTGCATGTCGGCAATTTACGGACGGCCTTGGTAAATTACCTGTTTGCACGCAAGACTGGCGGCCAATTCATGCTTCGGATTGATGACACTGATACCGAGCGGTCTAGCGAAGCGTTTGAAGCCGATATCCGTGCCGATCTTGACTGGATGGGAATGGGTTGGGATTGCGAGGATCGTCAATCATTGCGCCTTGCACGCTATGATGAGGCATTGGCCCAGCTTGTTGCCGCTGGCCGTGCCTATGCTTGTTATGAAACACCTGAAGAATTATCACTCAAGCGTAAAGCGCAATTATCGGCTGGCCGCCCGCCGGTCTATGACCGTGCTGGCCTGAAACTAAGTGCCGAGGATAAAGCAAAATTTGAAGCCAATGGCCAACGTCCACATTGGCGGTTTTTGCTGAATGATGCCGAGGTCAGTTGGCATGACATGGTACGTGGCGATGTTGCCTATCATATGTCTAGCCTGTCTGATCCAGTGTTGATGCGCGAAGATGGGCGGGTGATCTATACAATGGCGTCGGTTGTTGATGATATTGATCATGGCATAACGCATATTTTGCGCGGTGAAGATCATGTGACCAATTCGGCAGCGCAGATTCAGCTTTTTGAAGCCCTAGGCGCAACCGCGCCAACGATGGGGCATCTGGCGCTTCTTGCTGGGGCGGATGGCGAAGGCCTGTCAAAACGGCTTGGCAGCTTGTCGATTGGTGAGCTGCGCCAGAACGGCATTGAACCGGCGGCGATTGCCAGTGTTCTTGCGCGTATCGGTACAGCCGATCCGGTTGAGGCGCAATCCAGCATGGATGCTATCATTGGCGGTTTTGATATTAGCCGGTTTGGTCGCGCTACGGCGAAATTTGATCCGTCAGAATTGCAGAAAATCAACGGCCAGATTATTCAAGATATGCCATTTGATGCCGTGAAAGACCGGCTTTCCAGCGCCAATGTTACGGGGGATGCCTTGTTCTGGGAAACCGTTCGCGGGAATATCAGCACTGTTGGCGAGGCCAAGATTTGGTGGGATATCTGTACGGGTGAAATCACCCCGGTTATCGAGTCAAATAATGTAACCAATGCGGCGGCGGCATTATTGCCACAAGGTGATCTTGACGCGTCAATCTGGAAAGGCTGGACAATTGCCATTGCGGCCGAAACAGGGGTTAAGGGCAAGGGCTTGTTCATGCCGCTTCGCCTCGCGCTGACGGGTGTTGAGGCAGGGCCTGAGCTTGCGCCTTTGCTTGGCATTATGGGGCGTGATCGTGTTCTTGCGCGCTTGCAGGGAATGCCAGCATGAGTGTGCTAAAACTCCATAATACCCTGACCCGCAAAAAAGAAGATTTCGTTCCGATCGACAATGATCATGTGCGGGTCTATGCCTGTGGGCCAACGGTTTATGGCCGGATTCATGTTGGCAATGCGCGTCCGATTGTGGTGTTTGATGTGTTGGTGCGGCTTTTGCGGCTGCGTCATGCCAAGGTTACATATGTTCGCAATATCACCGATGTTGATGATAAAATTAACATTCGCGCGGCCGAACGCGGCATTGGTATTGATGAATTATGCGCCGAAACGATTGAAACATTTCATCAAGATACTGAACGGCTTGGCGCGCTTGCACCCGATATCGAACCGCGCGCAACGCATCATATCGCCGAAATGCAGGCCATGATCACCACCCTGATTGATAAAGGCCATGCTTATGCGGCCGATGGCCATGTATTGTTTCAAGTCTCAACAATGGCTGATTATGGATCGCTGTCCAAACGGTCTATGGATGACATGATTGCCGGTGCGCGGGTAGAAATTGCCCCTTACAAGCGTGAACCGGCCGATTTTATTTTATGGAAGCCAAGCAGTGATGATCAGCCCGGATGGGACAGCCCTTGGGGACGTGGACGACCCGGGTGGCATATTGAATGTTCGGCGATGGCCAAAACCTATCTTGGCGAGGTGTTTGATATTCATGCCGGTGGGTTGGATTTGATTTTCCCGCATCATGAAAATGAAATCGCGCAAAGCTGTTGTGCGCATGATCAAACGAAAATGGCGCATTACTGGCTGCATAACGGTTTTGTCACGATGAATGACGAAAAAATGTCAAAATCGCTTGGCAATATTATTTCGGTTACCGATGCTGCCGATCAATATCGCGGCGAAACCTTGCGTGCGGCGCTTTTGTCGGCGCATTATCGCGCGCCGTTGGATTTATCGGATAACGCCATGCGTGACGCGCGCAACGGTCTTGACCGGTTATATCGCGCTGTTGGTGATGTTGACGCCTTGCAGGACAAAATTGATGCTGATTTTATTGCCTGCCTTCTTGATGATTTAAACACGCCTGCAGCGATGGCGCGGTTGCATGAATTGGCGCGCTTGGCAAACAAAGGTGATGCTGCTGCGGCAATGGCGTTAAAGGCCAGCGCGGCGGTTCTCGGCCTTTTGCAGCAAAGCGCCGATGGCTGGGCCAAGGCGGGTGATGCTGCAACCGAAGATGGTTTGGATGATGCTGCCATTGACGGCCTTATCGAAGCGCGGAAGCAGGCTCGCGCCAACCGTGATTTTGCCAAAGCCGATGACATTCGGGATCAATTAACGGATGCTGGCATCATTCTTGAAGATAGTGTTGATGGGACGATTTGGCGGCGACGCTAGCAATGAACGGGCATTTTTGCTAAACCGATGCCGCAAAGACGGGCATAGATCGGTTTGCCGGCCATTTATTGCGGGTCACAGGCGGTGGGAGATTACCAATGGGTAGCGATAAAATATGGTTGTTTGACACCACATTACGCGATGGCGGGCAAACCCGTGGCGTCGATTTTTCGCGCGCCGATAAGGTTGCTATTGCCCATGCGCTTGATGATATCGGCATTGATTATATCGAAGCTGGCTGGCCAGGGGCAAACCCGACCGATGATGCGTTTTTTGCCAAGCCGCCAAAAATGAAAAATGCCAAGCTTGTTTCCTTTGGCATGACCCGCCGCGGTGGCCGCAGCACAGCGAATGATCCGGGATTGAGTGCGGTGATTGATGCCGAGGTTGACGCATCTTGCCTTGTCGGAAAAACATGGGATTTCCATGTAAAAACGGCATTGAACACAACGCTTGATGAAAATCTGGAAATGATCCGTCAATCGCTGATTGCCGCGGCTGATCGAGGCCGCGAGCCGATGTTTGATTGCGAACATTTCTTTGATGGTTACAAAAATAACCCTGATTTTGCGCTTGATTGTATTCGTGCGGCCAATGAAGGCGGTGCAACATGGGTTGTTCTTTGCGACACAAATGGCGGCACGCTTCCCGATGAAGTGTTCGATATTGTCAGCGCTGTTCACAAAAAAATGCCTGATATTCGCTTGGGAATCCATTGTCATAATGATGCTGGTGTTGCCGTGGCAAATTCGCTGGCAGCGATTGCCGCTGGGGCACGTCAGGTGCAAGGCACAATTAACGGGCTTGGCGAAAGATGCGGCAATGCAAATCTGATTTCGCTTATCCCTAGTTTGGTGCTGAAGACCGATTATGAAACCAGCATTTCCGAGGCCAATCTTCCGAAATTGATGGGTTTGTCACGGTTTCTTGACGATCGGTTGAATCGGGCACCGGATGCCCATGCGCCCTATGTTGGCGCGGCGGCCTTTGCCCATAAGGGCGGGTTGCACGCATCTGCCGCGCAAAAAGACCCGCGCACTTATGAACATGTACCGCCGGAAAAGGTTGGGAATGAGCGGCATTATCTTGTCTCGGATCAGGCTGGTCGTTCGAACATGCTGGCGCGGTTTGCCCAGTTCAAGATCGAGATTGACCCCAAGGATGAACGGCTCGACACGCTGATCAGCGTTGTGAAGGCAAAGGAATTTGAAGGCTGGGCTTTTGATTCTGCCGAAGCCAGTTTTGAGCTTCTTGCCCGTCAGATGCTTGGGGAAGTGCCGGAATATTTCCGTATTGGCCGGTTCCGCGTCATGGATGAGCGCCGGTTTAATGCGCGTGGTGAATTGGTTGTTGAATCCGAAGCCACAACAACAATTTTTGTTGGTGATGATTGTTTCCATGAAGCCGCCATTGGCAATGGTCCGGTGAATGCGGTCGATACTGCCATGCGCAAGGCGTTGGTTGCTGCCTATCCATCGCTGGCCGATGTCGAACTGGTTGATTATAAGGTTCGCATTCTTGATGCAGCCGAAGGGTCGGGAACCGGTGCTGTGACCCGTGTGATGATCGAATTTTGCGTTCCGGGCGGCCCTGTCTGGCGCACCGTTGGTCTATCGACCAATATTATCGATGCGTCGGTTGCCGCGCTTGGTGATGGCATGATCTGGAAATTGCAGCATGATAAGATTGCTGGTCCAAAGTCGATTTCAAAATGACAATCCTGCCAACCGCGCCAATTGTGATTTTGGCGCGCCCGCAAATGGGCGAAAATATTGGATCGGCTGCCCGCGCCATGATGAATTGTGGGCTGAGTGATCTTCGGCTTGTCGCACCGCGCGATGGCTGGCCAAACCCTGCGGCATTGCCAATGGCCGCGGGGGGAAGCGAAATCATTGAAAATGCGCGTGTTTACGACAATTTGGCTGATGCGGCTTTTGATGTGTCATTAATGGTGGCGGCCAGTGCCAGACGGCGTGATTTGCCGATTAAAAGCGCTGATCCGCGCGCCGCTGCCATGATGATGCTGGCGCATGAGCGGCAATCAATGGCATCACCCGCCGATGTGGCATCATCCGGCAGGGTTGCAATGCTGTTTGGACCCGAAGCCTCAGGGCTTGATAATGATGAGGTTGTGCTTGCTGATATTCTTGTGACCGCGCCATTAAACCCGTCTTACCCATCATTGAACCTGGCGCAGGCGGTTTTGTTGATGGCATGGGAATGGCGAATGGCTGCCTATCTTGCAAGCCAGCAAGGCGATGCTGCAGCTTCAGATCATTCAGATTTGGATCAATTGGCAAAACCAGTCATGCCGGATGCGCCCCCAGCCTCGATCAAAGAGCGTGACTTTCTCTTTCAGCGACTTGAAGCCGCGCTTGATGATGGCGGTTTTTTCACTGCACCCGATATGAGCCATGTGGTCAAACGGAATTTACGCGCATTTTTCACGCGGGCAGCCCCGTCAGCGCAGGAAATTAGCACGCTTCACGGCGTGATTCAGGCGCTAACACGAAAACGCGACTAGCCAATGGCGAAATATGTTTGACAAATGGGTCAAATGCTCATATTTTCCGGCAAATTCTCGGGAACGCGGATTGCACCAGCGGGGTGTGATGCCGGTCAAAATACCAGCCTTGGCTGATATGGCGACCCTACCGGGGCAACAACGGAAAAAGGAGCCAATCAATGGCAAAGTCCGATCATAAGCGGCACTCCTCAAAGCATAAAATTGACCGCCGTCTTGGTGTAAACCTGTGGGGTCGCCCAAAATCACCTGTAAATTCACGCGAATATGGACCGGGCCAGCATGGTCAGCGCCGCAAAAAGCCAACCGATTTTGGTGTGCAGCTGATGGCCAAGCAAAAGCTGAAAGGCTATTACGGCAATATCGGTGAAAAGCAGTTCAAAAAATATTACGCCGAAGCTGTTCGTCGCCGCGGTGATACAGGCCAGAATCTTGTTGGTATTCTTGAATGCCGTCTGGATGCCGTATTGTACCGCGCCAAGTTGGTGCCAACCGTTTTTGCGGCACGTCAGACGATCAACCACGGCCATGTCATGCTAAATGGCAAGCGCTGTAACATTGCATCAGTGATGTTAAAGCCCGGCGATGTGATTAGCCTTAAAGAAAAGGCCAAGAACATTCCTGCGGTTCTTGAAGCGATTGCTTCGGTCGAGCGCGATGTGCCAGAATATGTTGATGCTGATCATAATAAATTTACGGCAACTTTTGTTCGGGTGCCAAGCCTTGACGAAGTGCCTTATCCAGTTCAGATGGAACCAAATCTGGTGGTCGAATATTACTCACGTTAAATCGTGACGGCTGGCCAAGGCTGGCACAAAACAACGAAGATATTAAAAGGGCGACACGAAAGTGCCGCCTTTTTTATTGCGATATCACCTGATTATATGCAGATGATTATGGCGGTGCCGGTTTGTGCCGGTTCTGTTAATGCAGTTTTGGTAAAAGGCTTTTCATGCTAAAAACTGACTATGAACATATGTCGTGCGACATTAAGCGATGCGCCAAATCTGGTTCGTCTGGCACATGAAGCCTATCGGCATTATATCGCTCGCATTGGCCGTCCGCCGGCACCGATGCTTGCCGATTTTACCCGCCATATTACTGATGACACAGTTTTTATTGCAATAAATGACGTGATTTGCGGTTATGTGGTGCTTTGCCATGACTTGGCTTGCTGGCGGCTTGATAATATCGCCGTTGCGCCATCAAATCAGGGGCAGGGTATTAGGGCGGCATTAATCCGGCATAGCGAATTCTTCATGGCAAAAAAGGGGGGCAGTGTCTTATCAGCTCTACACAAATGACTTAATGCATGAAAATATTAATTGGTATCGTAATTCTGGTTTTCGCGAGATTGCGCGTCGTGAAGAACATGGATTTAAGCGGGTCTATTTTGAAAAGACGATTCACCAACCATAGAGGTTTCCAATGAATGATAGCGATACTGACGCAAAAACCGGCTGGCCTGAGCGATATTATGCGGTGATTTTCACCGCCCAGCGCAGCCTAAGCGGCGATGATATGTATGAAATTACCGCTGATCGCATGGTGACTCTGGCACAGCAACAGCCCGGCTTTCTTGGGGTTGAATCGGTTCGGGGTGATGATGGGATTGGCATCACTGTTTCCTATTGGACCGGTCGTGATGCGATTACGCAATGGCGCGGCCATGCCGAACATATGGTTGCCCAAGCGATGGGACGGCAGGAATTTTATGATTGGTACCGGATACGCATTGCCGAGGTTGTGTCGGAACGCGCGTTCATGTCGGATAATATCGTTGAAAGCCACACCGCCGACTAGGGCTTTGCCAATAAATGCCAGCGGTGTGGTTTTGGTTGTCTCGCCAGCCTAGCTTGGCTGGACGTTAATGCCATGTGTTTGAAACATTTCGGTCAATTCGCCCGTTTCATACATTTCACGAATGATGTCACAGCCGCCAACAAATTCGCCTTTTACATAAAGCTGTGGGATCGTTGGCCAATCCGAATAGGCCTTGATGCCTTCGCGGATATTGTCGTCTTCCAACACATTTATGCCGCGAAATTTAACGCCAAGATGCGATAGAACGCCCACAACCGCTGCGGAAAAACCGCATTGTGGAAAGACTGGTGTACCTTTCATGAAAAGCACAACTTGTTCGCTGCCAATTTCATTATCAATGCGGGTCTTGAGTGCATCATCCAACATTATTTTGCTCCTAAAACTGGGTATCATGCCCTGTTGGTAACGGGAATTTAATTTTGCGGTGCCGATGTTTGCAGGGCGAGTGCGTGTAACTCCCCGCCCATACGGCCACCAAGTGCCTTGTAAACCATCTGATGCTGCTGAACACGATTCTTGCCAGCAAAGGCGCTAGAGATCACGTTGCAGGCGTAATGATCGCCATCGCCGCGTAAATCTTCGATGGTGATGATGGCATCTGGAAAGGCGGCCTTGATCAGATTTTCGATTTCACTTGCTGCCATTGCCATGGTTGCTGCTCCTTTTCATGCCGCTCGGCTAAATGCTGTTTTGGCGATTACCTGCTGACTAGCCAGCCATCAATGCCGGAATACAGCCCTCAAACACAGCATTCAGATCTGCTATTGATATGGTGTCATTGTCACCAAATTTCAATTCGCCTTGATCGGAAACCATACCAAGTTTTGTGATTTCAATACCAGCCTCTTTTGCCGCGGCGATCAGCGCTTGGCTATCGGCCGTTGTCACAACAAACCGCGCTTGGTCTTCGCCAAAGGCCCAACCGTGAAGATTGCCGGTCTTTGGCACCGCAATTTCAGCCCCAAATCCAGACCGCATGGCCATTTCGGCAATGGCAACAGCAAGCCCGCCATCAGCAATGTCATGGGCCGCGCTGATACCGCCGCCAAGGATCTGCTGGCGAACAAAACTGCCGGTTTTCTGTTCGGCCACAAGGTCAAGCGGTGGCGGCGCATAAATGCCGTCATCGCCATGGTGCTGTTGGTAAATGGATGCGCCAAGCCAGCCATCATCGGCTTTATCGCTTTGCCCGATTACGAAAATATCTTGATCTGCGGCAACAAAGCAATTGCCGACAGCGTCATCAACATTCTCGATCACCCCAACCATACCGATTACCGGACAGGGCTGGATGGCCTTGCCATCAGTTTCATTATAAAGCGATACATTGCCTGATACGACGGGCGTATCGAGCTGGCGTGCCGCATCGCCCATACCAAGCACTGACTCAACTAGCTGGGTCATGATTTCCGGCTTTTCGGGATTGCCAAAATTCAGGTTATTGGTAATCGCCAATGGCGTTGCGCCAATTGCCGACAGATTGCGATAGGCTTCGGCGACTGCCTGTGCGCCACCCATTTTCGGGTCGGCCTCGACATAGCGCGGCGTGCAATCGGTACTCATCGCAAGGCCGCGTTTGCTGCCATGAACCCTGACCAATGCAGCATCACCGCCCGGCCCAGCGATGGTGTCGGCCATCACCTGACTGTCATATTGCTCATAGATCCAGCGGCGGCTGGCAAGGTCAACATGACCAAGCATGGTTTTCAACATATTGGTAATGGGGGCATCATTGGTGATATCGCTGCTGGCAAGCTGTTTGCGAGTTGGTGCATCACCATGCGGGCGGTCATATTCCGGCGCATCATCGACCAATGGACCAATCGGAATGTCACAGGCGGTACCGCCATCTTTCAGCAGGATTAATCGGCCAGTTTCTGTCACGCGGCCAATTGGCATGAAATCAAGATCCCATTTATTGAAAATGGCGCGTGCGGTTTCGGTTGCATCGGGTTTCAGCACCATCAGCATCCGTTCTTGTGATTCCGACAGCATCAATTCATAGGCTGACATGTTTTCTTCGCGGGCAGGCACAAGATCGAGATCAATCTCCATGCCAAGTCCGCCTTTTGATGCCATTTCGACCGATGATGAGGTCAGTCCAGCCGCGCCCATATCCTGAATCGATAAAACCGAGTCAGAGGCCATCAGCTCTAGGCAGGCCTCCATTAGCAATTTTCCGGTAAAAGGATCACCAACCTGAACCGTTGGCCGCTTGCTTTCGGTTTCGTCAGAAAATTCAGCCGATGCCATTGTTGCGCCATGAATGCCGTCACGGCCGGTTTTGGCACCAACATAAATCACCGGATTGCCCGGGCCTGTTGCGGCCGAGCGGAAAATACGATCGCTATTGGCAAGGCCAACCGCCATGGCATTAACCAAAATATTGCCGTTATAGGATTTGTCGAAATTGACCTCGCCGCCAACGGTTGGAATGCCGATGCAATTGCCATAGCCGCCAATGCCCGATACAACGCCGCCAACAAGATGGCGGGTTTTTTCATGCTCAGCCGCGCCAAACCGAAGCGCGTTTAACAGCGCCACAGGCCGCGCGCCCATGGTGAAGACATCGCGCAAAATACCGCCAACGCCGGTTGCCGCACCCTGATAAGGCTCGATAAAAGAAGGGTGGTTATGGCTTTCGATTTTGAAAATGGCAGCAAGCCCATCACCAATATCAACCGCACCGGCATTTTCGCCGGGTCCTTCAATGACTTGTGGGCCGTCAATGGGCAGGGTTTTCAACCATTTTTTTGATGATTTATACGAACAATGCTCCGACCACATGGCCGAAAAAATGCCAAGCTCACATAAGTTTGGCGTGCGACCAAGACGCTGATTGATCAGATACCATTCATCACGCGACAAGCCCATTGTGGCGGCGTTTTC
>Ga0209251_1002846_pt1 | contig 11740 bp, 10 predicted proteins | sample SaaInlV_100m_DNA_6_FD_184665 | JGI IMG/M metagenome (GOLD analysis project Ga0209251, IMG submission 184665) | Marine microbial communities from expanding oxygen minimum zones in the Saanich Inlet - Saanich Inlet SI073_LV_10m_DNA (SPAdes) (version 2) | ecosystem: Environmental > Aquatic > Marine...
GTTCCAGGAAGTGGTGCACCAATCTTGATTGATTTTGCTGACACCGCAGGCGGTGCAACTGGCAAGTTGCTGCCAACCGGCAACCCGGTCGATCTCGTCGATGTTGATGGGATTGGCCCCCTCCAAATGTCATTGGTTGATATTGGCAATGCTCATGTTTTTGTCCGGGCTGCCGATCTTGGACTGAGCGGTATTGAAACTCCCTCACAGATTGACAACGATCCGGCACTGCTTGTTCGACTCGAAGCAATTCGTGGTGCCGCGGCGGCCCGTATTGGGATGGCAGGTTCGCCGCAATCCGCCCAATCCGAAACACCGGCCACGCCTATTTTAGGTGTCATCGCCCCTCCTATGGATTATCCAATTGAATTAACCGGTGGCACCGTCTCAGCCGACGAAGTTGATGTGATTAGCAGGCTGCAATTCATGCAGCAAACTCACAAAACATATGCTGGCACCAGCACCGCCTGCACCGGCGTCGCCAGCCGCATTTACGGCACAATTGTTCACCAAGCCGCCCGGCCTAGCAATGGCGCAAAACTGCGAATTGGTCATCCTGCTGGGGTGATTGATACAGAGGCGGTTGTGAAACGCAAAAATGGTGTTTTGGAAGTGAAGCGCGCAACACTGGGCAGAACAGCAAGACGTATTCTTGACGGCAAAGTTTATATTAAGGGCTAATGAAAAATCACATGGCACAGACCACACACAAACCCATGCCAAATCTTGCAAAACCCGGAAAGATTGGCAAATGCGAACTTAAAAACCGCATCATTATGGCACCGATGGGTACCAATTACGGCACTACTGATGGTCTATCGACCGAACGTGACCGACTATATTACGCTGAACGCGCAAGGGGCGGCGTTGCCATGATCATTACCGAAGCAATGAATATCGCAGCAGGCGCCAGAAACCACACCAATTCTTTATGCGTTTATGATGATCGATTTATTCCTGGTTTGGCGGCGATTGTTGAGAGCATAAAAGAACATGGCAGCTATGCCGTGGCGCAACTCAATCACCGCGGTCAATTATTGCGAAGCTCAGTTCTTGGCATGCAACCAGTCGGTCCCACAGCGGGTAAACATCCTTTTACTGGCGAACCAGTAAAGGCATTGGATCACGCTGAAATCCGTCAAATTCAGCTTGATTTTGTGAACGCTGCACAACGCATAGCACGGGCTGGGTATGATGGGGTCGAAATTCACGCTGCCAATGGTTACCTGTTTCAGCAATTCTTCTCCGAACGATTTAACAAACGCGATGACATTTATGGTGGCAGTCTTGAAAACCGAATGCGGTTACTGCTTGAAACCCTTGATCAAGTCAAAAACGCATGTCCTGATCTGACCCTGCTAGTTCGAATTTCGGCTAGTGAGTTTACTGATGGCGGCTATTCATTGGAAGAGGCCATCACCTTGGCCAAGGCACTACAAAATGCTGGCATTGATGCGCTCAACCTGTCAGGTGGATCTAATGAGCATCCTGCACTTTCAAGATATTGTATTCAGCCGCCCTCGTTTCCGAGGCGCTGTCTTGAAGAGTTAGCAAAGGAGTTCCATGAAAATCTTGATCTGCCAATGATTGTTGCAGGCCGAATCATCGAACCCGAAGACGGCGAGCAGATGCTCGCCAACGGGGCGACTGATTTTATTTCGGTTGGGCGCGGTCTACTAGCTGATCCGCATTGGGCAGCAAAGGCGCTCGGCATAATAGATGCGCCGATAAGACGCTGCATCTCCTGCAACATCTGTTTCGAAAGGCTTACCCTTGAAAAGGATGTGTCTTGTGCCGTAAACCCACTAATTGGAACGGAATTTGAGAGCTTACGTTATTTAGAACCGCAACTTTTTACTGATCCGACAGCCAATAAAGCGCAGCGTGTTCTTGTCATTGGTGGCGGCGTTGCCGGTTTCGAGGCGGCCCGAGTTGCGGCAGCGCTCGGTTGCAAAACAGAGGTTTGGGAACGAGAAAGGACAGCGGGTGGACAACTTGATCTGGCGCTAAGCGCGCCTGACAAAGCTGACGTGGAAGGAGTTTGGATTTACCGTCAAGAGTCACTGCAACGCGGTGGGGTTAACGTGCAGACAGGCGTGACCGCCACGGCGCAAAAGATTCGTAACTTTAATCCAGATTTTGTTCTTATCGCCACAGGATCAGCGCCACGCACGTTGTCTATTACGGCAGATTGGGATATGCCTGTTTTTCAAGCTTGGTCTGTACTTCGCGACCCAGACCTGATTTCCCCAAATAGTCGTGTTACAATTATCGGTGGCGGCATGGTTGGTATTGAAACGCTCGACTATTTAGCAGACAGTGGGGTAACCGGCATTGTGATTGAGTCGCGTAGTGCCATCGCGCCCGAAATGGCGCGTAACAACCGCTTTGAAATTATGCAGCGACTTATCGATAAGAACTTTGACCTCCTAACGAACAGCATCATCAAATCGGTCAAAAATGGCACCATTACAATTGAACAGAAAGGGGAAACCCTGACCTACCCCGTTGGCGACGCGATCATTCTTGCAGTTGGTGCAAATCCGCAAATTGATGTTGTTGCGGAGGTGGAAAAAGCTGGAATTGCCTTTGCCAAAATTGGCGACTGCAATGAAACCGGTGATTTTATGTCGGCCATCCGTGATGCCAGTCTCACCACTTATGCTGCATTGAAACATGCACCTAAAAGGGCGTTGACCGCTAGGAGCTATTCATGACAACAACCGTGCCAATCTACGAAGTTTTTGCCATTCGCTACGCCCGCCGAGACGCTATGCGTAGCAATCATTTCATTGGCGGTGACCCTCATGATGGCCCAATGTCGATGGATTATTTTATATGGGTGGCAAAATCGGATGATCATGTTGTAGTAATTGATACTGGCTTTACCGCACCCGTTGCAGCAGCGCGCCAACGTGAGTTTTTGCGCTGTCCAGTAGAGACTTTGTCGCTTTTAGGAATCCTACCTGAAGATGTCGACGATGTAGTTCTAACTCATCTCCATTATGATCATTCAGGAAATTTTGACCGATTTCCAAAGGCCACATTCCATCTGCAAGAAGATGAACTGCAGTATGCAACTGGTAAATATATGCGGTATCCACGGCTTGCCCATTCGTTCGAGGTTGATGATGTTTGTGGCATTGTCAAAATGAACTATGCTGGCCGTGTTCTGTTCTATGATGGTGATGACAATCTGAATTCCAGCATCAGGCTACATCGATGCGGTGGCCATTCGGCCGGGCTGCAATTCGTTTCGGTTAATACAGCGCGGGGGTGGTTAGTGTTGGCATCTGATGCCACACATTATTACGAAAACATGAATGCTTATCGTCCCTTTACCACCGCTTTTCACATCGGCGAAATGATGGAGTGTTTTGACCAACTAAAGCGGGTTGCTCCAAGCGAAGATCACATTATTCCCGGTCATGATCCATTGGTCATGAAACGCTATCCAGCACTGTCTGGCCAAGAGGGGGTTATTGTTCGGCTTGACGTACCGCCCGCGTCCGAATTAGCTGCGGCGCCGTAATGTACAGCCGCAGATCAAAAGCACCCAGAACAGATTAATACCCTATTAGACAGATAACGAACCAAGGAATAGAAAATGACCTTAGCATCATTACCGACCGCCGCCGAGACTCTTGCGTCGCATTTCATGTCCGTGAGATATGAAGATTTACCAGTTGAACGGTTAAATCATGCAAAACAGCTTATCCGCGACTATCTTGGCGTTTCGCTTGGCGGCAGCAGAACCGAAAGCGGTAAAATCGCAGCCTTGTTTGCTCAGGACTCTGCAGGCAAAGAACTGGCCACCATCATCGGCAATGGTGCAAAAGTGCCCGCTGATAGTGCCGCCTTTGCTAATGCAATAGCCTCGCACAGCATTGAATTAGACGATGTCGATTATCTTGCGCTGTTTCACTTCAGCCCACCCGTCGTGTCCGCAGCAATTGCCGTTGCCGAGGCTGAAAAGACAAGCGGAAAGGAGTTCCTTACGGCTGTGGTTCTGGGCTGCGAGATGATGTCACGTGCATCACATGCAGCCAATTTTTCTTTGCGCGATCGCGGCTTTCACACCACACCAACCTGTGGTGTCTTTGGGGCCGCCGTTGCTGCTGGTTTTTTGATGAAGCTTAATCCTGAACAAATGACTTCAGCCCTTGGAATGGCTGGCGCGCAAGCTGCCGGCTTGATGGAAATGTACGGTCCTTCGATGCAGAAACGATTTAATCCTGGGCCAACCGCACGTAATGGTATTACTGCCGCGCGCATGGCCAAATTAGGCTTTACCGGGGCGAGCACGATCTTTGAGGGTGAACGTGGTTTTCTAAAAAGTTTTACCCTTGAACACGATGTGTCAGCCTTAACCAACAAACTGGGGTATGATTTTCCAAACGAATTTGAGTACAAAGCCTACTCCTGTGCACGGCCAATCCACAATGCGATTGACTGTGCTTTAAACATCCGGCAGCAAATGAACGTAGCAACCAGCAAGGTCATTGCAATAACCATGCGCCGACACCCTAAATGGGCGCACTACCATCAAAATTCAAAACCTAAAACGTATCATGAAGCTCAGGTGAGCCTTTCTTATTCGGTAGCGGTCGCGCTTACAGACGGTGCAGCATTGTTTCCACAGTATAAAAATGAACGATTGAATGATCCTGAGCTTCTGCGGCTTGCTGGGATGGTTGAGTTTGTTCCCGATAGCAGCCTGCCACGCGGTGTTTCTTGCCTAATGGAACTGACAATTGATGATGGGAGGAGCTACAAATCACAAGTTGATTACCCCAAAGGCTCAATTCAAAACCCAATGTCTGAGGACGAAATGTGCGGTAAAGTTCATATGCTAGGAGATCCAGTTGTGGGCGCTGATCGTGTTGACAAAATGATCGTAGAAGTCGCGAATCTGGAAAACAGCATTTCAATTGAAGCAATTATGACAGCTGTTGGTACTCCGGCATAGTGATCATTATGGAGGACATATTGAGAGACAATAATTGTGAAAAAAAATAAAATAATTGGAAATATCCTTGCCCGCCAAGACGCAACGCTTGTCCCCGGAGCTCCTAACGCTCTGTTTGCACGCATAATTGAGGATTTGGGGTTTGAAGCGGTTTATGTAACGGGCGCCGGCATTGCCAATATGCAGCTTGGCGTTCCTGATATTGGGCTTACCACCTTAAAGGAAGTTGCCGAGACAGTTAGTTCAATTGCTGATGCCGTTGAGATTCCACTTATTGTTGATGCTGATACAGGATTTGGCAATGTGCTTAATTGCCATCGTTCTATCCGTCTGCTTGAGCGGTCAGGCGCATCTGCCATCCAACTTGAAGATCAGGTTTTTCCGAAGAAATGTGGGCATTTCACTGGTAAGGCCGTTGTGCCGACTGCAGATATGATCAACAAAATAAAAGCCGCTGTTGATGCTCGCGAGGACTCTGAGATGAAGATAATAGCTCGTACTGATGCGCGCGCGATTATAAGCATGGATGAAGCGCTAGATCGGGCCGCTGCATTTATTGAAGCAGGAGCCGATGCAACCTTTGTAGAAGCACCAACTAGCCTTGATGAGTTGTCCATCATTCCAAAGCATCTTACGGCTCCACAGGTTGCAAATATGGTCTTTGGCGGAATGACCCCTGAACCTGGGCGCGAAGTCTTGGCATCGATGGGCTATTCGATTGTGCTTTATGCGAATGCGGCATTGCAATCAGCAATCAAAGCTGTAGAACAGACCCTTTCCAGCCTGCGTGATACAGGATCACTTGTGGCCGGAGCAGACCGTTTGGCAACCTTTGAACAACGCCAAGATCTTGTTAGAAAAAGCCAATGGGACGATCTAGAGCGAAAACACAGTTAAGCCTGAAATTATCTTCGAGCAACAATAGGTTTCTTCAATGATTGATCAAACTGAAAACTGCATCGTTGATTTCACCTGTTCAATAGATTTATCCGACATAGGTAATAGAACATTTCACGCCGCGCGAATGCGCATTATAGACTCAATTGGCGTGGCTATTGCCGCCTGTGATGCACCGACAATAAGTGCACTGATTAATATTCCTTTTTCATCTGGTGGAAATACTGGTGCGCGGATTTGGAAAACAGGCGCTTTTACCTCTCTCGGCCATGCAGCACTGATCAATGGAACGATGGTCCGCTATCTCGATATGAGTGACGCTTACACGCAAATTAGTACTGCCCACCCTTCTGATAATATTGCTGCATTAATCGCCCTAGCAGAGGCCAACGGCAATAGTTTTGGCGACTTAGTTTTAGCAATCATTATATCGTACGAAATTCAATGTCGGTTTTGCGACGTAGTTCCATTTCACCAGAACGGCTGGGATCAAGCCATAATCGGCGCGCCAGCGGCAGCAATGGGTGCATCTAAACTTCTTAATTTACGGCAAGAGCAGGCCCGAGACGCATTGGCAATATCGATAACAGCAAATTTACCAACATACCAGACACGTCAAGGTCAGCTTTCAATGTGGAAAAATATTGCAGGGCCAAATGGTGGACGCCTTGGAATTGAGGCAGGCATTTTAGCACTATCAGGCATCACCGGACCGCAAAACTCTTTTGAAGGTCAAAACGGAATGTGGAACTTAGCGCTTGGTGAAAAATTTAAAGTTCCAATTCCAACTGACTTTCACAATCATGTTTTTGCTGTGGAACAGACTGACATAAAGATTTTTCCAATCCGAAATGCGTGCCAATTGCCGGTTGTTTTGGCAACAGAAATGAGATCGAAATTAAATAAAAAAAGCATCTCATCAATTACTATATGGACTGAAAAGCACTCATTTGGGGCACCTCATAAAGAGACCTCTTTCTGGCGACCAAAAACTAGGGAAGGAGCAGATCACTCATTACCATTTTGTATTGCGGTGGCACTTTTAGACGGAAATATCACCCAGAAGACATTTGAAGAAAAACGATTTTTAGATAAAGATATTCATGAATTAATTGATAAAATTTCAATCGAGTTTGACCCCATATTTAGCCGTATGGCGCCGTCTATTAGGTCCTGCCGATTGAAGGTTATTGATGAGAACGGCGTTTTGCATGAACTTGAAAGAATATGGCACGCCGATGACCCGGCTCGCATAGCAGATGACGAAACCATAAATCAAAAATTCTTAAAGAACGCAACATGCCATTTTTCCAGAAAACAGGCATTAAATATTTTGGCCAATCTAACCGAAATAAAGCACACCACCCCAGCTAAGAAGTTGATAGATATCATAGCTTTAGAATAAGTCATTATTTTTGAGTATTATTTGAAGGGGTTTCTCACTTAATAAAGACTTTTGGGAAATCGATTCATTTTGGCATGCTCCAATCGCGGAGCACTTCATAGTAATTCTTACTATATTGGAGCGCTTTGAAATTTTTTTGCGAATATTTTTGAGATTTCTACGGTAAAGCCGAGGGCTTTCATGCATTCAACCTCTGACACTTATGATACTGAAGCATTGGAAAGCACTTTGGTAACGGCTTGCGGCGACAGCCTTCAAATCATTCACCGACTTGAAATAAGACGGCTAGTGACATCTCTCTGGTATGACGTGGAGATGAAAAAGCAGGGCAAAAATAATCAGAGTCACATCGAACCAATCAAAGCCTTAACAAACTTCAAAGCCAATCTTCAGCGGCGAAAGAAGAATTCAGATACATTGACTAGCTCGAGGTTGATGGAAGTGCCCGAACCTGCTCATGCGATACTCCTTAGCGACATAGCCTACAAATTCCGCGATGAACTCGACGATTATACACAAATCGATTTTGGCAATGCCAAGCATGTGGAGTTACTTAAAGCCGCTGTTGACAGCAGCATTTCAAAAGTTGCCAACAAGCAGGGGCGCCCTGTAAATGAACCACTAGACGAGTTCTTCATTGGGCTAAGAGACCTTTATGAAGCGGCAACTGGCACAAAAGCCATTGGTGAAACACATTACAGTAACGAGCCAAAGACTGATTTTGAAAAGCTAATTTACCTAGGCTATCAAATCATCAGACCCGCACAAGAATACCAGGCAGCACTTAAAGCCTATGAGCGCGCCATAAGCAGAAATTCATAAGTAGCTATAATCTATAAACAAAAACTGTAGATGTTTTTGTACTTAGAATTGCTGTGTCTTGATCACTTATCTTGACGCTTATGGAAACGCCTGCATCTCAAATCACCTGCTCCAATGAAGACGTCAATAGCGCACTCATAGCCCTTGCACGCCTTTTAGGCAGACAAGCCGCCAAAGAGTTGGTTGAGGCTGAGCAAGCTGACCCCGTTACCCCACTAAATAAAGATGAAGGAGCTAGGAATGACTAGCCATAAGCCCATTCGACTTCTTACGCCCAAAGAAGCTGCTGATTTTCTATCGGTATCCGCTCGAACCATTAAGAGGCTGGTATCTGAAGGGAGCCTTCCTGCCGTTCGAGTTCGAAACTCCATGCGCTTTAGGCTGAAGGATTTGGAACTCTATATCGAGCGTAGCAGGTAGTCATGATGGGCGCTTTAAGCCGTCACATTATGGCTCGACATGACCTCATCTGTACCCCAGGCACAAGCCATAGTGAAATACTACATATTGTTATCATTACCATTAAATGTGCCATATATACACTATATGTTGTGTTTATATTGATTTGGCTTCACCTGTCTTCTATTGTCATTAATAGTGTTTCACGCAGCACTTATGGAGTTAGCTTATGAGCAGTAATAACCATTTTGCAGACCCGTCACTTATCAGCTTTGCCGAATTACAACAGCTGGTTTGGGATAATGATACTTTGTCATTTCCGCGCCGACGTGAGATAGCATCAGCCATTAACACTATTGCTGTTTGGTTCAACTTGCCGCTGGACATGATCCCTGCATCAACAAGCTTCCTTCGTGACCGGTTTAAGAATGTGCACCCAGCCCATGTGAGTGTCAGCAAGCGCCGCATACAAAATGTACGCTCACTCATCATGGCGGCTTTTAGAGCAGAGGGCATTACGACAAAGCTTGCACCCTACATGACGCCAATGTCTCCAGCTTGGGAGAAGCTATGGGGTATGCTTGAGGGAAGCACTTATCACAAGACCGAACTCAGTCGCTTCTTCCGATATTGTTCTAATCAGCATGTGAGCCCTGCTGATGTGACCGATGAGGTCTTAGCTTCTTACCTTCATGCATTAGAAACTGAGGCGCTTATTAGCAAACCGCGAACACGCCATCAGTCTGTCTGCCGCGTGTGGAACAAATGCGCTAAGCTTTATCGCGATAATGGCTGGCCAGAGATAGCAGTCACAGTGCCACGCTATGATGATCGTCTTTACAGTATTGGTGAGGATCTCGTCTCAGATAGCATCAAAAAGGATTTAGATGATTATCTGATTTATCTGGCAGGTGATGACCCATTCACAGCACATGCAAAGCCATTTAAGCCTAAAAGCCTTGAGGCTGTGAAAGGACATTTCTGGCGATACCTATCTGCCCTTCATTACCAGGGTATTGATCTAACAACGAGCAGCAAGCTAGAGGACCTTGTTAGCAAAGACATGTTCACGAGTGGTATTCGTTGGTTTTGGGATCGAAACGGTAACAAGACATCCAAACATATTGGTGAAATCGCATGGACTGTTCGCTGCTACGCTGTCAAACATCTACATGCGAACGAGGCAACTGCAGCCTTCTATGCAGATGCTTTGAGCAGACTGCGGGTAAATCAACAGGGGCTCAGCGATAAAAACCAAGCTGCGATGGCACAGTTTGATGATGCCAAAGTTGTGGAGACATTTGTAAGCCTGCCGCCGCGTCTCTGGGACAAGGCAGATGCCATGCAAAAGACCACCTGCTCAAAACGCATAACCAAGAAAGCTCGCCTACTTGCCCAAGCATCAGTTGCTATAGAAATATTAATATTTGCGCCAATGCGCATTGCTAATTTACAAGGCTTACGCCTTGATGAGCATATCTCATGGCAAGCTGGGCGTATGCGTATCAACATCCCACGCCAGCAGGTCAAGAATAACCAAGCGCTTGACTTCTTGCTTCCAGAAAGCGTGAGCAAACGCGTCAAACGTTATATTGATGATTGGCGGCCATTCTTGAGCACCCCCGCAAATCCCTATCTCTTTCCTGGCCGCACCGGTCAACCAAAAGACAGCACCTGCCTGCGCAGGCAAATCGAAAACACACTTTGGAACGAGGCCGGCATACGCCTTACGCCACATCAGTTCCGGCATGCCGCGGCCAAGATTTTGCTTGATGCTAAGCCGGGTCATTATGAGGTCATCAGGAAAGTTTTAGGCCACAAATCATTGACCACTACATACAGCCATTACGCTGGTGCAGAAACCCAGGCTGCCATCAACCTATATGATGATGTCATAATCCAACACCGGCAGAAAAAAGCATTTACTGACAGACCTCCAAACAAGATTGCTGAGCCACCCTTCATGGATCCATTGCAACTTTATGGAGGCAAACGATGAGCAAGAAGGCCCCAACATCGACGCACTTATTTGAGTGGCCAGAACTCGACCAGCATCTCTGGCAGGTCGCAACCCAGAAGGGGAATTTTCTTGAGCGTGACGGGAAGGCAGCACACTGGTCCGCCGCCACGAGGCTTCAAGTACAGAAGGGCTATGGCAAGTGGATCTTTCATTTAACAGCTGAGGGCGGTCTGACTGCAAAGGACCAGGAAACACCTATTGAGCGCGTTGATGAAGATCAGCTTCGCTCATATTTGGAGTGTCTCAGGGCTCAAGGTCTTGCCTCACAGACTATAGCTTCTCGGATTATTGACCTCACTGAAGCCATTCGGGTCATGCAACCGGAAGCAAACATCACTATCTTGCGACAGCTGTCAGCCACAATGCAGCAAAGAGCAACTCCATCGCGCAAAAAACATGCGCGCATTAAACCACCGCAAGAAATATGGCAGGCCTGTTTGGAATATATGGAACAAGCCATGCGGGATAATCCAGCGCCAAACATAAACCAAGCATCGCGCTTTAGAGATGCGCTATCGCTGGGTCTTTTAGCACAAAGGCCGTTGCGGCGCCGAAACATGTCGGGGCTAGTGATTAGTGAACACCTAACCTTAGACAATGACGTATGGCACTGTCATATTACAGGCGACCAGACTAAGGATGGCGCGACAATAAGCTTCACTCTTCCAGATGATGGGCGCTTCTTTACTGTCTTTGAACACTACCTGTTAGTATGCCGCCAGCATCTGCTAAGAAAGCCTGCCATCAACGCCCAGAACATATCCGAATTGACAGGCCCACTCTGGATATCAACGCGCGGCAAAGCCATGACCGGCCATGCATTTTATTACGGCATCACCCGTATCTCTGACAAACTTCTAGGCGCGCCCCTCAACCCGCACATACTTCGTGACTGCGCTGCAAGTGCGCTCTCGAGCGATGCGCCAGAGTACATTCTGGCAGCTAGCCGTATTTTGGGACACAGCGATCTTGCCACGACGCTTGGTCATTATGAGCAATCATCCATGCTGGCCGCCGGCACCAACCTTGCTTCCACAATGGAAGCGCTCCAACAGCACGCATTAGCCTCTGCGGCACCGCTCACTGAAGACAACGCCCTGCCGTTCCTCGACATTGAGGAGGGGCTGGCATGAGCAAGCGCGCAGTCATCTATGCCAGATACTCAAGCGACCTTCAAAGTGATGCCTCTATCGAAGATCAGGTCAGGTTAGCAAAGCGTCTAATCAAC
>Ga0209251_1002854_pt1 | contig 11714 bp, 9 predicted proteins | sample SaaInlV_100m_DNA_6_FD_184665 | JGI IMG/M metagenome (GOLD analysis project Ga0209251, IMG submission 184665) | Marine microbial communities from expanding oxygen minimum zones in the Saanich Inlet - Saanich Inlet SI073_LV_10m_DNA (SPAdes) (version 2) | ecosystem: Environmental > Aquatic > Marine...
TGATGTAATTGACAAGCACCGGCCCGAGTACTCCGGCAACGGCCCAAGCAGTCAGCAATCTTCCATGGATAGCGCCAACATACTTTGTACCAAACATGTCTTTCAAATATGCAGGTACGGTCGCAAAACCCCCGCCATACATTGTTAGAATCACAACAGAGCAGATTACAAAAAGAAGTACGCTATTGATAGAACCGGTGGATGGCACGAGTGAATAAAGTGCTATACCGATTAAAAAGAAGCAAAAATAAGTGTTTTTTCTACCAATCACGTCTGATAGCGATGCCCAAAAGAGCCTGCCAAGCATATTAGATAAACTCAGAACTCCCACAAAACCAGCGGCAGCGGCGGCTGTCAGGTTAAACATCTCCTGACTCATCACTGACGCCTGACCAAGCACTCCGATACCCGCAGTAACGTTCATGCACAGCACAACCCAGATACACCAAAATTGAGGCGTTTTCCAAGCTACGTTGACATGGACATTTGCTGTTGTAGTCAGTTTCTTGGGTACTGCTGGCGGCTCCCAACCCTTTGGCTTCCAGCCCTCAGCTGGTACACGAACAATTGTCGCTCCCACCATCGCGAACACAAAATAAATGCACCCTAAACTAACGAACGCACCCGCAACGCCAACATTGGTATCACTGCTGAACACATCCATGAGCCAAACCGACAAAGGAGATGCCAAGAAAGCGCCTCCACCAAATCCCATTATTGCCATTCCAGTAGCCATTCCTGGTCGATCTGGAAACCATTTGATAAGGGTTGACACAGGAGATATATATCCAAGCCCAAGGCCGATGCCACCAAGCACCCCATACCCCAGATAAACAAGCCAAATGTTATGAAGATACACGCCCAATGCCGAGACAAGAAAACCACCCGACCAACACAGACCTGCGGTAAACATAGCCCGGCGTGGACCGCCCTCCTCGACCCAGCGACCAAAAAATGCCGCGGATAATCCTAGAAACACTATGGCGAGGGTATACATCCAGCCGATTTCTGTTAATAGCCAATCGCTAGAACTTGACTCAGCGACACCAATCAGCTTTGTCATGGGTAAGTTAAATACACTTAACGCATACACCTGACCGATACACAAGTGAATGCAAAGCGCTGCCGGCGGAACCATCCATCTGCTGAAGCCTGGTCCAGCAACGGTTCGTTCGCGTTTTAAAAATCCAAACATAGTTACCCCCTCCGTTTATATTTATTGTTACAAGTCTTTTTATAGTTATAGTGGGTATTAAACGCGATTTAACACCGTTTGTCTAAACAGTATTTATAATTCATGCAATATTAATCATGAAACATAACTGATATTCTGAGAACGGCGGTGTCGACTCTTTATTTCCTTCTCATTTACACTTCATATTTTTATGCACAAGAGATGCTGAGGACTATGCCACCCACAAAGATAACGTGCATTATTTTAGCAGGAGGACTTAGCACCCGGATGGGGGGGCGAAACAAAGCGCTTATTTCAGTTGAAGATAAGACACTAATCGAGCACTCCATCGACGCTATCCAACATCAGGTTGACCACATTGTTATTAGTGCAAATCGAAATCTTTCTTACCTCGAAACGTTAGGTTTTCCAGTTGTAGAAGACCAAAATAGGAACCAAGGTCCCCTCGCCGGCATTATCTCGGCAGCAACTCACGTTGATACAAATCTAATCTTAGTATCGCCTTGTGATGTAATCAATATTCCAGGAGATTTTGCGGTAAAAGCCACGTCCTCGCTAATCAAAACCAAATCAGAAATTGCGATTGCTAAAACAAATCTTGGGGTCCAGCATTTAAATTTCGCTCTGACTTTGGAGGGATTAATGAATTTGAAATTAACGTTTACCCAAGGTGTGAGGAAAGTATCCGAGTGGCAACAGGGATTGAAACAGACTTACGTAAATTTTGATGATCATGACGAGAAGACGGCTTTTGCAAATCTCAATACACCAGAAGATCTAGAGGGGCACAATCTCTTCTAAAGGAATCTCACGCTAACATGGCCAACTCGCGGTCAGCAGCTAACTCAAGTCTGCGGGTGAGTTTCAACGAAGCTCAAATTAACTCAAGGCGGCTCACTGTGAAGAGCGAGTGGCCGAATTATCCAGCGTTTTAAAAAAAACCTCTCCGTCTTTTATCATACCTAGATCAGACCTTGCACTCTCTTCAATCTCCGATAGCCCAGTCTTAAGATCTAGGACTTCAGCTGTAATCTGAACGTTCAAAGCGCGTTGCCGATCATTCCCTTCAATCTGAACCGACAAGGATTCACGATGACTCATCACATTTTTCCAGCCACCCTTTCCAAACCATAATGGATACTGGATCAATAAAATAAGAAACGCTAAGGATAGTGTTAGATATCTCATCTAGCGGATGCTATAAAACGCCCTATGACCCGCATAACTAGCCTGCTCTCCGAGCTCTTCTTCAATTCGCAGCAGCTGATTATATTTGGCCATACGGTCTGACCTCGATAAGGAGCCTGTTTTAATCTGCCCTACGTTAGAGCCAACGGCCAAATCTGCAATAAAGGTATCTTCCGTCTCACCAGACCGATGAGACACCACTGCCGTATAACCAGCACGTTTGGCCATTTCGATCGCTGCCATTGTTTCAGATAAGGTGCCTATTTGGTTAATCTTAATGAGGATTGAGTTAGCGATAGCCTCATCAACGCCACGTTTCAGTATTTTTGTATCAGTAACAAATAAATCATCACCAACCAACTGAACCTTGGACCCCAAACGTTTGGTTAGAATATCCCAGCCCTCCCAATCATCCTCTGCCATGCCATCCTCAATGGATATGATTGGATATTTGGCAACTAGAGTCGCCAAATAGTCACTGAATTCGGTTGATGTCAGGACAAGCCCTTCAGATTGAAGGTTATATTTTCCATTTTCATAAAATTCAGAACTGGCACAATCTAATCCCAAAGCCACCTGAGTTCCCACTTCATAACCGGCGGCATTAATTGCCTCTAAAATAAACTCAATCGCTTGATCATTACCACTAAAGTTTGGTGCAAATCCACCTTCATCACCAACAGTGGTCGGCATCTTAGCCACATCAATGTTTTTACGTAAAGTATGAAATACCTCAACACCACATCTAAGAGCCTCACTGAAGCGTTCGAAACCCTTAGGGATTATCATAAACTCTTGAATGTCCAAACTATTATTCGCGTGCGCACCGCCATTGATCACGTTCATCATTGGAACAGGTAACTCCATTTGACCAGCGCCACCCAAGTAACGATAAAGCGGAATTCCTAAATCCATAGATGAAGCTTTAGCCGCAGCTAATGACACAGCCAAAACGGCGTTAGCACCAAGTCGTGATTTCGAGTCCGTCCCGTCTAAGGAAATTAATGTTTGATCAATCAGCGATTGATCTATTGAATCTAAGCCGATGATGGCCTCACATATTTCGCCGTTCACACTATCAACCGCTTTCAAAACGCCTTTACCTGCAAAGCGGGTTGAATCCATGTCCCTCAACTCAACGGCCTCCCTAACCCCAGTAGAAGCTCCAGAAGGGACCGTCGCGCGACCAATGACCCCACTATCAAGGTGAATATCTGCTTCAACTGTTGGGTTGCCCCGGGAATCAACTACTTCCCTTGCTATAACGTCGATTATTGCGCCCATGATAATTTATTAATTTCCTTTTAATTTGTAGTCGAGTTTAAATCCATCTCCTGAAAGGGTGTAGCTTTAACAAGCTCATCTATTTGTTTTATTTGTTTTAGCAATTTTTCCATCCGATCCAACGGCCAGGCATTTGGCCCATCCGAAAGAGCCTGCTCTGGGTTAGGGTGTGTCTCCATGAAAATCCCACTAATACCCGCTGCGACTGCGGAGCGCGCTAAAACAGGGACGAACTCTCTTTGTCCCCCGCTGGCATTTCCCCGAGCTCCTGGAAGCTGAACAGAGTGCGTCGCGTCAAAGACAACAGGGCAATTGGTATTGCGCATTATCGCCAAGGAACGCATGTCAGAAACCAAGTTGTTATATCCAAAGCTAGCTCCACGCTCACAAACAAGAACGTTGTCAACGCCACTTGCGTTCTTAGCTTTCTTGACCACCTCCTGCATTTCGTTAGGCGATAAAAATTGCCCTTTTTTAATATTGACCGGCAGCCCTGTTGCGGCGACAGTACGAATAAAATCGGTCTGACGACATAAAAATGCTGGTGTTTGTAACACATCAACCACTGAGGCAACTCGCTCAACCTCGTCAATCGAATGCACGTCAGTCAAAATAGGCATCCCCAACTTTTCTTTGACTAATGATAAGACCTCTAAACCTCGATCAACCCCCAGCCCCCTGAACGAGTCATTGGAAGACCGGTTAGCTTTATCGTAAGATGCCTTAAAAATAATTGGCATTCCCAATGCCTCGCCCATCTCCTTCAGCGTTCTTGCTATTGCTAGCGTGCTGTCCTCTGATTCGATCACACAGGGTCCCGCAATTACAAAGATTGGCTCGTTAAGTCCAACAAAAAAATCACCGATATTCATTCTCGGTTCTCGCGAACAATTGTTGAGTTAAGGTTCATTTCATTCATTCAAAAATTATTTTTTACTTATATTTTCAATAGCTGCAGCGATAAAGCCATTGAACAAAGGATGCCCCTTGATAGGCGTCGATGTAAATTCAGGATGAAATTGACATCCCAAAAACCATGGATGGTCTTCCAGTTCAACCACTTCGCACAAACCCTCATCCTCGGAGGTTGCAGACATCATCAAACCGCCGTTTTCAATTGCGTTTAATAATTCATTGTTCACTTCATATCGATGCCGATGCCTCTCGCCCACAAATGACGACCCATAGATTTTTTCTACCTTAGAGCCAGATTTAAGAAGTGCTTTTTGTTCGCCGAGTCTCATTGTTCCGCCGAGATCAGAGTTCATATCTCTTTTCTCCACGTCACCCTCCAAGGTTCTCCACTCCGTGATAAGGCCCACAACCGGATGACTCGTATCGGCATTGAATTCGGTGCTGTGCGCATCTTTCCACCCGAGTACATGCCTAGCAAATTCAATTACTGCCAACTGCATTCCTAAACAAATTCCCAGGTAAGGAACATCATTCTCTCTGGCAAACTGAATAGCTTGAATTTTTCCTTCAACGCCTCGATGGCCAAATCCACCAGGCACCAGAATAGCATTCATACACCGCAATGAATCGATGCTATTTTTTTCAATATCTTCGGAATCGATATACGTAATATTTATCTTCGCATCGCAGTGAATTCCCGCATGAATCAGAGCCTCTGAAAGCGACTTATAGGACTCAGTTAAATCAACATACTTACCAACTAAAGCTATATTCACTTCAGTTTTTGGATGCTCCAACTTATGAATAAGCTCATCCCATCGACTTAAATCAGCCGGATTCGTTTCGAGCTGGAGTTTTTTGAGCACTATGTCATCCAAATTTTGCTTATGCAAAAATGATGGGATTTTATAGATGCTATCGACATCTATTGCGGAGATCACCGCGTCAACCTGTACGTTTGTAAAAAGCGCAATCTTTTGCCTTTCGTTCTCAGGCACCTCCCGATCAGATCGACAAAGAATCACATCAGGCTGTATGCCTATCTCCCTCAACTCTTTGACAGAATGTTGCGTAGGCTTAGTTTTTATCTCTCCGGCCGACGGGATGAAAGGAACTAACGTCAGATGCACAAAGCATGCATTTTCACGTCCAACCTCGAGACTCATTTGTCTCACTGCCTCAAGAAATGGCAATGACTCTATATCCCCAACTGTACCGCCAATCTCGACAAGAACAACATCAGCACCGTCAGCACCTTTGACAATTTGGCTTTTTATCTCATCTGTTATGTGAGGGATAACTTGAACCGTACCACCCAAGTAATCGCCACGTCGTTCTTTACGTATAACCGATTCATAAATTTGGCCTGTAGTAAAGTTATTACGTTTACCCATACGCACATCAACGAAGCGCTCATAGTGACCAAGATCTAGATCAGTTTCAGCGCCATCATAAGTAACGAACACCTCTCCATGTTGAAAGGGGCTCATCGTGCCAGGATCAACATTGATGTAGGGGTCAAGCTTTAGCATGGTCAGCTGAATGCCACGGGACTCGAGTATCGCCGCGAGCGAGGCAGAGGCGATACCCTTGCCTAGAGAAGACACAACACCGCCCGTAACAAAAATATATTTAGTCATTCCACACGATTGTCATCTTCGGGTTAAGCAAATGAGATTGTACCATTCGCTAGCAAACTAGCGCGCTAAACTTCTAATTTAAAATTTACACGAATTGTTGTCTTGAAAATTAATTCTATGCTGAGCCTCGATTTTTTGAATGTTTACCGAGATACATCCAAGTATCTACGACGGTATCGGGATTCAAAGAAATAGCGTTTATCCCTTCTTCGACTAACCATTCGGCAAAGTCAGGATGATCTGAAGGTCCTTGTCCGCATATTCCCACATATTTTTCTTTTTTGCGGCACGCATCAATCGCTAAATGCAACATTCGTTTAACGGCCAAATCTCGTTCATCGAATTGACCGGCAACAATACCTGAATCCCTGTCAAGTCCGAGTGTTAGCTGCGTCATATCGTTAGAGCCAATCGAGAAACCATCAAAAAACTCTAAAAACTCGTCAGCCAAAATCGCATTAGTTGGTAGTTCACACATCATAATAATGCGAAGACCATTTTCGCCTCGCTTTAGCCCATAAAACGCAAGCAGCTCAATCACCTGTTCAGCCTCACTCAAAGTTCTTACGAAGGGCACCATAATTTCAATGTTTGTTAAACCCATTTCATCTCTGACAGTTTTCAATGCACGACATTCGAACTCAAAGCAGTCTCTGAAGCTCTCAGAAATGTAGCGAGATGCGCCTCGAAAACCAAGCATTGGATTTTCTTCATTCGGCTCGTATAACTGTCCACCAACCAAACTGGAATACTCATTTGACTTAAAGTCAGATAAGCGCACTATAACCGGCTTCGGGAAAAATGCAGCCCCCAGCGTGGCAATACCTTCTTTAAGTTTTTCGACATAAAAGTCAACTGGGCTTGCGTAGCCAGAAGCTCTAGATGTGATAGCGTTCCTAACATCATCTGGCAATGTCTCAAACTCGATCGCCGCTTTGGGATGAACCCCAATCATACGGGCAATTATAAATTCTAATCGAGCGAGTCCTATGCCTGAATTAGGCAACCGCTGAAAGTCAAATGCCAACTCTGGGTTACCCACGTTCATAGAAATCTTTACAGGAATCTCGGGCAGTTTATCCAACTGAATTTTTAATACTTCAACATCCAATATTCCCTCGTAAACAAAACCGGAGTCGCCCTCAGCACATGAGACCGTCACGTGATCGCCCTCTGATAAAACCTGCGTAGCATCCGCAGTGCCAACTACTGCAGGGATACCTAGCTCACGAGCAATAATAGCAGCGTGACAAGTTCTACCTCCCCTATTTGTCACGATTGCCGAAGCCTTCTTCATCACTGGCTCCCAATCCGGGTCGGTCATATCAGTGACTAGCACGTCCCCTTCTAGAACCCTATTCATTTCACTCGCATCTTTTACTGATCGAACTACTCCGGAGCCAATCTTGGAGCCAATCGCTCGGCCCTCAGCTAATACTTCTCCTCGGTTGTTTAACTTAAAGCGCTCCTGAGTCGTAGCTTCATCTTCCTGCGCCCTCACAGTCTCAGGTCGAGCTTGGAGTATATATATCTTCCCATCCTCACCATCCTTGCCCCACTCGATATCCATTGGACGACCGTAGTGCTTCTCGATTTTAATGGCTTGAACCGCTAATTCATTAACCTCTTCATCCGTAATCGAAAACCTACTCGCCTCCTCTTCAGAAATTGGGTTTATCACTGTTGACTTGTCCGCCGTCTGGCTGTCAGCAAACACCATACGTAACGCTTTGCTGCCGAGATTCCTACGTAGAATTGATGGACGCCCCAGTTCAACTCCTGGCTTGTATACATAAAACTCGTCGGGATTTACCTGGCCTTGAACAACCGTCTCACCTAAGCCGTAAGCTGATGTAATAAATACAACTTTATCAAAACCTGACTCTGTATCGAGCGTGAACATAACACCACTAGATCCAGAATCCGATCGAACCATGCGCTGCACGCCTGCAGATAATGCAACGTTTGAATGCTCAAAGCCTTTGTGGACTCTGTACGAAATTGCCCTATCGTTATAGAGGGACGCGAAAACATGCTTAATTGCTTCAAGTATGTTCTCAAGTCCACGGATGTTCAGGTAGCTCTCTTGCTGCCCGGCGAAGGATGCGTCTGGCAAGTCCTCTGCCGTCGCGGAGGAACGCACAGCGAATGAAACTTCACCTTGCGTACTAGTTAATTCGTTGTAAGCGATCTCAATCTCTGCACGTAACCGACTCGTAAATGGAGCGTCTATTATCCACTTTCTAATCATTGCTCCAGAACTAACCAAAGCACCTAAATCCTCAACATCTAATGATGACAATTCAGAATTAATTTTCTTAGTTAAGCCTGACTCATCCAGAAAATCCCGAAAAGCAGCAGCGGTCGTAGCAAAACCTCCCGGAACTGATACACCGACTCCTGATAGCTGACTTATCATCTCACCGAGAGAGGCATTTTTACCACCAACCTCCTCAACATCGGAATTTCGTAATGATTGAAATGGGAGTACGTACGGGGATTTCTCTTTATCTGGTATGCTCATTTTGCTTTGAAAGTAATTAACACAGGGGTTTATAAAATTAAGGCACATATTTTACCTTATCATCGCAGTATATTGCAGTAAGCTTTTGACCAAAATGAATACAAACAAACGATCCGCCTTTTATATCTCTGACCGAACCGGAATAACTGCCGAGATGTTAGGTCACAGCCTACTAACCCAGTTTGAAGAAGTAAGTTTCGATGAGACAACACTTCCTTTCATTGACACGCCGGAACAAGCAATTGAAGCAGTTAACCAAATAAACCAAGCTTGCGAATGTGATGGTGATAGACCGTTAATTTTCAGTACGCTTGTCAACTCGAAATTATCATCCATTGTCAAGACCGCTGACGCTCTCTATATCGACTGTTTTCAGGTATTTATTGCTCCAATGGAGGCAGAACTTAAGCTGAAATCTAATCATTCAGTAGGAAAGTCGCACAGCAATAGAGGTTCTGGGTATGTCAAACGTATGGATGCCGTCAACTTCGCATTGGCGTATGACGACGGACAAACCGTTAAAGACATGCAGGAGGCAGACGTCATCTTGGTGGGCGTTTCCCGCTGCGGTAAAACTCCGACATGTTTATACCTAGGTATGCAATTTGGTATCAAAGCTGCAAATTTTCCTTTAATTCCAGAGGATTTTGAACGATTTTCTCTTCCCAGCACCCTTGACAAATTTAGACACAAATTATTTGGCTTAACAATTAATGCTGATCGCTTAGTTCGAATTCGTAATGAGCGCAGACCAGATAGCAAGTATGCTTCTTTGAAAAATTGTGAAACTGAGGTACGTCTATCTGAGGCACTAATGAGACAAGAAAATATTGATTTTTTAGATACGACGTCTAGGTCGATTGAAGAACTAGCGACAGTAATAATGAAAAGAGCAAAATTAAAACGTCAGGCATTTTAGCCACTGAGTTCTATTTTTTGACCATTGATTTCATTGGCTCAAAGCTCCTTCTATGAAAGGGTGTAAATCCATACTGCCTTATGGCTTCCATATGAAATTTAGTCCCATACCCTTTATGGGAACGAAAACCCCATTGAGGATATTTAAGGTCTAGTTGCATTAATCTCTCATCCCGCGAAACTTTAGCAATGATCGAAGCCGCAGAAATACAACACTCAGTCTGATCTCCTTTTATAATCGTCTGCATCTTAATACCAGAAATTAGTGGCGCCTTGTTGCCATCAACAAGAGCATGAATGGGAGAAACATCAAGTCCTTGGATCGCTCGGGTCATAGCCAACATAGTCGCATTAAGAATATTAATCTCATCAATTTCCTCGACAGTAGCAAAGGCAACCGACCAAGCAATGGCTTTTCTCTTGATATCGATAGATAACGCCACTCTTCGTTTTTCGGACAGCTTTTTTGAATCTGCAAGTCCTACTATCGGATTCTCTGGATTTAAAATAACGGCTGCAGCATAAACTTCGCCAGCTAACGGACCTCTACCAACTTCATCAACACCTGCAGTCCGCTCCATCACATTCAGCTACCACTCAAATAATTTTGAATTTCATCAACAACTCGTTTTGCTGAACCAACGCGCAATACTTTCTTAATCTTAACGAAACGACCCTTCATCACTTCTAATCGCTGCGGCTCTTTCAGCAACGAGGTCACTTCCTTAGCTAACAAATACGCCTTTGCGTTTTCCTGGATGTATTCACCGACCAAAGAGGTGCCAGCAATGATGTTTGGAAGCGATACATATTCGGCATTTGCTTTCCTTCGCATTAACCACGCTGTCAACTTCGGTACCCGATAGGTTACAACCATTGGACATTCACAAAGAAGCGCTTCAAGTGTTGCCGTACCCGAAGCGATAATCGCAACATCTGCTGCCTTCAAAATATTCCTTGTATCCCCAGCGCTAAACTCAACATTTACTTTCACTGACCCATAAAGACTCAATAGCTTTTTTTTAACAAAGGCTATTGATTGCCGGTCTAACAGAGGCGCCACAAATTGCAAATCAGGGACGTTATCTGACAAAATATTTACAGAATCAATCATCAAAGAAAGATGTTGATTTAACTCAGATTTCCTGCTGCCGAGAAGGAGAGCCACCACTTTTTTATCCGGATGATATCCGAGTTGTTTCTTATATTTAAGTCTATCTACCCTCAATTCAATATCGTCTGCTAGGGGATGACCGACATAAGATACGGGAATGCACTCGCGCTGATAAATTTCAGCTTCAAATGGAAACAAAACCAACATACGATCGACAGACTCACGAATCTTATGAATCCGCTCATATCGCCAAGCCCAAATTGATGGGCTAACAAGATGCATGACAGGAATACCGGCATTTCGAACGCACCGCTCAAGGTAAAGATTGAAGTCCGGCGCATCAACGCCAATGAGTAAGTCAGGCTTATATTCAGTAATTTTTTTAATTAGCGACGACCGAAGTCTCAGTAAGCGTGGAAGCTTACGAAAAACTTCAACGTATCCCATAACGGAAAGCTCGCTCATTGCATACCAAGAATCGAACCCCGAACTAAGCATCAAGGGGCCACCTATGCCAACAGCCTCTACTTGTGAGTACCTGTGTTCAAGTTCTTGCAGTACTGCCGCCCCAAGCGTGTCACCAGACGCCTCACCAACAACAACGACCACACGCAATTTGCGAGATGACGCCATTATTAACGAATGATGCTTCTACCGGAGGTGGAGCAGAGAAAATCGTACATTGGCGTGATTATGGGAAATTCTTTTGCCAACTCGCCAAGTCTCTCACGAGCCTCTTTAAGTGACAACGAGGATCGATATAGAACTTTATACGCATCACGAATAGCTTTAATAGCCTCCGTGCTAAAGCCACGTCTTTTAAGTCCCTCCACATTAATTCCATGGGGTTTTGCGGCGTCTCCGCTGCAGGTAACGTAAGGTGGCACATCGGATAGAACGACAGAGCCAACGCCTGTCAAAGCGTGAGGACCAATT
>Ga0209251_1002857_pt1 | contig 11709 bp, 11 predicted proteins | sample SaaInlV_100m_DNA_6_FD_184665 | JGI IMG/M metagenome (GOLD analysis project Ga0209251, IMG submission 184665) | Marine microbial communities from expanding oxygen minimum zones in the Saanich Inlet - Saanich Inlet SI073_LV_10m_DNA (SPAdes) (version 2) | ecosystem: Environmental > Aquatic > Marine...
TGATTAATCCGACTAAAAATAAATTTTTCCTATTTTTCATATAATTTTTTGGTTTAGATTACATGGGTAACGTAAATGTCCCAACCACCGCCCGGTGGTCCGAAGGATAGGGAGTAACAACAATGTCGGCATTCTCTTCGTTTTCTCCGAGGATCTTTACATCTTTCACCTGTAAGCCATTGCCCTTGAAGTAGACAAAATCAATGCGGTCATGATGAGTCCTGGGATCACCAACTTTGTAAGCAGGTGACCAGGTGATGCCCGCGTTTTTCATCTCGTCCGGATAGATTGTGCGGTACGAATCACTAAAGCCAGCCTTGGCCATTTCGCTGGAAGTGGGGTACTCCACTTTGATGGGATGGCGACCTGCCTTCGCGGCTGGTTCCGTCCAGTCTAGGTGAGAAGGTTCGTTGAAGTCCCCCACCACAAAAACAGGTACCTGTTTGTTAGGTATAGATTTTACTTGTTTGAGGACTTTTGAAATTTCTGCACCGCGTGCTTTTTTTGCCCATTCAATTGCCTCGGCTTCGGTCTTGATGAAGGTGATAGCATTTGTGTGCTTGTGCCATCTCGGACGAATCTCGAGTAATTGATAAGGCTGGTAGGGATGCGAAGATAGATGGACATTAAAAACATAAGCGACCCTGCCCGAATCCAGTTTTACTTTTACTCCACTGTAGAGTGACTCAACGATTTCATAACGGGTCAAAATATTGGAACCCTTGCCCTTGTCATGATTCCAACCAAGCAACTTGGCAAGATCCTCCAGAGTGTCACCCTTGGGAGAACGGGTTTCCTGAATCCCGACAATGTCGGCCTTGGCCAACTGGATCGCCTTGGCGGTTTGGGACAGCGGTTGCTTCAGTAACACCACCCCACCCCGGTGTATATTAAAAGACATCACTCTGATATTTTTATTTGGGGTCTCAGCAAGCAAGTGCGAGGAGAGGCCAAATATAACCGCACATTTAAAAAGAAGGGTGAAAATTACAGGGTTTGATGTTTTCATAATTTATTTGTTATTTAACAAAAAAATTGTCTATTCCATAAGAATACTTTTTAGGGCTTTTACTTCGAGATTTCTAATTCACACCAAACCCATGGGTGATCGGACAGGCAACCCTCTGCTTTTTTATTATCCTTATTTTGATTTTTGGGTCCCCAATCTCTGCCTGTTTCAAGAAGTTTAATTGAACTCTTGGTGCTGTAGAGAATATGGTCGATTGATCTTTCCTGGGTCGCATTCTTCATCTTGGTCTCTTCAGAAAAAGACCGCATGACCAAGCCACCAGTCCATTCATTAAAGTCTCCCCCAACGATTACATCATAGGACTCCTTTTCTGCATTTATATGATCTGCCAGAGCTTTGTGCTTCGAACCCTCCCAGGCAGCAAGTTCAGTGGGCTGGCGCTTATTATGGGCGAATCCCGGCAAGTGAAGACTGTACAATGCAAACTTTCGCCCATTGATTTCAGTCTCTACCCGAAAGGCACTGGCCCGGGCCCATCCGCTACCTTCCGGTAAAAAATCCTTACCTTCCGTAAGTGGAGTACGACTAAGAACGGATTTAAACTTCCCCCCGTAATTACCGGTTACATCCCCCCAAGTGGGAGCCTTGTGATTGGCTGATGAAACCATTCCCACTCGTACATGACCCAGACCGAGAGCATCTGCCAGACGGCGAGACCAATCCTTAGCCTTTTTTCCACGGTTAGCCTTGGGTACTTCGCTGAGGAGTACGATATCAGCATTCAGGGGTTTGAGAACCTCTGCAATTTGTTCAGGGGTGGCCCATTGACCACAAGCTACATTATAAGCCAAAACCCGAAGTTTGGCGGGAGTCCCTTCCTCGGTTTGCGCTGTTAAGGCAAAGGAGATTGAGGCGAAAGATAATAGGACAATGAGTAATCTTGGTAAACGCATGAACTTCAGGATTGGAATTATAGTTTTGATACTGATTGAGCACTCATTCGGGAACAGAGAAAAGGTCTTTGCCTTCGGTATCTTTGAGCATGATCTTCGAGCCTTCCTTTTGCTGCAAGATTATGGCGCGTGGCTTACCATCCTGGTCACGCATGGTAATTCCGCAACCCTGCTTCGTCGCGATCAACTTGATGCTTCCCCCATCTTTACTAAGTGAACTCACCGCGCCCCGCGGGGCGTCCGTCAAGGTGGCCCGGAACTGACCTTGGGCATCGTATACGACCAAACCGTAACCCGCGTCGGCAGATCCGAGACGAATCCGTACCTTGCCGTTTTCATCGACAATCTCGAGCTTTCTGGTCTGAATCGTATCTTCATCGGCGTTTGGCTTTGCGGCAATAAAAAGCATGGCCATCGCCATTACCATCATTCCGGACAAAGCCAGCGTTAGTCTTTTGCATTTGGTTTCCAAACGCCCGATCCGTTGTTCATTGGTCATGTTGTTTTATTTTTTGGGTATTTTTTAATCCTCTACTCCTTGGCATCTCGTGTATTCAGTTTGTTCTTCTTTTCATTGTGAACCTGTTGGATCCAGGCGATCGCTGCGGTAGCCACCAGTTGATGACCACCATCAAAAATGGTGACAGTTGCATTTCCTGACTCCCTTGTAAAGAGGGGTTTTTTCTGGCCATAGCTTGGGTCTGACAGTGTGCTTTGCAACTTAGGCGGAACTTTTCTCTTCTTCACAAAGTAGGCAATATCCTCTTCCGATATCTTGTCTTTAACTGCAGCCACTTCGTTAAACGCAAGAAGTGAATGGCTGACGGGAACGGTCTTCTCCTTAATTCCTGCGTGTAGATGCAGTGTCATCCCCTTGGCATTGCTAAGAAAAGTGATCGGAGATCGCTTGGCATACTCCGCATCAACCGCCGGGCTGTCTCCCGGGGCTCCGCCGCATGATTTTTCCAATGATTCGACATGCTTTCCCTGTGCATGCCAGGCAGATAAGTCCGAGATTGGCACCCATGCAGAAACCCCAGCCCATATCTCAGGATGATGTCCCGCCATGACCAATGCTGTGTAGCCACCACCGGAAGTGCCAAGAAGATAGATCGCGGAGTTATCGATTTGAGTGGTTTCTTTGGCATACTCGACCGCACTTACAATATCTGCCACTACCAATTCCGACCCGGTGGCTTCAGGGCGATTATTGGCCCCTCGGAAGTCTGGGTGAATGTACGCCCACCCATGCTTGATGCACCATTGCTCAATGGCTTTGTGGCTTCTCTGCTTGTAGTTTCCAGACCAGGTATGGAGAGCAACAACCAGGGGCACCGGTGATTCTGAGGCGGGAGCATAAAACATCGCGGGTTGCTCGGATTGGTCTGCCGAGCTTTGGTACCTAATTTCTCTCGATTCTGAAGCATCAGCGAGGGTGGATAGTGCCATCACCAATAAAACGATTAGGTTACGCATAGGTACTCTGTTGTTCATCCCTTTAGTGTGTGCGAATTCGGCAGAAGGATTTGCCTTTTTTCAGTATACACTGAAAAAACAAGCTCAAAGACCAAATTGAAGATGAAGTAAAAATCAAATGAATGGGAGGTTTCATTGCTTACTTTTTAAAGACTAGTCGGCATGTTTTAATTGGGAAAGTTTCCAAGTCTTATCGGTATTCACCTTCTTGCCTTTGCCATAGATGATACGGACTCGGGCAGTGGGATCGTCCACGTTGGTATCGAAATCAATGGTGGCAAAGCTCAAGTCTTTACCGTTGGTAATCCCGGAAGACATGATCTCGATCATAGGGTACCCTACCCGATCGGACTCGTGGTGCTGCCAGACCAAGGATTGGTGCATGTCCCCACCGATATACATAACTCCCGAGATCTTATGTTTTTTGATGGCATCAAAAAGACGGTGGCGGGAAAAGGTAAAAATGCGCCACCCATCCACCTTGCTGTGATGGAGCACACTACCGGAGGCAATGATCTTAAACTTCGCCTTGGAGTTTTTCAGTCCGTTCAAAAGCCATTCAAATTGAGCATCACCCAGCATGCGTTTTTTATCATTATCTGGTAATTCATTGGGCGATCGATGGTAGCGGCCATCGACCACAAAAAAATCAACATCGCCCCGGGAGAATTTAAAAAAGGCACCTGGGGTATCGGGAGTTCCGGATGCTGGGTTGGGCCAAGCCTGCTTCCAGCCAGCCAAAGAAAATTCTTTTCCTTCGGCGGTACCATCCGAATTATTGGGTCCGTAATCATGATCGTCCCAGATCGCATAAGTGGGCACCTGACGAAGTACATTGGCAAATTCCTTCTTACGACGGTAAGCCAAATGGTGTTGCAACTGTATCGTAGGATCGGTGGTATCGGCATAATGGGTATCGCCCACAGTGAGGTGTAGGTCCGGTTGCTCCGCAAGGAGAAGATTCCAGGACCGTTGTGCCCTTTTGATATGCATACAGGAAGTAATGGCCATTCTGAATGCAGTGGGTGTGCCCTCTAGGGGTGCAGTCTTGAATGACCCTTTCCAACTTGGGTCAGCCTTTCCATCTATGGTAACTTGATACTGGTAACGGGTATCAGGTGACAGACCTACCACGGTTGATTTTAATATTTGCCCGGGGACCTTTGCTGCTTGGTTGGATAGGGCAGTAAGTTCTCCCGTCTTTGCATCTGCCTTGGACGAACCTTCCGCACGATAACTGAAGGTACATTTCGATTTGATCGGGGCATACATCCACAGGGTCACTTGATTGGCGCGAACATCACCAGAGAGTGGCCCGGCAATTTCAGGAGTATTCGCATGAAGTAAGGAAAGAGAGAGAAAGAGAGAAACACAAAGCAGTACTTTCATAAATTATTGGGAGATTTAAATTATTTAAAGGGAATATTATCTTGATTGGGTAGGGAAACACTAGCAACCACAGAACGGACATTGGTGGCAGATTGAATTTGCAGGCTAACGGGTGGATTTTCCTTTCTCAATAATCGAAAGTCGTTGTTCCATCCTCTTTATTCGTTTGAAACCTCGAGTAAACAAGTTGGTCTTTTGTGCCAAGTCCGTGGAGAGGTTAAAGAGCAAAGCGGTAGCTTTAATCGTATCACCCTGCCAATATTTCTGAAACCACAAAGGTTCCTCGGTTATACCACCAGGTCTTAAATAAGCCCAGTCACCCTGACGGAGTCCCAATTTACCATTAGCCGCATGGTAGACCAATTCTTTGCGTACAGATTTGTCCGAAAGAAGGGTTGGTAGAATATTTAGGCTATCCTCTGCCACTGCGTCCGCTAGAGGTACATCGAGGATACCTGCAATGGTCGCAAAGAGATCAGTGAGCGACAGGGTTGCATCAAGCTGGCGACCGGCCTTAATTCCTCCCCTGGGCCAGGAGGCGATGAAAGGAACACGATGTCCACCCTCGAGCAGGTCCCGCTTCAATCCACGCAGGGATCCGGACGAATTGTGCTGATGCTTCTGGATCAAATCACGCATGAAGGGGGCCGGGCCGTTGTCGCTGGAAACAATCAGAAAAGTATTCTCATAAATGCCCGCCTCTTTTAGTGCGGCCACAATTTCCCCGACCGCCTGATCCGTCTGGGCCACAAAATCTCCATAGGACCCGGCCTGGGTCTTACCCTGAAACTCATCCAATGGAACGATGGGGGAATGAGGGGAAGTGGTGGAGAAATAAAGGAAGAAAGGATTCGTGCTCTTACTTTGTTCTTTAATGGTCTCAACTGCCTTGGCGGTAATCATCGGCATTACCTGATCGAGTTGCCAATCCTTTTGCCCCGGGCCGACCCCATGGATATAACCACCTGACATTACCTGCTGTTTTCTGAGTTTCCCCCCATCCACATCAATGGGGTCACAGGTAAGGCGGTCATTTTCAATAAAGGCATAGGGGGGCATATTGGGCACATCATCCCCAAAGTAATAATCAAACCCAGCCCCCAAGGGTCCCCCCTGGATGGGCTCCGACCAATCAAACAGGTCGCAGGTTGCCTTGCTCGTTCCTGAACCAATCACCGAAGTGGGTGGTTTCACCCCACCCTTCCAGGGCCAGTCAAACCCGAGATGCCACTTACCAACACAAGCCGAGTAATAGCCCTTACTCTTGAGCATCTTGGGTAGCGTGACGCGATCTTGATCAATGTAGGATTCTTTCCACGGGTTGAGGCGACTTATCTTTCTGCGCCATGAATACCGGCCGGTAAGCATGGAGTATCGACTAGGGCTACACACCGTGCTTGGAGAATGGGCATCCGTTGCCCACACACCTTCCTTCGCAAGAGCGTCCATTTGTGGTGTCTTTACTTTGGATTGCGGATTGAGAAACGAAACATCCCCGTAGCCTAGATCATCCGTTAGAATGATGACGATATTGGGTTTTTGTTTTTCATTAGCACCCGCATTTAAGAAGAAGCAAGCTGGAACAAGCAAAAAAATAAGTAGATTTAATCCTTTTATTCGAACCATGGCTTTTTTAATTAGGCAGGGTGATCGTTGACACCACAGCACGATGATCAGAGGGATAAGGAGAAACCACAATATCCGCATGCTCTTTGTCTTCACCCACGACCCTTGCGTCCGCAACCTTCAGACCCTTGCCCTTGAAGTAAACATAATCAATACGCATGTGATGGTGATCGGGGTGATCGGGTTCGTACACTGGTGACCAGGTAAGGCCCGGCTTTTCCACCTCGTCTGTATGAACTGTGCGGTAGGAATCGGTAAAGCCAGCCTGAGCCATCATCAAGGAAGTGGGGAACTCCACCTTCATGGGGTGAAGTTCTGCCTTGACCGCGGCTTCAGTCCAGTCGAGGTGTGAAGGTTCATTGAAATCGCCCACCACAAAAATAGGTGCCTCTGGAACAGCGAAACTTTTGATTAGCTTGAGAAGCCGGTCGATATATTTCCCTCGGGTTTTCTTTGCCCCGGCAATCGCCTCTTCTTCGGTATCAATCTTGGGATAGCTTCGGTAGCCTCCTGTGAGGCCCATTAATTGGTAGGCCTGATTGGGACCGCTGGGAAGGTGAGCGTTGAAGACATAAGCATGCTGCCCTGAAGGCAATTTAACCTTTATTCCATCCCATGGCCTTTTGCCCATACCCTTGACATGCTGTACGATTTCAAAACGCGTCAGGAACGGGCCACTATGGTTCCACCCAAGCATTTCAGCCAGCATCGGCACATTCTCACCGATCTCCTGCAGGCCCACAATATCCGCCTTCGCTAGCTTGATCATTTTGGCCGATTGGGACAGGGGTTGCCCCTGATAGGTGCCACCTCGGCAGGCATTGTAAGTCATGACTCGAACGATAGTACCTGGAGGTTCTTGGGCACGAACAGGATCTGCCACCAAAGTGCAAATTATTGTAAAGAGTACAATGGTACTGATTTTGTAGAGTAGCTTATGCATAGTATATTTAAAGTGTGAAATCTGTTTCCTCCACCCGGGAACCCTTAAGAACTTTTACTTCAAGGGAATTAAGATTCAATTGATATTCGGATTTCCTCTCGTTTGTAACGATTAGGCTATTCCCTTTGACTTTGATGTTCTTGATGAAAACATCCTGAACATCTCCTTCCAGATCTGAGTCGTATTTCACTATGTATACCTGACATCTCCAGATCAATTTGCCACTTTGGATATTCCTCGCCTCAATACATCCCATTTGATTTTGTAATCTTACATGCGGGGCCGAGTACTCGATCTTTCCAACTTTGACTGGCATAACTTTCGAAGGAACTGCACGCCTTGCCAGGGATTCTGAAATGCCTAGCATTGTCAGCAATATTGATAGAACTATTATTTTCTTCATTTCGATTTATAATCGGCTTCCATGAGGCTGTTCAGTGCGGAAGCCTGCCAGTCACGCATTTCTTTTTTTAGTTTCTCAACCATGACCGACTGACTACCGGCAAGGTTATTACTTTCAGCAGAATCATTCCGAAGATTAAACAATTCAACCCCGGTATTTTTATCCCCGTCGATCACTAATTTGTAGTCGCCTGATATGATCGCCCGAGCTCCATTAAAATCATCTTCTGTGATTTCTGGGTGATGGTCATTCCGGAAATTACGGGTGAAAAGCCCTCGGGACTTTTTTACAAGAGGCGTAGTCCCGCTTTGCAATTCGGGATTGATATAAGGCTTACCGCCTTGACTTGTTTCGACCGGAAAATTCCAAAAGGCAATGGGCTTCAAACGCTTTTTCATTTCCCCCTCGAGCAAAGGAACCAGATCTATGCCATCGAGAGGAACCTCCGGAAACTGAGATCCGGCTAGCTTGCACAGAGTCGGCAAGATATCAGAGGTAACCGTGCTAACTGAAGATACTAGTGGCTTAGCAATGCCAGCTGGCCAATCAATCACCGCTGGCACCCGGATTCCGTTCTCATAAACTTTTCCTTTCAGTCCACGAAAACGGGATTCCCGCAAACCACTCGGAGGAATACCATTATCTCCACAATACCAGAGCAAAGTATTATCTTTGAGTTCGAGTGTTTTGAGTGCATTACTCAGTTTGCCGATGGATCGATCCATCGCAGTGATTTCGGCATAGCGTTCAATCAAGACATCCCGCAGGGGTCGCTTAACACGCGAGCCTGTTTCATTTGAAGTTAAACTCACCTGATTCTCTGAATACTTCTTTGGCAGATCGCGATAAAGTGCCAGATCGGTTTCAAACCCGCTGTATGGTTCGTGAGGAGATCCGTACCAAATGACCAAGAGAAAAGGTTGTTCGGAGTCCTTTTTCTTCTCGATATACTTGATCGCTTCATCGACGATAATTTCCGAACTTTCGCCATAGAATTTTCTGGGCGGGCCACCATTCAAAGAGAAGACCGGATCCATTTCGAAAAAATTATCATGGGATAGCCAGTGCTCAAAACCCATCGCTCCGGGGCTGGTAGGCGATGATTTTTTAACAGGCCCCACATGCCATTTCCCAAAATGTGCAGTCGCATAACCCGCATCTTTGAGCAGATGAGCGATGGTGGTCTCTTTAGGACGGATCGAATACCCAGGCCGGAATACCCCATAGCGGTTTGGATGACGGCCGGTCAGCACACTTCCACGGGTCGGAGAACAACTCGGTTGAGCGTAAAAATTATCCAAACGCAGACCCGCAGCCGCCATCTTATCCAAGTTGGGTGTCTTGACATAAGGATGTCCATTATACCCGACTTCTTCCCAACCATGATCATCTCCCATTAAAAGAATAATATTTGGCTTGGTCTGTTTTGCTCCAAGAGATATCCCCAAAAGCAGTAGAGAGAAAATAAAATGTTTCATAATCATAAGGGAGTTTTTCAGTTTAGTAAAAATACAGTTTCGTTTCGCTGATTTTAAAAATCTACCTATTTAAGCTGTCGGAGTGGAGCCTTGAATGGCTCAAAAGCTTCATACAGACACCAAGCTGTGCCTCGAACAAGAGCAGTCATGAAAATCTGTTCATGGAGATACTTATCGAAATGTCCGATGACGCAGCCAAAAACACGTCCTTTCGGCGACTTGCCAACCGCATCATGCTCAACCGTCCAGTATACCGGCCAGGCCTGGTCGGAATCCCCTCTGTTCCCAGGGGCTTGTGTAGTAGCGAGATTGTTGATGATTCCCCGTTTTCCTTTCTCCAATTTCCAGTATAATTCATCCTTGTAGGAAACGGTCTGTGGAAAACCGGCAAAGATCGGATGACTCGTATCAAACTTTACTGGTGCAGTAAAAGCACCCCATTTGGACCGGGACTCTCCGCCCCAACTATAGGAATAACCGATTCGGTCGGCCCAGTCACCAGTTCGCTTACGCTGGACAATACCCTGGTGTAAAACCATCAAAGCCTTTCCCTTGGCAAGATGAGTATCTAACTGAGCGTACTGGGCATCATCCAATTCTCTTATGGTAAGATAAAAGATAACCAGATCAGCTCCCTCCCAATCCGCGGGGGAAGGAAAGCCTTCGACATCACTTACCTTAATCCCTTCCATTTTCGAGAGCATTGCACCGTAGGTTTTGGCAAAGAATTGATATCCATGGGTGTTTCGAGGATGATCATCCTTGGACCAGGCCAAAACGATTTTTTTTGAATCGCTCAGTTGCTGCGATTCACTTGGGTCCGATTGCAATACAGACTTGAGGCCAGATTCATCAGCAAATGAAGCCGCGTAGAAAAATAAAGCCAAGAGTAGAAAAAGAATTGTTCGGGAGGATCCTGTCATTATCTTCGATTATAGATTGGCCGAATTCCTTATGTCGAGCAGTTCCTCACTCAAGCAAATTGAATTTCTATCTAGGTATAGCAAGGTACTTCGACCGAGCCCTTTTTATTATACGATTTGGCTATTCGCTCTGGGGTTTCATGGTCTTAAAAATATTCATCGCTTCTTTGAATAATTCCTTCGACCCGGAAAATTGGCCGTTCCAGATAACATCTCCATCTGATACCATGTGAATCGAGAGAATTCTCTGATATCCTCTTTCACTAGTGTGTTCAAAGTAAGCTACATTTCCGGACACAAATTCTTCAGAAATTTCCGAGTATTGAATTTTAGCATCGTCTTCGATTTTACTTTTGCCGTTTGCTTTGGTAGCGGCGAAGGTGTTTTCGGCTATTTTTTGGACGGAGGGAGCCATTTCTGAGGAGGACATGTCGACGGGCCATTGGGAAATCATGAAGACCGAAGTCATCTCATTTCCCCTCTTCCACTTAATGGAGTAAAAGTGAACCCCGTTCTTCATTACTTCGTCCTTCAAGGTCGATCCTTTCGGGGCATTAATCTTCAATACTCCAAATTCATTTTTATTTCCGAAACATGAAACGAACATGAATATAAGGGAGTAGAGAGCGAAGTATTTCATTTTTTTAACAATGTTAATAGGAGGGAAGATTTGAGGTTTTTTGGACAAATTAAGAACCCAGGTCGATTATTAGCTTACGATGCCCTTTCTCGATGATTACAACTCCACTCCCATGCTCGGAAGACATAAAGGGGCTGTCAAAAAGCATATCCGGGTTTAGATTGATTGGTTTTCCATCAATTTCCGGCAATGCTCCAGATTCCAGGTGGAGGGATAGAAAATCCTTTGAGTCTTTGGTAAGAATGAATCTTCCGTTTTCTAGTTTACCCATAAAGCATTGCAGGTATTTGGCGAAGGCATCGATATCCAAGAAATCACTTACCTGACCAGCGACCAATGCAACCGGTGCCTTGCCATCGTTCATTCGAAGAATGACATCATTATCCCAGGTGTACCCACAGGATCCATTTACTTTCGTACGGGAAAATCCTTTCACACCCAACCATGCACCCCCCTCCTTGAGGATCATCCAACCACTGCGTTCAACCAGTCGACTCTTCATACCTTTGCCACCCCAGATCACTCGCATATCACCCGTGGTCTTAGCCATGGCATGGCGCTGGACCAATAAAACATTCTTGTACTGTACGGCCTGTTGCTCTCCATAGGTCTTGCCGTTAGCCAGCCCTTCGCATTGAGGAACCACTCGGGCATTCACATTAGAGGCAAAGACGATGCTATGGTACCGGTTCTGAGATGTTAGGGCTGGATAGCCTTCCAGTAAATCCTGTCCCTCCTGGTACAAGTGAGATGAAACCCGTGGCAGCGTGGGATCGATAAGTAAAGAGCCCATGACATAATCCGGCGTGCAGTAATCGTAGCCGATCATACGGGGATCCTCCGGATCCAAGGCATACCATGGTGCATGCTTTACTGGAATATCCTTGGCCAATATTTGCTTCTGCTTG
>Ga0209251_1002858_pt1 | contig 11706 bp, 14 predicted proteins | sample SaaInlV_100m_DNA_6_FD_184665 | JGI IMG/M metagenome (GOLD analysis project Ga0209251, IMG submission 184665) | Marine microbial communities from expanding oxygen minimum zones in the Saanich Inlet - Saanich Inlet SI073_LV_10m_DNA (SPAdes) (version 2) | ecosystem: Environmental > Aquatic > Marine...
AGCATGATCACTTTGATGGCCTTTTCGGTAAACCGTTCGAACATCGCTAGGCCGATGTGAAGATGACACCAAGCTATCAGGACTTGGTGTCACCTGTGAGGAATCATTCCAATCATCAACCTGCTTGTCTACGACTGGGTTTTACCCGCACGTAAGTATCAACGAACCCGAAACAATTGACGGTTTCTTTGACTGTGGAAGCCGGTAAACCGAACAACAAAAATGGATGATATGTAGCTAATCCAACAATCAGATCCGACACCACTGAATCAGGGCATCGCTTCCATCGCTGTAGTACTTCAGACGAGTACCAGCGGATTGAAATCCAGCATCTGAATAGAGCGCTATGGCAGCAGGGTTATTGCTCGCTACTTCCAGAGTGGCGTGAATGGCACCTTGTTGCCGTGCCTGTTGCAACAGAGCCGACAGCAATCGTTTGCCGTGGCCTCGCTGCCTTACGGAAGGATCAACAGCAATCACTGTGATATGCAATTCATCAGCGATGAGCCAGCCACAGGCCACGCCCAACAATCGCTTGGCATCGGTCCAGCCAAGACATAAGCGTCTTGGATCCTCCAATTCGCGGCGCCATTGCTCTTCGGTCCAAAGACCCTGAAGAGCACAACGATCGAGGGCCAAGCATTCAGCTAACCACGATGGATCAATTGTGATGACAGCCATACCAGAACCAACCGGTTCGGGATCAATCCCTACATTGCCTTCCTCTGCGAAACATCCGTGACCCAGACCATCACCAATGCAAAGCCCTACGAGGCGGATCTGGATCCGGACAGTCCCAACCGAAATCTCACACCCTTAACTACCGCATTGGATGCGGATGATCGTCTCGTCGTGGGCGGCTGTGTGCTGAGTGATCTCGCCCAGCGCTATGGCACTCCGCTGTATGTGCTCGATGAGCAAACCCTGCGCGGCACTTGCCGTGCCTACCGGGACGCTTTGAAGCGTCACTATCCCGGACCGTCATTACCAATTTATGCCTCGAAAGCCAACAGCTCACTCGTGATGAGCAGCTTGGTGGCATCCGAAGGACTCGGCTTGGATGCGGTGTCCGCCGGAGAGTTGCTCACCGCGCTTCGTGGCGGAATGCCTGGCGATCGGATGGTGTTGCACGGCAACAACAAGTCCGATGAAGAGCTACTGCTTGCTTACACCAACAACGTGACGGTGGTGGTGGACAACCAGCACGACCTCGACCGCCTCTCAGCTCTCATTCCCAAGGAAGGCGACCCCGTTCGCTTGATGTTGCGCTTCACCCCCGGCATCGAATGCCACACGCACGAATACATCCGCACAGGCCATCTCGACAGCAAATTTGGTTTTGATCCCGACCAGGTGGAACCCGTCCTGCGCGGTTTGGTGGGTCAGTCCTGGGCCAGATTGACGGGCTTGCATGCCCACATCGGCTCACAAATTTTTGAACTCGAACCCCACCGCGACCTCGCTGCGGTGATGGCCGATGCCTTAAAGCTGGCCCGCGACCTCGGGCATCCCGTCGAAGACCTCAATGTGGGGGGCGGACTCGGCATTCGCTATGTGCACTCCGACGATCCGCCAAGCATCGACCGCTGGGTTCAAGTGGTATCCGAAGCCGTGATTGCCGCGTGCAAAAAACGAAGCCTCGACTTGCCCCGACTGATGTGTGAACCAGGCCGATCCTTAGTTGCCACCGCAGGGGTGACCTTGTACAGCGTCGGCTCCAGGAAAACGATTCCCGGCATTCGCACCTACGTGGCTGTTGATGGCGGCATGAGTGACAACCCACGGCCCATTACCTATCAATCGCTCTACACCTGCTGCGTCGCCGATCGCCCGCTAGCCGAAGCGGATGAAACAGTGAATCTCGTCGGCAAACACTGTGAATCGGGCGATGTGTTGCTAAAAGACCTCCCCCTTCCCAGCACCCGCAGCGGAGATGTGATCGCTGTTTTCGCCACCGGCGCCTACAACGCCTCGATGAGCTCGAACTACAACCGCATTCCACGACCGGCGGCCGTGCTCGTCCACGACGGAGCTGCAGAGCTGGTGCAAAAACGAGAGCAGCCGGATGATTTGCTGCGCTACGACGTGCTGCCGCAACGGTTTCACGAGGTACGTTAAAAGGAGAGGGGTTTTGAGGGGTTGGACGTTTTCGCAGTTGAGAACCTGCGCATCGTCCTCGACGTTTTGTTCGCCTCTGCCATCGGCTTTTTAATGTTGTCCAGGGTTCGTGAGGCACGAACCCTTTGGTTGCTGAGGGGATACCTTTTTCTTGTTGCGACAGCCTGGTTTGTCCAACGTTTCGCCAACCTTCCACTGACCACCCAATTGGTGGATGCGTTGGTGCTGGCTTGTTCCTTGTCTCTGGCCATCCTTTGGCAGGGAGAGTTGCGCCGCTTGATGGAACTGCTCGGTACGGGGCGGCTGGCTGTCCTTCTGGGAAATCCTCAAAAGGAATTCAAAGCAGCAGAAGGCACGATTGCTCAGCTCACCGAAGCAGCCGGTCGCCTCTCTCAGCAGCGACGCGGGGCTTTGATCGTTGTGGATCTGGGCAGCGACCTGCGACCCGAAGATTTCCTGAACCCTGGCGTCACCATTGGTGCCCAACTCAGTCGAGAGCTGTTGCTGAACGTGTTTGCCGCAGATACGCCACTGCATGACGGAGCCGTCCTGGTCCGCGGCAATCGCATTGAATCGGCCGGCGTGATCTTGCCCCTATCGCGTCACAGCGTGAGTCGGTACGGGACAAGACACCTCGCAGCTCTAGGCATCACCGAACGCTTCGACCGTTGCATTTGCATCGTTGTTTCAGAGGAAACAGGCACGCTCTCCTTGGCCAATCAAGGGAAGTTGGAACGGCCGATCACCAGTAGCCGCTTGGAGACCCTGCTTCGGGATTTGTTCAGCAACACTGAGGCAAGGCAGCCTGCAAGGCGTAGCGTGGGAACCCCTCCATCCGATTCGCTGTCTTGATGAGCCGCACTCCGGCCACGAGCACCGATCTCACCGCTTCAACGCTCTGCCCCCCAGAGCTCGATCCGGCTCGGCTTCCAGCCCACGTTGCTGTGATCATGGATGGCAACGGTCGTTGGGCAAAGGCCAGAGGTCTACCAAGGGTTGTTGGACATCGAGCCGGGGTTGAGGCGCTGAAATCAACCCTGCGGCTGTGCAGTGATTGGGGCATCGGAGCGCTCACCGCCTATGCCTTCTCAACAGAAAATTGGTCCCGCCCCGGTGATGAGGTGAATTTTCTAATGACCCTGTTCGAACGGGTCTTACAGAATGAATTGCGGTCATTGGAAGAAGAACAGGTAAGGATTCGCTTCCTGGGTGATCTCGATGGGTTGCCAGAGAAATTGCAAGACCTGATCGACGACGCCACAGAGCGAACGGCCAAGAACAGCGGAATTCATTTCAACGTCTGTACCAATTACGGAGGCCGTCGCGAACTGGTTCGAGCGGCACAACGTCTTGCCAAACAAGCAGCCTCGGGAATGATTGATCCAGAGGCGATCGATGAAAATAGCTTTGCAAGGGAGCTGTTCACCGCAGGGGATCAAGACCCTGATCTTTTGATTCGCACCAGCGGTGAATACAGAATTAGCAACTTCTTGCTCTGGCAATTGGCTTACGCCGAGATCCACGTCACTGATGTGTTTTGGCCCGATTTCAACGCAGATGTCCTGAAACAAGCTCTACTGGATTACCAAGGCCGCAACCGCCGCTTCGGTGGGCTTGATCCGATCACACCATGACCATCCCGACACGTCACGACTGGACCACCGAAGAGATCCAAACGCTGCTGGAATTGCCGCTGATGGATTTGTTGTGGCAAGCCCAAACCGTTCATCGGGAAGCAAACCCTGGCTACCGCGTCCAACTGGCCTCCCTGTTAAGCGTGAAGACCGGTGGCTGCGAAGAGGATTGTTCCTACTGCTCGCAGTCGATCCACAACAGCAGCGATGTTTCAGGCTTTGAAGCCCAAATGCGAGTGGAGCCTGTTTTAGAGCGGGCCAGGGCTGCCAAGGAGGCTGGGGCCGATCGGTTCTGTATGGGATGGGCTTGGCGGGAAATTCGCGACGGAAAGCAGTTTGAAGCGATGTTGGAGATGGTCCGCGGTGTGAAAGGCATGGGAATGGAAGCCTGTGTCACCGCCGGAATGCTCACCGACGATCAAGCCGAACGGCTCGCCGACGCGGGCCTTACTGCCTACAACCACAACCTCGACACAAGCCCCGAGCACTACGACAAGATCATTTCGACTCGAACCTATGAAGACCGCTTAGAGACGCTGCAAAGGGTTCGTAATGCGGGTGTCACGCTATGCAGCGGTGGAATCATCGGCATCGGAGAAACCCTCCGGGATCGAGCCTCGATGCTGCAGGTGTTGGCGAGCATGAACCCCCATCCTGAAAGTGTTCCGGTGAACGGACTTGTGGCGGTGGAAGGAACACCCCTCGAGGGACAACAACCCTTTGAACCACTCGAATTGGTTCGGATGGTGGCCACCGCTCGAATTTTGATGCCCCATGCCCGTGTGCGCTTAAGTGCTGGCCGAGAGCAGCTGAGTCGGGAAGCGCAAATTCTCTGTTTGCAAGCGGGAGCCGATTCAATTTTCTATGGAGATCTGTTGCTTACCACTGGAAATCCCGACGTCGAAGCCGATCGTCAATTGCTGGCTGACGCCGGAGTACAAGCCAACTGGCAGAACAACGCGAGAACGCTTGTCAAGCAAACTCCCGCTTCCATCTGAGCAAAGTGCCCAGACAACGTGCTTTAAGTTGCCCAAGACCCCCTTGCTCAGCAGCATGAATCGGCTGCATGTGGCTGCCTTTTATGCCTTCACGCCGCTGAATGAGCATCAGCGCGAATCGCTACTCAGCGAACTGCCGGGCATGGCGAGCACACACCATGTGTTGGGTTCGATCTTGGTGGCCCATGAAGGGGTGAATGGCACGATTAGCGGTCCGGAAGCTGGGGTTGAGGCGTTGTTGCAAAGCCTCCGCGAGTCCATGGCCCTTGGCTGCGAACACTTTCAGCGGCTGGAAGTGAAACGCAGCTGGGCTGATCAAGCCGTGTTCCGTCGGTTTAAAGCCAGACGCAAAAAAGAGATCGTCACGATGGGGGTCACGAGCGTGAACCCAAGGGACAGCGTTGGCACCTATGTGGATCCCAAGGATTGGAACGCCCTTGTCGATGATCCCGACACCTTGGTGATCGACACCCGCAACAGCTATGAAACTGCCATAGGCAGCTTTGAAGGCTCCCTTGATCCAGGCACAGAAAGCTTTCGAGACTTCCCCGAATGGGCAGAGGCCAGCTTGCGCCCCCTCGTCAACGACCAACCACCCAAGCGCATTGCCATGTTTTGCACCGGAGGCATCCGCTGCGAAAAAGCAAGCAGCTACTTACAAAGCAACGGATTTGGTGAGGTGCACCACCTACGCGGCGGCATCCTCAAATATCTCGAGGAGATCCCAGAACAGCACAGCCGTTGGCAGGGGGAATGCTTCGTCTTCGACCAACGCGTTGCACTCAATCATCAGCTGGAGCCAGGCGTGCACAGCCTTTGCCACGCCTGCGGACTTCCACTTTCACCAAGCGACCGCGCCGAACCGAGCTACATCAAGGGGGTGCAGTGCATCCATTGCATGGACCGCTTCAGCGACGCGGACCGCGCACGCTTCGCGATGCGACAAAAGCAGTTCGATCAGATGCAGTCTTGAGTTGTTTCAATCAAGCACCAGAGAAAGCCATTAGTCCCTCAACTTGGAGATGCCCAAAGAATCCGAACTAGCCAGGGGTAATCAGAGTTGTGCAGTCGTCACGTGCATCATGATTTCGACGCGAAGACAGACGATCTCAGCATTTCAATCTCATGAGCATCATCACCTCGGTCATGGACATGAGCACGTTTACGCCGCTGACAACCATGATTCAGCAGACCTCATTGAAGGGATTGGACTGAGAAGATCCCAAGCGAAGCCAAGGTGACCACATGCTGGACGAGGGCAAAGGCGAAGCCGACTGCGAGGTTACGGAAGGTGCCAAAGGCTTCGTTTATGCCCTGGATCTCAGCTTCACAGAGAAAGGAGACGATCGCCTGGTCCATGGTGAGGATGGCGTGAACACCCTGATGCGGGGAGTCGACAAGGATGACTTTCTTGCTATCGATCGCGAAAACCATCAAATTTCCCCACCATCAGCCTCGATAATTTACATAAAGGCAGACCATCAATATACCTTATAGATCTCTCTCTTCCGCAATAACTATTCAACAAAAGTACAGCCAGAAGCCGACACCCTTCTAAACATTGATCCAGGAAATTGAACTACTGAGATGTATCACTAAATACATCTCAGTACAACAGAAATTGCATAATGGAGGGCTGTACAACCCGTCCGATGTTCGACGCCAACTCCGACGCAGGCTTCATTGTTGAGCAAGCGGATACCCTCGACGTAGCTCAGTTCCGCTCCAGCAAGAGCAGCGGACTCGAGACACAAACTGTTGTCAACGACAACATCATTTCGGCCAAGGAGGTTCGCGCCGCCCACAAGGCCTGGACTGATGCCCTGGTCAGCATCAGCCAGACCAATAAAAAAAAGGGCTTTGACGCAGCGAAAGAACTCGCTGGTGATGTGATTGATGGGGCCTACGCCTACGAGCTAGGAGCCGTGGCCTTCAAGCCCACCTGGGCTTTCGGTGACACCACCTTCCGCACCACCCGCGACGGAGCCGTGTCCTACTTCGTCGGTGGTGACCAAAACTTTGACGATCTCGGCTTTGGCCTTGGCAACAAACCGGATCCAGTGACAGGAGAGCGCAGCCCCTGGAAAAAAGCATGGTTCGATCGCTCGGTGATTCGGCTGGATGGCAATACCGCGACGGTTCAAGGGTTGCTGTACACGAAAGATGAGGCCGGCAATGTCAGTTATGTCGACAAAACCTGGGGCTACCAAAAAGACGATGACGGATCAGTGCGGGTCGTTCTGCACCATTCCTCCTCTCCTTACGAATCGGTTGACGACCCCGATGAGCTGAAGAACCGGGAGGTCGACAACCGCGGCTTCGATCCGGCCAACCGGATCAAGCGCAAGGAAGTGAAAGCAGCGCAGAAGGCTTGGACATCTGCCCTCGTCAACATCAGCCAGACCTACAAGGACGAAGGCTTTGATGCCGCCAAGGCTCTGGCCGGAGATGTCATTGACGGCGCCTATGACTACCAGGCTGGCCCTGTCGCCTTCAAACCCACCTGGGCCTTTGGAGACACCACCTTCCGCACAAAACGCCGAGGGGCCGTGTCGTATTTCATCGGTGGTGACAAACGCTTCGATGATCTCGGCTTTGCCATTGGCAACAAGCCGGATTCCGAAACGGGCAAACGAAGCCCCTGGGCCAAAGCCTGGACGGAGAATGCTGTGATCCGGCTGGACGGCGACACCGCTACCTCCATGGGCTGGATGTACTCGAAGGATGAAGCCGGCAACGTCAGCAAGGTCGACAAAACCTGGACCTGGCGCAAGGACGACGACGGCAATCTGCGCATCGTGGTGCACCATTCCTCCACCCCCTACAGCTGATTGCTTTCCGCTAACCGCTGAAAGCTGACAACTCACACGGCATCGGACAATTCCTAAGACGGACTTTCCTGATGCCGTGCTGCCAATCCTCTACAGCTTCCGCCGATGTCCCTTTGCCATGCGGGCCCGCTGGGCCTTGCTTGAAGCAGGCCTCAGCGTGCATTGGCGAGAAATCGAACTGAAGCACAAACCAGCCGAGATGTTGCAGTGCTCAGCCAAGGGCACGGTGCCGGTGTTGGTGCTCACCGATGGCACGGTGATCGATGAGAGCGAAGCGGTGATGCGCTGGGCCCTGGCGCAAGCCGATCCCCGCGGGTTACTCCAGGCCGGAGAGGCCTCGGCCTTGATCGCCGAGAACGACGGGGCGTTTAAGCACCATCTGGATCGGTTCAAGTACACCGATCGCTACCCGGGTGAAAGTCGGGATGAACATCGTGATGCTGGGATGCGCATCCTGGCGGGGTGGAGCCAGCGCCTTAAGGAACACGCCTGGCTGCTGGGAGCAGCCATCTCCCTGGCAGATGCGGCCCTATGGCCATTTGTACGCCAGTGGCGCCTGGCCGACCCGGAGGGATTCGAAGCGGATGGTCAGCTGGCGCCGCTGCGTGAATGGCTGAATCGATTTTTGGACGATCCCAGCTTTGAACGCTTGATGCAACGCGCTGACCCCTGGACCTCAGGCGGCTTGCAGCCGCTGTTTCCGGCTGATGCCACCGCCGTACCCCTCGATCAACCCCTGTTTCACCTCGCTCTCAAGGGCGACTGGGAGCAAGCTCGAGAAACCGGGACATATCAATGGTCAACGCGCGGCATGCGCTTGGTCGAGGTGGGATTCATCCATTGCTCATGGCAAGAGCAAGTGGCGAAAACCTTTGAACGCTTTTACGCGGATGCTGGGGACGTCTTGCTGTTGGAGATCGATCCAACACGGCTGAGCGCACCCCTACGGGCCGATGCCATCCCCACTGGCGAACTCTTTCCCCATTTGTATGGCCCTCTTCCAATCGAGGCCGTGCGTACGTTCACTCCCTACGGCAGCGATTCCTAACCCACACCTCAACCGAGCGAGCTGCTGCGGCGATGATGGATCGATCAGTCCCGAGCCTGATGCTTGAGCAGTTAGAAGCACAGGCCAGCGACCGTGGGTTGCTGCTGCGATTGCAAGTCGGTCGTCCCCTCGGTCAATGGAGTGTGCGGGTGGTGGTGGCGCGTCCGATCGAGGCCACGCGCATCCAGTTATTAGGTGAGATGAAGGGCTGGGCCTACAACGCCGAAAAGGGCCTTCAACTGGACACGATGCGGGTGATTCCCTCCCGTTCCGTGGGAGTTGGGGATCTGATCTGGGCCGCCACGATGGCCTGGGCCATGGACAACACCCCATGCCGCCAAGCCCGACTCTTGGCGATCCGTGATGACGAACGCCAACACCGACGACTGAGGCGGTATTTCGAACAACGAGGTTTCAACACCGTGCGGGAGGTGGAAGCCGCGGTGTGGGATTTGCCGCTCCGCATGATCTGGGGAGGGGCGGGAGCGTTGATGACGGGAAACGTGGAGACCGTGCTGCAACGCAGCACTCGCGGCTGGGATCAGTCCGCAGCGTGATAGCTACTACGCACCAAGGGGCCACTGCGCACCTGGGCAAACCCCAACGTTTGGGCCACTGCCCCCAGCTCATCGAATTCCTCGGGAGTCCAATAGCGCTGCACGGGCAGGTGAGCCAAGGAAGGCCGCAAATATTGGCCCAGGGTGAGGCGCTGACAATCCACAGACCGAAGATCGTGCATCGCCGCAATCACCTCCTCTCGCGTTTCACCCAAACCCAACATCAAGCCTGATTTGGTGGGAGTGGCTGGGGCCAGCTCGCGGGACGCAGCGAGCAGTGCCAACGAGCGCTGATAGGTGGCTCCACGGCGCACCTCGCCTTGCAGCCGCTCCACCGTTTCGATGTTGTGGTTAAAGCACACCGGTTCAGCCGCCAACACTGTGGCGAGTCGTTCCCGTTGGGCCGCAATCGCACGATCGGCATCGGCTACACCACCCCAAAAATCAGGGGTGAGCACCTCGATCAAAATGAATGGGTTACGCGCCCGAATGGCCGCCATCGTGGAGGTGAACAGGGTGGCGCCGTGATCAGAAAGATCATCACGAGCAACGGCCGTGAGCACCACATAGCGAAGGCCCATGGACTCGACGGCATCGGCCACCCGTTCTGCCTCCGCTGGATCGACAGCCATCGGCGCACGACCCTTCTCCACCTGACAAAACGCGCAGCTGCGAGTGCAGATCGAACCGCCCAACAAAAACGTTGCCGTTCCGGCCGCGTAACACTCTCCCCGATTCGGACATCGCCCTTCCTCACAAATGGTGTGCAGGCGGTTCTCCTTGACCAAACCCTGGACGCGCTCCAGTTGCGAGGCGTTACCAATGGGCCGACGCAACCACTCCGGCAACCGTTCTGACGGCGCAATCGAGCTGTATTTACTCATCTCTAATTACAACCTCTCTCCAGTCTGGTGAGCGAAACGAAAATTGGAAGACGATTCTCTCGAGTGCTCACGTTCAATCCATCGGGCGACGCCCCTCTAGGGCCCTGCTGAGGGTGACCTCATCGGCGTATTCGAGCTCACTCCCCATGGGCAAGCCATAGGCAATCCGAGTGACAGAGCAGAAGGGCTTGATCAAGCGAGCCAAATAAAGGCTTGTGGTGTCTCCCTCGACGCTGGGTGTCAGCGCCAAGATCACCTCCGTGATCCCGTCCTTGGCGATGCGCTCGATCAAAGGTTTGATGTGGAGCAACTCCGGCCCAATGCCATCCATTGGTGAAATCAAACCGCCGAGCACGTGATACCGGCCCTTGAACTCTCGCGTGCGTTCCAAGGCCAATAGATCCCGCGAATCGGCCACCACACAGATCAAACCGTTGTGGCGATCAGGCTTGCTGCAAATCTCACAAAGGGGATCGGCCGAGAGGTGAAAACAGCTTTGGCACTGGCCAACCTGGGAGCGGGCCGCAAGGAGTGCGTCAGCGAATTGCTGGACCTGATCCTCGGGTTGGTTCAGCAAATACAAGGCAAGTCGTTGGGCCGTGCGCGGGCCAATGCCAGGCAAACGCTGGAATTGATCAATCAGCCGCGCCAACGGTCGAGTAAATCCGCTCAGGAATCTGGCGCTACTGAGTCAACTTTAGGCAGAATGGTTGAACTTGCTCTGGTCCTGATGCGGCTGCTTCGATCGCTCACCCGCTTGATCGCCTGCATCGCGCTGGCGTTCACGTTGGGAGCTTGCGCTGCAGGACCGACTGCAGGGCTGCAGTCGTACCAAAGTCCAGATGGACGATTCGCATTCCTGTACCCAACGGGGTGGAGCCAGGTGCAGGTGAGCAACGGCCCACGGGTGGTATTTCACGATCTGATCCACAGCGATGAAACCGTGAGCCTCATGGTGAACACGGTGGACGAGAACAACGACCTGACTGAACTCGGCAGCGCTGTTGCCGTTGGCGAACGCTTACGCCGCGAAGTGATTGCCACCGCTGGAAGCGGCCGAACCGCTGAATTGGTTGAGGCTGGAGAACGCGAGGTGAATGGTCACACCTTCTACGACCTCGAATATGCAGTGCACTTAGAGGATCGCGACCGGCACGAACTCGCCACGGTGGTGGTAGATCGCGGCAGGCTCTACACCTTGGCGACCAGCACCAATGAAGACCGCTGGTCCAAGGTTGAGGATCTTTGCAAGCGCGTAACGCATTCACTCAACCTATTGATTTGATACGTAACTCCAATCAAGCCTCAAAAGAGCAGCAAAATGAAAGCCCAAACGAGCAATTCATACCAATAACGATTAAGACACTTTAAATCACACCGCTCCTTTTTAAATTAATAAGCATTATAAGTAAAAAAATATCGCTTCAACCTTGGATTAATTGATTGCTTATTAAACAGAAATACTTTACTCATCTTTAACTTTGTAGGCAGCGCATAGTGCATCCCCACGAAGGATAATCAATGCTTTTTGATAGTTTATATCTGGCGCCTTTTAATAAGTCCCCACTCGCGACAGCGGACATATGTAGATCAACAATTTGATCCTAAAGTTCAAACATGTCAACAATATCCACCG
>Ga0209251_1002868_pt1 | contig 11679 bp, 10 predicted proteins | sample SaaInlV_100m_DNA_6_FD_184665 | JGI IMG/M metagenome (GOLD analysis project Ga0209251, IMG submission 184665) | Marine microbial communities from expanding oxygen minimum zones in the Saanich Inlet - Saanich Inlet SI073_LV_10m_DNA (SPAdes) (version 2) | ecosystem: Environmental > Aquatic > Marine...
GGATTGCAAGACATGAAGCTCCCCTATTTTCTGATCGACGCCTTTACCGACCAAGCCTTTACGGGCAACCCAGCGGCAGTGTATGTCCTGAATGCACCAATACCCGATGACCTCATGCAAAAGATTGCGACGGAGATGAATCTTTCCGAAACGGCTTTTGTGCTGCAGGGCCAAAGTGCAACCACTCTGCGCTGGTTTACGCCCACAACTGAAGTTGATCTCTGCGGTCATGCAACACTGGCCAGCGCCCACGCGCTGTTCACGGCGATCGATCTACCCCACAGCGGCGTCATTACCTTTGACTCCGCCAGTGGCGCGTTAATCTGTGAGCAAACGCCAGACGGCATTCGTTTGAATTTCCCCGCCACCCCACCGAGCCCTACCCCCCCTGATCCGATCATTTGCGAGCAGCTCGGCGTCACCGACCCAATATACTTCGGGCGATCTAAGTTCGACTATCTGATTCACCTCTCGCACGAAGAGGACGTGCTGACGCTCGCCCCCAACTTCTCGGCCTTGGCAGCCATTGCGACGCGAGGTTTTATTGTGACCGCTAAGGCTAAGGCGGCAGAACTGGATTTCGTCTCACGATTTTTCGCACCGGCTACCGGGGTTGATGAAGACCCAGTGACGGGATCGGCTCACTGCTGCCTGGGTCCCTACTGGGCAACGCAGCTAAACAAGCCTACTTTACACGCCGCCCAACGATCCCAACGCGGCGGCAGCTTGACGGTTGAAGTTGTTGCCAGCCGGGTTTTACTCACGGGCCACGCTGTATTGGTTGGCCGCGGCGAGCTACTGCTTTAAAAATCAGGGCCCGCGCTGGCGCCAACCCTGAGTCAGCACGAGTAAAAAAAGCCCCGCAGATACTGGGGGTTTTTAAATAAAGGTAACACCCATTAATTCAGATTAAACCCATTTGGATTGATCCGAGAGACCATTTCAACGCACCCACTGCATTCTTTTCGGTCACTCGTGAGCCTTACTAGCTCAGGGCCCTAAGCACTCGGCCTGGCAGCCAATCATCGTGCCAACCACCGGCAAAACCAAAGGGTTCAAACCCATATAGTCCAGCACCACGACATCCAATAAAATCATTAAATCATCCCAAGCCAAACTAGCGCCGTACTTGTTTTGGATTGGCCAAAGCCGCCGCCACGTCTTATCTAAATTGCTGCTCTCGGGCCAACTGTTCGAAGGATCAAATCGCTTTTTCCACCGCCTCAACCGTCCAGCGTGCGATCGGCCCTCGCGCTGTGCCAAGTCAATCGAAGGAAGTACGAACCATAGCTTCCAAACTCTGCTGGGCACCCGCCTGCGAGGTCGTTAACTCATCACCCATATCCGCTTTAACCGCATTCAGGTCTGCCTGCCGCGCCAATATTGTGATCGATGGGTTATCACGAGGCAGAGGCGCGCCCTTGGGTTTTATGCTTTACTCTGGATTCAAATTGACGATTCAACCTTACATGACCGACGATTTAGACATCGCTGCCACATTAAATTTTGATCCCGATACCCTACGACAGAAATATCGTTTGGAGCGGGACAAACGGGTTCGGGTGGATGGTAACCAGCAATACCGCGGGGTCGACGGCGACTTCTCAAATTACATTGACGACCCCTATAGCGCCACCATCGAAACCAGAGAACCACTGACCGATACAGTCGACGTCGTGATTATTGGCGGCGGTTTTGGCGGCCTGATCTCCGGCGCTCGGTTAAAAGAAGCTGGTGTTAACAGCGTGCGTGTCATCGAAAAAGGCAGCGACTTTGGCGGCACTTGGTATTGGAACCGCTATCCTGGCGCAGCCTGTGACACTGAATCCTATGTTTACCTGCCCTTGTGTGACGAATTGGGCATTGTACCAACGGAGAAATATGCCCAAGGGCCGGAAATTTTTGCCCACAGCCAGCACATCGCCCGACACTATGATTTATACCAAAACGCTTGCCTGCAAACCCAGGTCACGCACCTGCAATGGGACGAGCGCTCGCAACAGTGGCACATCATGACCGATCGCGGCGACGCGATGCACGCCCGCTTCGTCATTATGTCGAACGGGCCCTTGAACCGTCCCAAGCTACCCGGCATACCCAATATCGAGCAGTTTAAAGGTCACACCTTTCATACCAGTCGGTGGGACTATGACTACACGGGCGGCACCTCAAACGGCAATCTTAAAAAGCTTCGTAATCAACGTGTTGGCATTATTGGCACCGGTGCCACCGCTGTTCAGTGCATTCCTCATTTGGGCGAAGCAGCCAAGGCGCTCTATGTTTTTCAACGGACCCCCTCGTCGATCGATGTTCGTGCGAACCGTCCAACGGATCCAGACTGGGAAAAAACGCTGACCAAAGGCTGGCAAAAAGCGAGGATGGAAAATTTCAATGCCCTGACGTCCGGGCGTATCGTTGAAGAAGATCTGGTCATGGACGGCTGGACCGAAATCATTCGGAATCTGATCTCTATGGCGAATTATCGCGGCAAAGATATCAACCCAGCGGACATTCCTCGGTTGATGGAACTGGCGGATTTTCAAAAAATGGAGCAGATCCGCGCCCGGGTTGATGCCCTAGTCAAGGACCCGATCACTGCTGAATCCCTTAAGCCATATTACCGCCAATTCTGTAAGCGCCCCTGCTTTCACGACAGCTACCTGCAAACGTTTAATCGTCCAAACGTGACCCTCGTTGACACCCAAGGCATTGGCGTTGAAGCGATGACCGAAACTGGGGTCGTGGCACTCGGGAAAACCTACGAGCTTGACTGCGTTATTTTTGCTACTGGGTTTGAAGTTGGCACCGCCTACACCCAACGGGCAGGATGTGATCCGATCGGCGCTGCAGGCCTCGCGCTCAGCAAAAAATGGGCGCAAGGCATCCGAACGCTGCACGGTCTACACAGCCGCGGATTTCCAAATATATTTTTTATGAGCACGGCGCAAAGCGGCTTTACGACCAGCTTTCCACACGCAATGGATGAAGCTGCTCAGCATATCGCCTACATTATAGATCGCTGTTTAACGGACGGTATTGGCGCCATTGAGCCAAGCCAAAAAGCAGAGGATGAATGGGTCGCAGAAATCATTCAGCTCTCTCGCATCAGCGCTTCGTTTCAAGCCGAATGTACGCCTGGATACTACAACAACGAAGGCCAACCCAATCCTCGGAGCACGCAAAACAGCAGCTATGGAAAGGGGCCAATCCCCTTCTTTAGCCGCATGAAAACTTGGCGGGCTGACGGCGCCCTTGCTGGCCTGGATTGCCGTTCTGAGCAAGCCAAATCTTCTTAACAGACTATTACCCGCAACTTTTTCAGGGTTGATTCAAGACAGCGGTTGACCACTTACCCGCTTCCGGATTAAATGCCGCCCCACGCGACCTGGAGACCCCCGCCGTGCTCAATATATTTATCGAAAATTTTATTCTGATCTTCGTCGCCGTCGACCCAGTGGGGTTGCTGCCTATCTTTGCGCCCTTTACGAAGGGCTTAACGAAATCCGAGGTCATGCAGTTGACACTGCGCAGTGGCTTCACTGCTTTTTTCGTTCTGTTGGCATTCTGGTGCTTTGGTAGCACGATTTTGTATTACATGGGCATCAGCATTAATTCTTTCAAAATTATTGGCGGTTTATTTTTGATTGTGATCGCGTATCAAATGCTGTTTGAACAACGCCAAGATCAACGCCAGGACACGATGGATAAAGCGATGCGCGACAAAGCACTGAGCTCTTTGGCAACCTTCCCGATCGCCATCCCGCTCATCTCGGGCCCGGGCGCCATCGCGCTTACCATGTTGATGCAGGAGAAAATTGATGCATCGCTGGAGCAGCAAATCGTTGGATTTACGCCGATCGTCATCGTGTTGGTGATGGCCGCTGCGTCACTTTGGCTCTCCTCGAAAGTTGCGAAAGCGCTGCCGGCCTCGGTGATCGGCGCAATTCAAAGGGTTTTCGGTTTACTCCTCGGTGCCTTGGCGATCGAGTTCGTAATCGACGGCATCAAAACCACCTTTGGTTTGGGCTGATCAAGCCCGGTTACCGGTACTCTCGCCGTGATAACGCTCAACGACCGCGAAACAAAAAGTCTTTGATTTCAGATCGGGCGGCTTGAATATCGGTCGCCTTAACGCGATCGGTGTCGCCGACTTCTTCCGGAACATAAAAATGGATTGGATCGCTATTGTGATAGGCCGCCCAAACCGCATCCGCTATGGCTGAGGCAGGCATCAGCCGGTAAGCACCAGTGGTGGGCAGGCGATCCAGCATTGATAACTCAAAGGGCCGTCCGGAACCTTTCGCGGTTTCAGTTCGCAACATGGGCGTATCGATACAACCCGGTAACACGTCCGCCGTTCGAATATCGTATTGCTCAAGCTCTAAGGACAAGGCTTCGGTCAGTCCCTTGACCGCAAATTTACTCGCTGTGTACACCGCGCGCATAGCGTGACCAAAGGTTGCGACCGAGCTTGATGTACTAATGCACAGAGCGTTGTCGGTGCATTTTAAAAGGGGCAATGCAGCCCGAATCCCATTGATCACGCCGAAGACATTGACGTCAATCACGGCTCGAATAGTGGCGTCAGACATATCCTCGAGCAACCCTCCAGGCGCGATCCCCGCGTTATTGAACAAGACATCCATACGGTCGCCGCTCCAAGCCGAAAACTGCCGCACCGCCTCAGAAAAAGCGTCAGAATCGGTAACGTCTAAAACCCCCGTCATCACTGCCTCAGAACCAATTGCCGCTTTCGCCGCAGCGAGTGCGGCGGCGTCCAGATCGAACAAGCCCACGCGCCAGCCAGCCTCAGCAAATCGCTGCCCCGTCGCAAGCCCCATGCCGCCGCCGCCCCCGGTAATAAAAATCGCTTTTGTGTCCATTGCTTTGCGTCCTGTCATTGCTGTTTAGTCAAAACTCTTTCCGGTATTGCCATCATCATGATCCAAACCAAGCCCCCTCCCTGCGGTGCAATGTAGACCACGCATCAGGACCTTGGGCAACCCTTGCTGGGTATGCCTTCACCATCGGCTGGAATGATTTAAGCCTCACCTTGCAGGCAACACCGCATTCCAGCGATCTCGCCCCGCTAATGGGCACCCATTGCCTGGCCGCTTCGCGCGGCTGGCACGTCATTGAAGTAACCCGCCAAGACACCCGTAATCAATCCGGCAAGCCCAACACCCGCTTGGCAATGATATTGAGCTGCACTTCTTTGGTGCCGCCCGCGATGGTTAAGGATTTCTGGTAAAGCCATTTCTGGAGCGCAGCGAGCTCTTCAGCATCAGCCGTTTCAGGATCCCATCGCAAGCCTTGCGACCCCATCGCAGCAACCAGCAGCTCATCCCCATCTTGTATGTTAAGAGCATTCGTGAGTTTTACGGCAGAGGAAGTAAAGCCCGGCGCCCGGGAACTGAGCTCCTCAATCGCCCGACGTTGCGTGATCTGTTGCGCGTGGGAGTTCATTTCAAATTCTGTTAGCCAACGCCTCAGCGCGGGGTCCGATAACTGGCCCGCCTGGCTCGAGACATAGCGCGCAACCAATGCAGGCATTTGACTCTTTTCTGATCGCCCGCCCTGGGAACCCGAAATATTAATGCCAGCATGAGTTGAGCGCTCAAATTGCAATAATCGCTTACCCACCGTCCAGCCTCGGTCGAGGCCGCCAATGACATCATCGAGCGGCACCACCGCATCCGAAAAATGGGTTTCACAAAATGGCGAGGCGCCGGAAATTAATTGAATGGGTGAGACTGTAACCCCGGGTTGACGCATGTCCACGAGCATTAAGCTGATGCCTTCGTGTTTCGGCTTTTCGGGCGAAGTGCGCACCAGAACAAAAATATAATCACAAAGGGTCGCGTCACTGGTCCACATTTTTGAGCCGTTGATCCGGTAATGATCCCCTTCTTTCACCGCGCGCGTATTTAAACTTGCAAGATCAGACCCCGCACCCGGCTCGGAATAGCCCATGGCCCAGGCCCCTTCTCCTCGCGCACAGATCGGCAACCATTTTGCTTTTTGCGCATCCGTCCCAAATTCTAAAATAGTCGGCCCGATATAATTGACGCCCCGACCCGTAAGCGGCGTGCGAGCGCCGGCGCGCTTTAACTCACCAATCAGCACCTCGTATTCAGCGCGTTCAAGGCCAGCACCGCCATATTCCTTCGGCCAGGTCGGGACGGTCCAACCTCGCGACACCATCGCTTGCAACCAAGCGGCAACGTCGTCAGTTAACGCAACCTTGCTACTCCCGAAAGGAATCTGACCAGACCCGCGCGCACCTTGCGGGCAATTTGCTTCGATCCAAGCACGCGTTTCCGTCCGAAAAGCTTCAATGGACACGGTTTAATCCTCCAGGGTTTGGTTCATAACCGTTCGCTAAAATCGACGAACGTGACCTAGTATCCCATTTGCGGCTGCCACTGCAAACGATATCGTTCGGCCGACCATGGCAACCCGGCCAGCGGGTTGAATCCAAATCGCTAAGGCCTTTGCTATGTTTGCTGCCAATATTTATAACGCCCGTTGCGTGCTGGGCGAGGCGAATAAATGCCCGATCAAGATGACGGCAGCCCCTTCAACCGCCTCAAGTCAAAAGCGAACGCCGGCCCAATATCTAGCCCGTGCAGACCACGGCCTGTTCACGATATAACCAAGGATGCCAGCGGATCCGCTTCGTTGACAGGCAGCTCTCAGCGCCCTCTAATGAGGGTTCGCGGGCGTCATAACAGCGAAGAGCCGCCCACGGCGCTTAGAGGTCAAACCCACTCTTTAAATCGAGCGAGCAACTCACATGAACAATCAATATCTAGATCAAGACGATCAGACCAGAAATGCGTTATCCGAGCGGTTGCGAGGGGGTGATCTCACGGTTTCCAATAAGGCCCTTCAAGCAGCCTGGGCAATCGACCCGCACTACCCCGCAGCCGACATCCCGCTGGACAGACTGGATCCATCCCACCCAGCACTCTTTGCCAGCGACACCTTGTGGGATCATTTTGCGCGACTTCGCAAAGAGGACCCAGTGCACTACCACGAGCACAGTCTCGTTGGCCCTTATTGGTCAGTGACGCGCTATGACGACATCATGACGGTTGATAAGCACCACGAGCTGTTTTCGTCACAGCAGCGTCTTGGCGGCATCACCTTGGGCGGTATCGCCAGAGACGATGATGACGCCTTCGCCTTACCCATGTTCATTCAAGAAGACCCCCCTAAACATGATAAGCAACGAAAGGTTGTGACCCCCATGTTCATCCCGAGAAATCTCGCCGAACTCGAACCTCTAATTCGACAGCGGGCGGGGCAAATTCTGGACGATCTCCCTATCAACGAAGAGTTCAACTGGGTCAAGCATGTCTCCGTTGAACTGACCGGACAGATGCTCGCCACGTTGTTCGATGTGCCCCAGGAAGATCGCCTGAAACTGGTGCATTGGTCTGACACGGTTCAAAACCTCGGAGATCCGGAATTCTTTGAAACCCCGGAGCAAGGTTTCCAAGAACTATTCGCTTGCCTTGCCTACTTCACCGAATATTATGAAGCGCGAAAGAAAGAACCGCCAAAGTTCGACTTGATCTCCATGCTAGCCCACGACGAGTCCACCAAAGACATGTCGCCTCAGGAACTTTTGGGTAATATTATTTTGCTGATTGTCGGCGGCAACGATACCACTCGTAATTCGATTTCCGGCGGCGTCTTGGCACTTAACCGTTACCCGGATCAATACGAAAAATTGCTTCAGAACCCGGGTCTCATACCGAAGATGGTGCCAGAGATTATCCGCTGGCAGACGCCGCTCGCTCATATGGCGCGCACCGCTTTGGCCGATACTGAATTAGGGGGCAAGCACATCAAAAAGGGGGACCGCCTGGCGATGTGGTACATCTCCGGTAATCGGGACGAGTCCTACATTGATCGCGCAGATGAGTTTATCATCGACCGCCCCAACCCTAGGAACCACACCGCTTTTGGGTATGGTATCCATCGCTGCGTTGGTAACCGACTGGCCGAAATGCAACTCAATGTCATGTGGGAAGAAATCAATAAACGGTTCTCTAAGATCGAAGTGACCGGTGACCCTCTACTGTTAACCTCCAGTTTTGTTCACGGCATCCGTGAGTTGCCGGTAACGATTCGGGGATAGCGCCTGTGACTCGAGCGCCTCGCCCGCAGCAAAGCGCTCGATCAATGCCGCGATAGATGCGGATTCGGCCTGCATATGCAGGTGATGATGACCGGGCACATGAATAACAGTCAGGAGCGACTGCTCGGTCGCCATGACAACATCGAGCGATCGCTGCAGCCAATCATTCGACAGGTCCGCCACAATCATCAAGGTCTCCGCCGTGATCTGCTGAATCAATTGCTGTAACTGCTCACCAGTTAACTCCAGGGGACCCGAGCCTTTGATTCTTGGATCCGTGCGCCAGGTGTAACCCTCATCTACCACAGCGTGCCCTCGCGCAACAATCGCCTCGGCAGACGCCGCGCTTTGTCCCGTTGCGTCCGACAGTCGAGCGCTCATCGCGGCAAGGTTTGGAAACACTTTCAACCGCGCGCCCTGCTTAAACGATGCGGAGACCGACGAAGCCAAGTGCTCGAGCGTAACGGGCACGACATTGGTGCTGCAAAACCCATCAATGCAGACCAACGATGCGACTCGATCCGGAAAGAGGCCCGCGATCTGAGACCCAATTTCCGCGCCCATTGAGTGTCCTATTAAATGAAAGCGGGACCAGCCAAAGTGATCTGCAACCGCCAGAACATCTCGAATATCCAGCAGCCCTGAATACAGTTCGTGGGGCCTGCGATGATCGGAGGCTCCATGCCCAGCAAAGTCCATCGCAAAAATCCGATGGTTAGGCAAGCGCGGCGCGAGCGCATCAAAACTATTGGCGTTATCAAGATAACCATGCAGTGCAATGGTGGGCAGACCCGTCGCGGGACCCCAAAGCTTGCCTCGAATCCACTGACCGCCTAAATCGATATCCAAGTCTTCAAACATGGCGCCATCCTAATCGAAAAGCCGGCAGTCTATCCTCTGCAAACTTGAATTTCAGTGTATTCCAACAAGGTGATAGCCAGGCATCACGGCGCTCAATTCATCGTTGGGGTCTATCTGCTTTTCTGCTAACGTTTTGTGAGTCATCTCAATCCAAACGCTAATAAGGCGCAGCACCATGTCCGACACGTCGCAATCCGTCAAAACCGAGCAGCCACAGCCTTTAATGAGCCCGTTTCTATCCAGCAATCCGCCGCCCATCATACGCGACCCTTACAGCGTGCCGATCGAGGAAATCAATATGATCGACGGACGCCTGTTTCAAGAAGATATTCAATTCGCACACTTTGACCGGCTGCGCAAAGAGGATCCCGTTCACTTGAACGAGCTACCCGGTTTTGGGCGCTATTGGTCGATCACGAAGTTTGAAGACATTATGTTTGTTGACAAGAATCATCAGCTATTTTCCTCCGCGCATGGCATTGCCATTGGTCCCCAAATTGATGCGCCGGTCGACCCAAGTCAGCTGAATTTTTCGAATTTTATAGCCATGGATCCACCCAAACATGATTTGCAGCGGGCAACGGTCAGCGGCGTGGTCGCGCCCCCAAATCTAGCCAAGCTTGAGAGCACCATTCGGACCAGAGCAGGTGAGATTCTGGACAATCTTCCCGTCGGCGAAACCTTCGATTGGGTTGACCGGGTTTCGATCGAACTCACGACCCAAATGCTGGCGACCTTGTTCGACTTCCCCTTCGAGGATCGTCGCAAACTTACCCGCTGGTCGGATGTTGCCACCGCCCCACCTGGCACCGGCATTGTTGACAGCATCGAGCAACGACGCGACGAGCTGTTCGAGTGCCTGACGTACTTTACGCGTTTGTGGAATGAGCGCGCGGCCCAAAGTGAACCAGGGTCTGATCTAATATCAATGCTTGCTCATGGCGAAAATACCAAAAACATGGCGCCACTCGAATTCCTCGGCAATCTCATACTACTTATCGTTGGCGGCAATGACACGACCCGTAACTCCATCAGCGGCGGCGTGCTGGCGTTAAACCAAAACCCCGCCGAATACGACAAGCTTCGCGCCAATCCATCAATGATTCCCACGATGGTTTCGGAAATCATCCGCTGGCAAACTCCATTGCCCTATATGCGGCGCACTGCCAATCAGGATATTGAACTTAGGGGTAAGCACATTAAAAAAGGGGAGCAACTGCTGATGTGGTATATCTCCGGCAATCGAGATGACGCGGTCATCGATCGGCCAGATGAATTCATTATCGACCGTGCCCAAGCCCGACATCACCTTGCCTTCGGGTTTGGCATCCATCGCTGCATGGGCAACCGTTTGGCGGAGATGCAGTTGCGAATTGTGTGGGAAGAGATTCTAAAGCGCTTCGCGTTCGTTGAAATTGTTGGCACGCCGACGCGATTAAGATCTAGTTTTGTTCGGGGCATCACCGAGCTGCCGGTCCGAGTTCATCCCCATTGATCGGCACGCTCACGCGCATTGCTTTTGATTGAAGCCGTGCAACTTCGCCTCGGAGCCGGCATAAATATTGTCCTTTTCGCTTTTCTGTTATGACCTTACTGCTCTTACTAATCACGATCCTACTACTGGCGCTGCTCGCCTACCGAGCACTTCAGCGCGCCTTACGCGCCGATCCATTTAAAAAAAGATTCCAGAACCTCTATCCCCCATCTAAGACCGTGACGTGGCTTTCGCGCCAGGGGCGACGACCACTGCTGGCCCACCTCTACCAACCTCCTGACTGGCATCACACCGACAAAAGGCCCTGCATCGTTTTGTTTTTTGGCGGCGCTTGGCGGGTCGGCAGCGCCTGGCAATTTGCGCCCTTTGCGGCGCGACTGTGCGCCCTCGGCGCGGTGGTTGTTCTGCCCGAATATCGAATCAAAAGTCGGGATCGCAGCACTGTAGAGGAGGCCGTTGTAGATGGGTTTACGGTCATCGATAAGATTCGGCAATCCGCCGATTGTCTGGGTATCGATCTCGCCCGCATCAGTGTTGGCGGAGGATCAGCGGGCGGTCATTTGGCAGCGTGGATCGCGACTGGAAGGCACCCAAACGGGTCGCACGCAGCCGATGGCTTCAAACCATCGTCACTGCTTTTATTCAACCCGGCCGTGAACTTTCCGATTGATGCGTCGGCTTACAAAGGCTACAGCCGACGGCAAAAATTTTCAGCACGGGCGCTCGCCAAGCTCAGCGCACTGGACCCCATGCTGCATTTAGAATCGGGACACCCCGACACCCTTATTCTGCATGGCGATCAAGATCAACTGGTGCCTGTTGACAAGGTTGAGGGCTACGCCGCTGCTCTACAGGAACAGGGCGCGGCAGTCGCTATGACAATCTATCCGGGCCGACACCACGCTTTTTTTAACCAAACCAACAGTCTCGATGACTTTGAGTCGAGCTGTGCAAGCCTCATTAACTTCCTAACCGAGCGAGACCTGATCGACTCAAAGGTCGAACCCACCCATTCTTAATCGTGTTTAAAGGTAATGACTCGGCGCTTGAAAGCCGCCGAGGCGTTCGGCCAGCAGCCCCGTAAAACCAATGGTTTGATAATCACAAAAAGGGCCGCCCATGGCCTGAAGTCCGATGGGTAAGCCATCATCCGCTAAGCCAGCTGGGAAAACAG
>Ga0209251_1002873_pt1 | contig 11666 bp, 8 predicted proteins | sample SaaInlV_100m_DNA_6_FD_184665 | JGI IMG/M metagenome (GOLD analysis project Ga0209251, IMG submission 184665) | Marine microbial communities from expanding oxygen minimum zones in the Saanich Inlet - Saanich Inlet SI073_LV_10m_DNA (SPAdes) (version 2) | ecosystem: Environmental > Aquatic > Marine...
GAACTTTATCTTAATCAAATATATTTAGGACAAGGAACATATGGTATAGCTGCCGCCAGTCTGGAATATTTTGATAAATCAATTAAAGAATTAACTTATTCAGATGCTGCTTTGCTTGCAGCTTTACCTAAAGCCCCGAGTAAATATAATCCTTACAGATATCCAAAAGTAGCGGAATATAGAAGAAATTTAGTTCTTCAGAATTTAGAAGATAATAATTTTATCTCAAAAAAAAAATTACGCGAATTTAAAAAATCAAAATTAAATTTAAAAAAAAGAAAAATTGAAATAGTTAATGAAGCTAATTCCTACACGGAAGAAGTAAGAAGATCAGTTAAAGAAAATTATAGTTTTGAGAAATTATACTCTCAAGGATTAAGTATTAGAACACCATTGAATATAGATTATCAAATACAAGCAATAAAATCTTTAAGAAAAGGTATTGAAGATTACGATCGAAGACACGGATGGAGAGGTGTGATAGCAAATAAAATTAAAGATAAAAATTGGGAAAATAAATTAAACAAATTTAAACTTGACCCAACATTAAAATGGAAAATTGCAGAGATTACTAGTTTGAATGACTTGGAGGTTAAATTTAAAATTATTAATGATAAAAAAAATAACACAGAAGAATTTTTATCTGCAGTAAATTTAAAATGGATAATACCAAAAAAAAAATTTATTACTGATGTTTTTAAAGTAGGAGACATTGTTTTTGTAAAAAAAGAAAATAATTATTGGGATGTAAAACAATACCCAATCGTAAATGGAGGAATTGTTGTATTAGACCCCTTTTCTGGAGATGTAAAAGCATTGGTAGGGGGTTTTAATTTTAAATCAAGTGAATTTAATAGAGTAACGCAAGCAAAAAGACAACCTGGTTCAGCCTTTAAACCAATAGTTTATGCTGCTGCACTAGAAAACGGATTTTCCCCAAATTCAATTATTTTGGATGCACCTTTTGTAGAAAGTCAAGGTGTTGGACTTAAAAATTGGAAGCCAGAAAATTATGGAAAAAAATTTTATGGACCTTCTACACTAAGAAAAGGAATTGAATATTCTAGAAATTTAATGACAGTTAGAATAGCTAAAATCTTAGGTCTAGAAAAAATTTTAGACCTTTCAAAAAAATTAAATATTTATAATGAGATTCCAGAGTTGCTTTCAGTATCCTTGGGTGCCGCAGAAACCACACTGTTAAGCTTAACAACCGCATATGCGCCTTTTGTAAATGGTGGAAAAAAAATTGAGCCAAACTTAATTTCAAGAATACAAGATAGAAGAGGTAAAACAATCTTCAAAGTTAAAAACAGAAGATGTCTAGGTTGTGACAAATTTATAGATCAGTCAACAGAACTCCCAAAAATTGAAAATACAAATGAGAGAATATTAAGTGAAGAAACAGCTTATCAAATGGTATCTATATTGAGAGGCGCTGTAGAAAGAGGAACGGCAAAAAAATTGAAATCACTCAAAGTTCCTTTAGGTGGAAAAACAGGAACAACTAATGATAATTATGATGCTTGGTTTATTGGATTTTCTTCTAATCTAATTATTGGTGTTTATATTGGATATGATAATCCTAAAACTCTTGGAAGATATGAAACTGGATCAAAAGCAGCTCTACCAGTATTCAGAAATTTTGTAAAAAATGCCCTATACAAAGATGATTTTGAAGATTTTAAAATTCCTGAAAACATATATTTAACTTCATTAAATTATGACACAGGGTTAAAATCAGCACCAGGAGAAAAAAATATAATTATTGAGGCATTAAAAATGAGAGATATCAACAATATCAATAATAATAATTTAATTTCAATTAATGGTAGTGATATATTAATTAAATTCAGACAATTTTATTAATGTATACCTTTGAAAATAGATTGGAGATTACAAAAAAAACTCTAAATAATATTAGGGGGTATCTTTGATAAACATGACGTTGAAGCAAAACTTGAAATATTAGAAAAAACTTCACTACAAGAAAATTTTTGGAAAGATAAAGATTTAGTAAAAAAAACAATAAAACAAAAAAAAATTTTTGAAGATATTTTAAATTCTTATAAAAAATCATTAAACGATCTAAATAATATAAGCGATTTATTTAATCTTGCATCACAAGAAAAGGACGTAGAAACAATTAGTGACTGCAATCTTAAGATAGAACAAATTTTACAAAATTTAAAAAAAAGTGAGGTTAACTGTTTTTTATCAGGAGAGAATGATGATTATAATATTTATCTTGAAATTCACGCAGGAGCAGGGGGGACAGAAAGCCAAGATTGGGCTGACATGCTTAGAAGAATGTATATGAAATGGTTTGATAAAAAAAAATATAAATATGAAATAATTAATGAACATAAAGGAGAAGAAGCTGGCATTAAATCCTCAACAATAAAAGTCGATGGTAATTATTTATATGGATTAATGAAAGGAGAGTCTGGAGTACACAGACTGGTTAGAATATCTCCTTTTGACAGTGGAGCAAGACGCCACACAAGCTTTGCTAGTGTTTGGGTTTATCCTGCAGTAGATGATGATATTGATATAAAAATTGATGAAAAAGATTTAAGAATAGATACTTTTAGATCTAGTGGCGCTGGTGGACAGCATGTTAATACAACTGATAGCGCTGTAAGAATTACTCACTTACCAACTAAAATTGTTGTACAGTGTCAAAATCAAAGATCGCAACATAAAAATAAAGAAACATGTTACAAAATGTTAAGAGCTCGATTATATGAGCATGAAATTCAAAAAAGAGATGAAGAAAATCAAAAACAAGTAAACTCAAAAACAGATATAGGTTGGGGTCATCAAATTAGATCATATGTTTTACAGCCATATCAACTCGTAAAAGATTTAAGAAATAAAACTGAGAGCACAAACCCATCAAGTGTATTAGATGGTAATATTGATCAATTTATAGAAGAAGGTATTAAAAGCAAATAATGAAGAAAGTTATCTATAATTTTATTTTATTAATTCTTATTACTTTTTTCTCGTTGACAATTATTCTTTCTACAACTGGTATTAAAACGAAAAGATTTAATAATCTAATTGCAAAAAAAATTAATCATTTAAATAATAGTATTAATTTGAAACTTACTACCATTAAATTTAAGCTAGATTTAAAAGAATTGAGTTTATTTTTGGAAGCAATTGATCCAAAAATATATTATCAAAGTAGTGTTATACCCGCAAAAAACATCAAAGCATATATAGACTTTATTTCACTTGTTAAATCAAATCCAAAACTCAAAAAAATAAATCTGATATTAAGTCAATTTGATGTAGAACAATTAAAAAAAATATCTTCAAATTTTAAACCGTCTAACTTTACTAGCTTTATCAACAATAGAATAAAACAAGGAAAACTAAATATAGAATTAGAAGTTTTTTTAGACGACAAAAATTTATTTGATAATTTTATTGCACGAGGTTCAGTTTTAAATTTAGAAACTGAAATTAAAAATAATATAAACTTACAGAAAACAAATTTTAATTTTTTTGCAGATAAAAATGACATTTTAATAACAAATATTGTTGGTGAGTCTGGACCAATTAAGATAAAGGATGGTGATTTAAAAATAAAATTGAATTCAGAAATATCACTTGAGTCTAATTTTATTTCGAGTCTAAAATATAATGATAAATTTAAAAATTACAAAAATTTAATTAAAAGCTCAGAACTAGCAAAAAATATAACTAATATAGAAATAGATTTAAATAATAGTTTTTTTATAATTTTTGATAAAACTTATAAAGTAAAAGAATTTAATTATAAAAATAATGGTAAAATTAAAAAGGCTGATTTAGAATTTAAAAGACCCTTTGAAAACAGTTTATTAGAAGAGCAAATAAAACAATTTTCTATAATTAATTCAGAAATTCAAACAAATTTTTCTCCTAAAAAAAATACCATCAGTATTTTTGGAAAATATTCATTAAATAAGAGTAATTTTTTATCATTTAATTTGGAAAGAGTTGCAAAAAAAGAAATATTAAAGCTTAAATTAAACGCAGATTACGATAAATTTATTCAATTGGATTTTATAAATTATCAAAAACCTAAAAATTTAATTGGTAATTTTTCCGTAAATTTAGAAAAACAAAAAGATAATATTAAAATAGAAAATTTAAACTTTATTGAGGGTAAAAATTCCTTCAAAATAAATGGTTTAAATTTTGATAACAATAAGTTTTTATCTTTAAAGAAAATTTCAGTTAAAACTACTAAAGAAGAAAAAACTAATAATGATTTCTCAATTTTATATGAAAAAAAAATCAAAATTGTTGGAAATCTAATTGATGCCACAAATTTACCCAAAATTATCAATCAAAATAAATCAAATAATGTATTTTCTCAAATAAGTAGAGATATCGAGATTGATTTCACTAATATTATCGCTCCTTTATCCGAAAATCTAAAAAACTTTAAATTAATAGGTAAAATTGAAAAGGGAAAATTTACTAAAATTTCTGCAAAAGGAGATTTTGGAGAAAATAATTTTTTAGACATTAATTTAAAAAAAGATCAATTGACCAAAAAAAAATATTTAGAAATTTATTCAGATCTAACAAGACCACTCCTAACTGAATATAGTTTTTTTAAAGGACTTACGGGTGGTAAATTATTGTTTTCTTCTATTATTGATGAAAAAGTATCAATATCAAAATTACAAATAGAAAATTTTAAAGTAATAAATGCACCTGGAATAGTAAAACTACTATCCTTAGCTGATCTAGGTGGTTTGGCCGACTTAGCTGAAGGAGAAGGGTTGTCATTTGATGTTTTAGAAATAAAAATGGAAAAAAATAAAAATATTTTAAAAATAAACGAAATGCTCGCCCTTGGACCAAGCATCTCTGTTTTAATGGATGGATATCAAAATTCAACTGTCACTAGCTTGAGAGGTACATTAGTTCCAGCAAAAACACTTAATAAAATGATTTCAAGAATACCTGTGCTCGGAGATATAATAATTCCAAAAGAAGCAGGAGAAGGGTTGTTTGGAATTAGTTTCAAAATTAAAGGTCCCGCAGGTGACATTAAAACTACGATAAATCCTATAAGAACTATAACGCCAAGATTTATTCAAAAAATTATTGATAGAAATAAATTATCTAAATAATTTTGATAATATAGTGTTTCTTTTTTCCGTATGAAATTTTTAAAATTTTTTCTTTAAAATCAGTTGGTTTAAGAGTTTTATTTTCATCAACAACTACCACATTATCAATTTTTACTCCTTTATTAGCAATCGCTCTTCTAGCTTCACTTTTAGAAGACATAATTTTATTTTCTGATAAAAAATCTAAAAAATTAATTCCTTTGTTGATTTTACTGGACTTTATTTGTATTTCAGGAAGATCAACACCCAGTCCACCACCCTCAAATGTTTCTTTTGCAGTTTGTTCTGCTTTTTGAGAAGCTATTTCTCCGTGAAGAATTTTAGTTGCTTCATTAGCTAATATAACTTTGAGATTATTAATATTTTTTTCTTTTTCACAAATGTTATTTATTTTGTCTGAATCCATCTCGGTAAAAAAATTTAAAAATCTTTTTACATCTCGGTCATCGGTATTTCTCCAAAACTGCCAATAGTCGTATGGAGAAAATAAATCTTCATTCAGCCAAATAGCACCTTTTTCAGTTTTTCCCATCTTTGCACCTGATGCCAAAGTAATTAGAGGAGATGTTAAGCCAAAAGATTCTTTTTGTAAAATTCTTCTGATCAAGTCTACTCCACTAACTATATTACCCCATTGATCGGAACCTCCAATTTGTAAAACACAATTTTTTGTTTTATATAATTGATAAAAATCATAAGCTTGTAAAATCATATAATTAAATTCCATATAACTTAGTGACTGTTCTCTCTCCAGTCTTAATTTTACACTATCGAAAGTGAGCATTTTATTAATAGTAAAATGACTTCCAACATCTCTTAGAAATTGAATGTAGTTTAGTTTAGTAAGCCATTCAGCATTATTTACAAATATAGGCTGTAAATCTTTATTAGATGTATTTAGTATTTTGTTGAAAACTTTTTTTATACTTTGAATATTATTTTTTATTTCTTTTTCTTTTAGAATCTTTCTTGTTGAATCTTTTCCTGAAGGATCACCAATTAATGTTGTACCACCACCTAAAAGTACTATTGGTTGATGACCATGCTTTTGCATCAATTTTAAAATCATTATTTGTAAAAGGCTGCCAACATGAAGACTGCTTGCCGTACAGTCAAAACCAATATAGCCTGAAATTGGTTTTTTATCGCAAATTTCATCAAGCCCATCCAAATCAGTGCATTGATTAAGATATCCACGGACTTGCATCTCTAATAAAAATTTATTTTTCATAGTACTATTCGTGTAAAATACTATTATACAAAAATTATTATAAATAAATATAAATATGAACGAAGAATACACATCTCTAGGTTTAATGAGCGGAACATCTGGGGACGGGGTAGATGCTTCAATTATTCAATCTAATGGTGACTCTAAATATGAGGTAATTAAAGACAAATATTATGAATATGATAACCAAATTTATCAAAATATTCATAACCTCAAAGAAAAAATTAATAATCACAACAATTTAAAAACATTATCTACAGAACTAAGTGATCTAGAGAAAAAAATTACTTTATTTCACGCAAAAGTAATTAAAGAAATTAATGATGATAAAAAAATAGATATCGTTGGATTTCATGGTCAAACTATTTATCATAATTCACAAGAAAGAATATCCAATCAACTTGGAGATGGAAAACTGTTATCACAACTAACAAAAAAAAATATCGTTTATGATTTTAGACAAAATGATATTCAAAATGGTGGAGAAGGAGCACCTTTGACACCAATATTTCATCAATTGCTTACAACGCAACATAAATTGGATTTACCGACATGTATTTTAAATATAGGAGGAATATCAAATATAACTATCATTGGAGAACCAGTAGGCACATATGGTTTTACAAGCAGAGACATTGGACCAGGTAATTGTTTAATAGACTCCTGGGTTAGAAAAAATTCTAAATATAAATTTGATAAAGATGGCATTTTAGCATCCACGGGAAAAAGAAATGATATCATCTTTGAGCAAGCCCAAGAATTGTTTGCCAACAGACCAAATCAAAATACATTATCTTTTGATGTAAATGATTTTGATGTCTCTTTCGCTAGAGGCCTTTCACTTGAAGATGGAGCAGCAACACTAACAGATTTTACCGCTCGAATTATTGGTACAGCTTTATTTTCACTTTTATCTAAAGTCAGCAACAAACTTTGGAAGGTACTTGTTTGCGGTGGTGGAAGAAAAAATAAAATTTTAATTGAAAAAATTAAAAAAAATACTTTAAAGAATATTATTCTTCAGCCAATTGATGAATATGGAATCAATGGTGATTTTGTGGAGTCTCAAGCTTTTGCATTTTTAGCTATAAGATCAGTATTAAAGCTTCCTATTTCATTTCCGAATACGACAGGATGCAAACAACCATCTGTTGGTGGAAAAATTATTAAATTTAAATAAGAGCTGTCTTTTCTTTAAGATATTTTTCTATTTCGATTGCAAGTTCTTTTTCTTTGTCCTTAAAAAAGTGATTTGAATTAATTATTTTTGAAAAAATCACATCTACACCTTTTTGTGTTTTTATTCTTTCGTCTAATTCAGTGATACTTTCCCTAGTAACAAGTTCATCATTTTCACCATAAATAACTTGTCCTGATGTAGGGCATGGAGCTAAAAAAGAAAAATCATAAACATTTGGTTGTGGTGAAATAGTAATAAAATTATTGACTTCAGGTCTACGCATAATTAATTGCATACAAATTAAAGAGCCAAAAGAAAAACCTGATACCCAACATTGACTATAATCTAAATTTTGTCTTTCAATCCAGTCCAATGCTGCCGCTGCATCTGATAATTCACCTTGACCGTTATCAAACACTCCATCACTTTTACCAACTCCTCTAAAATTTACTTTAATAACTGAAAAGCCATTTTCTATAAAAATATTGTACATAAGATGAACTATTTTATTATTCATTGTGCCTCCATATTGAGGATGAGGATGCAGAACAATAGCTACTGGTGCTCCAAATTTAGGGTTCTTGTAGTATTTTGCTTCCAGTCTTCCCGCTGGTCCTGGAATAAAAATTTCTAAACTTTTAGGCTTCATACTTGATAATGATTATTGTTTTTAAAAAAAAGTAATGTTTTATAACATGTTTTAATGCGACAAATTTTTTTTTTTAATTCCTACTAAAAAGGTAGGAATTAGCGTAAAAATATTATATTACAACGATAATTTATGAAATTAACTACTAAAGGCAGATATGCAGTAATGGCTATGGCAGATCTTGCGTTATTTAAAGATAATGGACCCACAAGTTTGACTGATATTTCTTTAAGACAAAATATTTCATTACCTTATCTTGAGCAAATATTCATTAAATTAAAAAATAACAACTTAGTAAAAAGCACTAGGGGAGCGAAAGGTGGATATGTTTTAGATAAATCAGCCCATGATATCAAAATCTCAAATATAATTTCCGCTGTAGATGAAGAAGTAAAAATGTTGAATTGTAAAAAAGAATCCAAAAAGGGCTGCAACAATAAATCAACAAAATGTATTACACATAATTTGTGGGATCAACTTGATCAACATATAAATAACTTTTTTGAAAAAGTTAAATTGCAGGATTTAATAAAAAAAAATTCAAACTAATTAAATGAAAACTGAAGATCTTAAAAATAATCAAGAATATAAATATGGATTTACTACTGATGTAGAGAACATAAGGTCTCCAAAAGGTCTTAATGAAGATACTATTAAATTTATTTCAAATATTAAAAAAGAGCCAAAGTGGATGTTAGATTGGAGGCTTAAGGCTTATAATAGATTAAAAGTTTTAAAAGAACCAAATTGGCAGAAACCAAAATATCCAAAAATTAACTATCAAGATCTATACTATTATTCTGCACCCAAAAGTGCATCAGAAAAACCTAAAAGCTTAGATGAAATTGATCCAAAAATTTTAGAAACTTATAAAAAATTAGGTATTCCTTTAGTTGAACAAAAAAGATTAAATGGAATTGCTGTTGACGCTGTATTCGATTCTGTTTCTGTTGCTACAACATTTAAAGATGAATTAACAAAAAAAGGTATTATATTTTGTTCTATTTCCGAGGCAATTCAAAAACATCCTGATCTAGTTAAAAAATATCTTGGTTCAGTCATCCCTTTGAGCGACCATTATTTTGCAACTTTGAATTCCGCAGTATTTACTGATGGTTCTTTTGTTTACATACCTCCAAATACTAAATGTCCAATGGAACTATCTACATATTTTAGAATAAACGCATCAGAAACAGGTCAGTTTGAAAGAACTTTAATTATAGCAGATAAAGGAAGTTACGTTAGCTATTTAGAGGGATGCACCGCACCAATGAGAGATGAAAATCAACTTCATGCTGCTAATGTAGAGTTAATTGCCTTAGATGATTCGGAAATAAAATACTCTACTGTTCAAAATTGGTATCCGGGTGACGAAAAGGGAGTAGGTGGAATATACAATTTTGTAACAAAAAGAGGAGCTTGTAGAGGAAAAAACTCAAAAATTTCTTGGACACAAGTTGAAACAGGTTCGGCAATAACATGGAAATATCCTAGTTGTATTTTACAAGGAGATAATTCAGTTGGAGAATTTTACTCCATAGCAATTACTAATAATTTTCAAAAAGCGGATACTGGTACTAAAATGATTCATTTAGGAAAAAATACCAAAAGTAAAATTATTTCTAAAGGGATATCCGCTGGTAATGCAGATAATATGTATAGAGGTCTTGTTGATATTAATAATAAAGCAAGTAACTCAAGAAATTATACTCAGTGTGACTCTTTATTAATGGGTAATAAATGTGGAGCTCATACTGTTCCGTATATTAGAAATAAAAATTCAACCTCAACAATAGAGCATGAAGCAACAACCACAAAAATTAATGAGGAACAGTTATATTATTGTAACCAGAGAGGTTTAGATCAAGAAGAAGCAGTAAGTTTAATTGTGAACGGGTTTTGCAAAGAAGTTTTGCAGCAATTACCTATGGAATTTGCTGTTGAAGCTCAAAAACTCGTCGCAATTAGTTTAGAAGGAAGTGTTGGATAATGTTAAATATAAAAAATTTAGAAGCGACGATTGATAATAAACATATTTTAAAGGGATTAAATTTAGACATAAATCCTGGTGAGGTTCATGCAATTATGGGTCCCAATGGTTCTGGAAAAAGCACTTTAGCAAATGTACTATCAGGCAAACCCGGTTATGAGACTAAAGGTAAAATCAAATATAATGGAGAAAGTTTAGTTGAGCTTTCTACCGAAGAAAGAGCACAAAAAGGAATTTTTTTAGCATTTCAATATCCTCTGGAAATACCGGGTGTAAATACAAATATTTTCTTAAAAACCTCTTTAAACTCAGTCAGAAAAGCTAAAGGTGAACAAGAATTAGATACTCTAACTTTTTTGAAATTAATCAAAGAGAAAGCTTCAGAGCTCGGAATTGATGAAAAATTTTTATCTCGTCAACTTAACGTTGGCTTTTCAGGAGGAGAAAAGAAAAAAAATGAAATTCTTCAAATGAAACTGCTTCAACCAAAATTATCAATTTTAGATGAGACGGACTCAGGTTTAGATATTGATGCGTTAAAAATTGTTGCTGATGGAGTTAATTCTTATAAAAATAAAGAAAATGCTTTTTTAATTATTACACACTATCAAAGACTCTTAGATTATATAAAGCCAGATTTCGTGCATGTTCTATCAAATGGTAAAATTGTAAAAACTGGTAATGCAGAATTAGGGGTTCAATTAGAAAAAACAGGTTATTCAAACATAGTTTAAATGAAACAGTATTATGATTTTAAAATTGAAAAGATTAAAGGCCTTTCTCCGGAGGAAATACATTTAAGAAAAAAAAATCTTGAACTTTTTTATCAAATCGGATTTCCTAATAAAAACGATGAGGACTGGAAATTTTCTGATCTAAATTCAATTTTAAGCAAGAACTTTAATAATATTGCTAATAATAATTTTTTACCGAAAGAAAAAAACATTAAAATAATTGAGGAATTTGAACATAATTATATTTCATTATTTGATGGAAAAATTGTATCTAAAGATTTTTCTTATGAAGAAAAAAATAAAGTCTTAATTGACAATTTTAATTATAAAGATGAACCAATTTTTGATAATAAAAATTCATTATTCATTTTAAATAATGCTTTGTCTACAGGAGGTTTTTCATTAGAGATTTCTAAAAATTACAAATTGAAAAAACCATTAATTATTTACAATAATTTTTCAACCTTATTAAAGGAAACAATTGTTAATTATAAAAATTTAATAATTCTTAATGAAAACTCTGAATTAAATCTAATTAATTATATAAACAATTCTTCAAGAGAAAATTTTATGGTTAATACGGTAGAAAATATCAAAATGAAAAAAAATTCTTCCTTAAATAATATTTTAATAAATAATTCTAAATGCAATGGCTATTTTTATAAATATATTAAGTGTGATCTAGAAAAAAATTCAAGTCTTGAAAATTATTTAATCTCATCAGGTTTAAAGTTTAATAAG
>Ga0209251_1002876_pt1 | contig 11652 bp, 9 predicted proteins | sample SaaInlV_100m_DNA_6_FD_184665 | JGI IMG/M metagenome (GOLD analysis project Ga0209251, IMG submission 184665) | Marine microbial communities from expanding oxygen minimum zones in the Saanich Inlet - Saanich Inlet SI073_LV_10m_DNA (SPAdes) (version 2) | ecosystem: Environmental > Aquatic > Marine...
CCTAAACCGCGAAGATTAATCGATCGAGACCCTGGACCATTATCCAAAACAAAACCACTAAAGGTCAGATCAATCTGCTGGCCTGAGGCTGATGTGGATGACTGCAGGATATCGGCAGCATTTAGCAGGCCGGCTTCCCGAGAAACGTCAGCTGTAATGATTTGCAAAGGAGATATGCTGTTGAAGGTAGATCGCTTAAATCGCGAACCAGTGACCACAATCTCTTCGACAGTCCCGACATCCTCATCTTGAGTAGTGCCTGACTGGTCGGCTACCACCGTTTCACTTTCAACGGAGTCCTGAGCATAGGTAGCGGAAGCTGCAAAAATTAGGGCCGGAGAGGCTACTAGGGCAAGACTCTTAAAGAGCCATGTATTTCTAAAATTCATTTGATTTCTCCCGAGAGAATAAGATAAAACGATGGGTGATGAACCCGTTCCCCATATCATATGCCTTGAATTAATTCATTTCAACATAATTCAACTAACTTTTAACGCGATTAATCATCTCTTTAAGCCTAATTATCGAAACATGTATGGGTATCTTGAAGCGGAATAAAAACCAACTGTTAAATAGACCGGTATCGAATTTCTTAATAATAAGCAGCCAGATTTTAAGAAATAAGGTGTCTTGCTTGATTGCCTACAAAGTTATTTCATAACCCAAGATGAACGACCAGTTACTCTCCATTTGCAACCCACGCTTATTTTGTTTTACTGGCAGCACTAATTCCATACCAATCCTCTCATGGTTTCCTCCGAACATATTTGATGCCACACTCATTCCTACGGCGAAATCAACAACCTGTCCTCCATAATTGTCAGGATTAGCCGTCTGGACAGGTGCCATAATGCTAACGTCCCTGCCATTAATGCTTTGCTGTGACTTGTAATGCAATCGCGCTGAAAATGATAAATCGTGACCAAAGTCTCTCTGAACCCAACTATTTACGTTCCACTGATCTCCATAAGTCCAGCTCTTTTTAGCTAACGCTGTATCAAATAACAACTGATTTCCTAACCGATAATCACCTAAAGTAGAAACATTAGTTATACCCACGGTAAGCCTTCGGGAGCGATCACTGCTCTGCATGCCATAAGGTAAAGTCATAACCGCCTGCATATTCATTGGTGTCAAAACCTTGTCCATGACATTATTTTTACCGACGCCCTGAGTAAAGCCTAAATGCAGATGAGCACGATGCTTTGGTGTTTTATATAGCTTATAAAGTGCGGTCAATGAAGCCTGAGATAAGTCAGACGATGATGTATCAAAAGAACCCAAATAACTGCGACCCATCATTCCATTGTAAGTAGCTAGACTCATCTCTTTAGTGTTAAACATCACCATTCCCATCAGGGTCAGTTCGTCCGAAGGAGCATACATGGCGCCCACCATAAGCATATCCATCGTCATATCTTGGGGAACAACACTTAACTGCATTGGCATGTTAGGGGCTGAAGCATAGGGGTTAGATTGCTGCAAAACATCCTGATCCAAGATGCTATCGCCGTTCAACTGATTGCCTTTCATTGCCATGCGACTGAGGCGCACTGAGATCATCCATTTGTCTTCCATAGCCAAATGATCGCCCATAATACCAATGGGCGAGTGGTGGCTAGGCATCATTTGCATCTCCATAGCTTTCGCATGGGAAGCTGCAGAAATAGCAACACAAAGTGAGAGGCCTAAACGAGCTAGATTTTTAAACATTTGACTATTATTCTTTTGGTAACCGGTGGGTTAGTGGCTAATTTATTAAGCAATGTCTTAAACGCCATTCCTTAAGGGCGCTAATTCATATCAGAGGTAGCTCGAATTGCTATATTTATCGCCATAAAAATACATTCGCAATCAGGTCTTAAAATGTTAAGTTATCATCGAAGAGTGCTTATGTTTTAAACCATTCAGTAACCCTAACGACATCGCGCGCGTTTAACAGAGCTTTCACTATGCTTGATAAGTTATATCACCCCTGGGTAATTCTCCTTACAATTCTCGTTGTATCAGGTTGTCAGACTTCTGATACGCCAGCTTCAACAAATTTAGATGCAACCACAAAAAGTTCATCGAGTAACGCTGCTGTTGCGATATCTGACAGCTATGGTGCAGAAATTGCTGAAAATATTCTTAACTCAGGAGGCAATGCGGTTGATGCGGCTGTAGCTGCTGGCTTTGCTCTGGCAGTCACTTTTATTGATGCAGGAAACATTGGTGGCGGTGGCTTCATGACTATTAAGATAGATCAGGAAGTTGCATTTCTTGATTATCGCGAAAAAGCGCCACTAACCGCTCATAAGAATATGTATCTTAATGATCAAGGTGATGTTATCAACAATATAACCTTGGTCGGGGGCCAAGCAGCCGGAGTACCCGGAACAGTAGCAGGCTTTTGGGAAGCTCACCAAAGATTTGGCCAGTTACCCTGGGAGGACCTCGTCCAACCTGCCATAGAACTGGCTGACAAGGGTTTTGTGCCTGCGCCAATACTTGTGGAAAGTATCCATAGTATGGAGCAGCGTTTTGAGGGTAAAACAAACTTCAATGACTACTTTAACTCCATCAGTTCTGACAGCTTATTTAGGCAACCAGAGCTTGCTAACACACTTCGGCGTATAGCTGAATTCGGTGCCGATGATTTTTATCGTGGAGAAACTGCTGCGCTTATTGTCCAGCAAATGGAAAAGAGCAACGGTCTTATTTCTTTAGAAGATTTGGACGCATATTCCGCCGTATGGCGTGCCCCCGTGCGAGCTGGGTGGCGTGATTATGAAATCATATCTGCCCCCCCTCCCAGCTCCGGAGGCTTCGCAGTCGTTCAGTTGTTGAAGATGAAGGATGATCTCTACGAGCTCTTTGAGGGTGTTGAGCACAACTCAGCTCAATATATTCATCTTGTCGCTGAGATGGAAAAGAGAGTGTTTGCAGATCGTGCCGAATATCTTGGTGATCCTGATTTTTTTGATATTGATATTGATGCTCTGATTGATGATGATTATTTAGCTAGGAGAGCCGCAGCGGTAAACCCAAAAGCCATCTCGGTCTTAGATAGTGTTAACCCAGGATTAGAATCCCCCAATACAACCCATTACTCAATTGTTGATCAATGGGGCAATGCTGTTTCTAACACCTATACTATTAATTGGGATTATGGCAGTGGCGTGGTGGTCGGTGGTGCAGGTTTTTTACTCAATAATGAAATGGATGACTTTAGTGCCAAACCCGGAACACCAAATATTTACGGTGTAGTGGGCAGCGTAGCTAATGAAATTCAGCCAGGAAAACGCATGCTGTCATCAATGTCTCCAACTATCGTCCTCAAGGGCGGAGAGGTTGAGATGGTTCTTGGTACCCCTGGCGGTTCAACTATTTTTACCACAGTGTTTCAGGTGATTACCAACATCTTGGATTTCGGCATGTCTGTTGAAGAAGCAATTGGCATTGCTCGGTTTCATCATCAGTTAGTGCCACCAGATCTCATTACATACAGCGGATTCACCATTGGCCAGTATCTCCCAAAAGCGACTGTTGCAGATCTTTTAGAGAGGGGATATCGGTCTGAACCTCACTCATTTGAGTATGGGGATGTTCAAATAATTATGAGAAGTGGTGACTCTTGGATCGCAGCCTCAGATCCGCGCGATAGAGGACAGTCTCGAGTTTTTGAAGTAACAACAAAAACCCGAGACCGTTAGCAGCGTGGCAACCTTTTACAAGGTTAGTTGAACCCTCACTCCTATGTTTCGCCCTGGCAGAGGCACCTCTTTCTTAACGAATGAAGAGTGGTTTCTAGCTACTTCATCAAGAAGATTCTTTGCAAAGAAAGAAAGTCTCGCTGTTCGTTGTCCACCGATATCAAATGTTTTTACTGCGTTGAAATCCAACATTGTAAAAGCACTGGTAACAGTTTCATTGGTACCAATATCTGTCTGAGATTCGACGTCCTTTAAATCAAGATTTAGCTCAAAATCATTTGCGGCATAAGAAATCCCATAAAGGTTCCGATCAGGAGTCATACGTGGAATGTTGCTCTCATCTCGAAAGTCTCCAGTGACTGAATCACGGCCAAATGTCAGAGTAAGGTCACCATTACCCAACTCAAAAACGGTACCCAGTTCAAATTCATAGCCAATGAAGTCAGCATCCTGCTGCAGATAATTCGCTAGGATTAAACCACCATGATCATGTTCTTCTTCATGGTCTTCATGCTCTTCTTCAGTTTCGTCCTCAAGGTAAATGTAATTGCTGACATGATTTTGAAATAGAGTGAAAGCGCCAAAAACTCCTGCATATTCATAGCCTAAGGTTATGTCAAAGTTTGTTGACCGCTCAGCCTCTAAATCAGGGTTACCCACCTCAAACCTTCCAGTAGCCAGATGCGGTCCATTCATGAACAGCTCCACTGCTGAAGGGGCTCGTTGAACAATACCGCTGGTGACATTTAGCTCAAACTTGTCATTGATCTCTTTGCCCAAGCTTACCGCAAGACTTGTACTATTGAAGTCCTTTGTAAAAGCGGTTGGTTCTTCATCATCGTCGTGATCATCGTGATCGTCATGGTCGTCATGGTCCTCATGGCTAACTGAGCCTTTCCGGCGAGTCCTGTCGTGTCTAATACCAAAGTCTAAATGAAATAAATCAACTTCTTTACTCACGTAGTACCCTAGTGTCATTTCTTCAGAGGTTGTTGGATTCATGAACGCCTCTTCACCCACGATGGCGGTATCTTCCTCTACAAAATTAACTGCAATTTTTTGTAGAATTTCGCTATTTGATAAATCAAAAATAGCACCATACTCACGAGCGTCATTGGAGAACACTGTAGGTCCCTCTTCATGATGCTCTTCTTCTTCGTGCTCCTCTCCCTCGTGCTCTTCTCCTTCGTGCTCTTCTTCCGCGTGTTGCTCGGTTAATGAGTAGTCTGTGTCTCGGAGGAAATAGTCGACCTGTTTCAACCAACTATTATTAACGACATAAGAACCTTCTAAATTGACTACGTCTGAATCGGTCGTTGAAAAAATTCTTTCGCCCTCATGCTCATCTCCATGCTCATCTCCATGCTCATCTCCATGCTCATCTCCATGCTCATCTCCATGCTCATCTCCATGCTCATCTCCATGCTCACCATGAAAAGGGATGCCATAAATACTTTCAACACTATTGACCGACACTCCAAAGTAGCCCCAATCGCCTGTCTTCGATACTCCAAATTTCAACGCTTTATTTTCAAAATCAGAGTTAGCTAGGAAGCCTTCATCCTCTTCATGGTCATCGTGATCTTCGTCATGATCCTCATCGTGATCCTCTTCATGGAGAATAGCCCCGCTTGGAATATCAAAATTATCAAACTGAGAATTTTTATATCCAAGACTGATATTTAAACCACCGATATTATTTTGATAGGACAAATTATGCCCGTCGCCATCATTAACAGATTGCGCTTCAAGGCCAATCTTTAGTGCCGAGTCAGAAAAATCGTCTCGAGCAATAGTGTTATCAACCACATTGATAATGCCACCGATGGTGCCGTTAGCATAAAGTAGTGACGATGGACCTCTCACGACCTCAATCTGTTGGATGTTATTCAAGTCAACATCATTTACATGGTCAGCGCCAATTCCGGCAACATCCCGGACAACCATGCCATTATTGAGGACTTTTACACGATTTCCAGACATACCACGAATCATTGGCTGGCCAACACCTGAACCGTAATCTGCCGAGGAAACCCCTAGCAAGTCGTCCAAGGACTCCCCTAAACTCTGAGTAGCTGTCGTTTCAATATCCTCGCCAGTTACAACATGAAGTGGATTTTCGATATCACTCAAGGTTTGATCAATTAAAGAAGACGTGATGATCACTTCTTCTATCTCATTTGCAACTGTATTAACACTCAATAGGGTGCTCGCCATTAAGGCAGCACAAATACGCGGGTTCATAGAACCTCCTAGAAAAATTTAAATTTAATATAATTAGTTGAAATTAAATCTAAATTTTTGGCGGAGCTCGAGAGAGGTATTCAGAGAATCGGGAGCTTAAAACCGCAGAGATCTGCGCCGTGGATAAATGTTCTACAGAAGGCAAAACAGATGGCAAAGCCAAGATCTGAGAAACTAAAGTGCCTTTGAACACATGACAGGTGTCGCACTCACCTTGAGCAGACGTTTGGGCAGAAACGGTATGGGTAAAATCATGAGCTAAATTATTGCCCACAAAAAGCACTGCAACCAGAAGCAGCAGCGTAGAGTACTTATTGAGTTTGGAATCTAACACAACTGAAACCCTTAAAAACCCCGGTCATACCTATTCAAGTTGGAGACTATAGATTATTTTCTGAGAATTTCAAACTTTTTAAGCGTGACCGAATAATTTTTTTTGACCCAATCAGCGGCAATGATCCGAGATAAAAGTTTCCGCGCAACTAAAGATAAGGTGTTTGCGCTCTTCATTCATATTTTCGAGAGTTTTGCGCATAAAAGATAATCTTGGATTGTTCTTTAGCACCCCCATGTGCCGGCTAACAAAGCGCCAATATAACCCGTCGACAACATTGCACCAGTCACCCTTTTTATAATCGCTCATTTTTATCATATAGTTTGACCCACAGATGTATGGCTTGGTAGCGAATATACCCCCATCAGCGAAGGTACCCATTCCAAAGACATTTGGCGTCATAACCCACTCAGAGGAATCTACGTACATCTCCATGAACCAACGATACACATTCTTAGGGTGAACCTCACAAAGGGTCATTAAATTGGATATGACCATCAAACGATTTATGTGGTGGGTATAACCATAGCGATCGGAGAAGTTAATCGCATCATCCAAGGGTGGTATCCCTGTCTCACCAGAATACCAGCTTGGATTCAATGCATTCGAAAAGTTAAAGAAGTTGCTCTGTAATTGTGTCTCGCCATGATGTTGGTAGACCCCTCGAATAAACTCTCGCCAGCCAACGATTTGCCGTAAAAACCCTTCAACCGAGTTAAGGGGAACGTCATTTTTCTCAGTGTATGCCAACACCTTGTCAATAATGTCTCGAGGGGTAATTAATCCCATATTTAAACCAGGACTAATTGCACTGTGAAACATAAAGGTATCAGTCTGCAAAATAGCGTCTTCATAAATACCAAAATTTTCAAACTTAACCTGTAAAAAGTAATCGATATTATTTAGGGCATCAGCACGAGTCAGCGGCATCCACACATCATCTATTTGGCCGGGATGGTCAGGGAATGTTTGCTCAATGATGAGTTTTAACGGTTCGACATATTGAGATTTAGTGGGCTTGTAAGAATCAGGTAACGTGAGGCCTTTTGGGATTTTCTTGCGATTATCTTCATCAAACGACCACTTACCCCCAAGTGGTTTTTGGTCTTCGTCCATCAGCAAGTCCAGCTTTTTGCGCACCTCTTTATAAAAGTTACCCATGCGCAACACCTTAGACTTACCTGTAAACCTCAGGAATTCCTCACGGTCTAACAAAAACATCGGTGAAGGCAAAACAGTTAAGGGTAAATTTTGTTGCTGTGCAAAGTTATGTATTCTCGTCTCAAAGTCTTTATCTTCGATTTCAAACACTTTCAGAGATGTGATGTCATTCTCTGCAACACAGGTCGCTAACTTTTCTTCATAGGTTTGAACAAAAGTCTCATGCTCAATATCTAGGTACTCCACCATACAATCTGCTGCGAGCAGCTCGTCCCGCTTTTCGCGCATTGCAGCCAAAAACATAAGTATCTTTAACTTATGATGTTTTTCATAGGTGCAAAGGCCAAGATCCTCTGCCATGAAAATGGAGCCACAGTCTGCGTGCTGGATCTCTTCGATGGGGAATAGTTGATTTCCTAGAAGAATGAGTAATGTTTTATTTGGCATAGTATTCAGGCTCGTTTTAGGTGGTATACCCTGCACACCCCAATAACGATCACTTGCGTAGGGAAAAAGGGTATGTCGGCTAGCCTTTAGCGAGAGATCTTAAGCCTTAAAACACTGAAAATGACTACAAGTAAAATTCTTTAAAGTGAAAATAATGTACACCATCATCACCCTTAGCCTGCTTAACCATCGTTTGTGCCAATACCTCTCCTTTCACACTTCGATATTTAGATAGCGAGCCCACAAGCAAAGGGTCAATAACTTTTGATAACAGTTGGCCAACCTTTTCTGCACTTCTTTTTTCTTGCCTATCTCCAATCAATAATCCTGGCCGGTAGATATTAATACTTGAAAAGTTCAGTGATTTTATCGCTTCCTCTAACTGCCCCTTGGTGCGCAAATAAAAACTCTTTGAGTTTGCATCTGCGCCCACAGAAGACACTAAGCTAATTACCGATGCGCCTGATTTCGCTGCCATTTGTGCAATACCAAGACAATAGTTAAAGTCTACATTTCTAAATGCTGCCTGGCTGCCAGCGGTCTTAATAGTGGTTCCTAAACAGAGGTACAAATGATCACACTGCGGCAAGTCGCCGCTAGTCAACAGCTCATCAAAATCTACTTCAATAGCCTTTACGTTGTCTGGTAGGTCATTTGGTCTGCGTCGCAATATGGCGACCGGGCATTCTTCAACCAAAGCTAATTGCTTCAATACATGGCTGCCAACCAAACCGGTGCCACCTACAACAAGAGATATCGCCATTTCTTACTCCTAACAAACACAATGAAACATTACTAAGTAATCTAGACAACATATCACACATGGTAATTACTCTAGTTAATCTAGTGAAAATATTAACCTTAACTGGTTTAATAAGATCAAATAAAGTAAGAACAAAAATCACCTGTTAAAAGCATAGGGTTCCCAAATGAATGACTTAAGTTGGCAAGAGTTTGAGCGCGTGGAATTGCGAGTTGGAACGGTTGTAACTGCCGAAGTATTTAAAGAGGCTCGTAAACCGGCGATTAAGTTAACCATTGATTTTGGGGATGAAATCGGTACGAGAAAATCCTCAGCACAGATAACAGATCACTACACCCCTGAGGCGTTAATTGGCAAACAAATTTCTGCAGTGGTTAATTTCCCTAGAAAACAAATTGGGCCCATTATGTCTGAATGCCTAGTCACAGGGTTTATTCAAGACGATGGTAGCGTCGTTTTAGCTGTGCCAGATAAACAAGTCATCAATGGCTGTCGATTGGCTTAGATACATTCAACATCAATTTAGTTAGTTCTGTGCTTTGGCGCTGACTTCGACCCATGACTAATTTTTTATTCCTATTCTAGCTGAACCCTATATGATGAAGTGATGAACACTTTTCTCATCTCAGTAGTTCTCAGTATCCTCGTATATTTGGGTGTTGGCTGGTATGCAGGCCGCAAGGTCAAAAATTTAGATGATTATTACGTAGCCGGGCGAAATGCGCCCACTTTGCTTATCGTGGGTACCCTCGTCGCCAGTTTTTTAAGCACCAATGCGTTTCTTGGAGAAGTGGGCATGTCCTATCAAGGCCATGGTCCATTAATTATCATCATGACTGGAGTTAACAGTCTGGGCTACGTAATAGGGGCGTTATTTTTCGGGCGCTATTTACGTCGTAGCCGCGCCCTTACTGTTCCTGAGTTCTTTGGGCAGCGCTTTCAGAGTCGACGCCTCCAAGCGTTTGCCGGACTTACTATTGTCATCGGTTTGACCTGTTATCTTCTTGCCGTCACCTGGGGTGTTTCTCTAATTGTCACTGAAGTAAGTGATATTTCATATACCACATCCATTATCATGGTATGGCTGGGTTATACAGCATTCACACTCTACTCTGGATCAAAAGGCGTCATACTTACAGACACCATTATGTTCGTGCTCTTCTCCACTGTAGCGCTGATTACTTTGTATTATATTGTTCAAGCAGGTGGAGGATGGGACTCCAGTTTAGAACAACTAGCAACTTACAAAGAAAAACCAGAGATAATTTCGTGGCATGGCGTTATCGGTCCCGACAGTAATTGGAAAACACCTGCAGAGGGACTAATTTGGGCTCTTATCCTAGGTGTCGCATGGGGTGTGGTGGTTGCAGTCAGTCCTTGGCAATCAAGCCGATATCTGATGGCAAAAAATGAGCATGTAGTCATCCGATCTGCCTGCGGTGCAGCAATGGCAGTTCTCCTTTTTTACCTTGTAATTACTTTCGGCGCGGCCGCAGTCAATCTTATCAACCCTAACATCGACCCACCTGAAAGCGCCTTAATTTGGGTTGCGATAAACATAATGCCCACTGTTTTAGGCGCTACGTTAGTGTGCGGTATTCTTGCAGCCGGCCTTTCTTCCGCCTCCACATTTCTATCTCTTGTTGGATTTAGTGCCAGTAATGATATTTTTCAGCACTCTAATGACCCAAAGAAGCAGTTGCGCTCTACACGATACACTATGATCGTCATGGGACTAATCATTGTCGTTCTCTGCCTAGTATTACCAACCAATATTTTTTGGATAACCTACTTTGCCGGACCAGTGTTCGCATCATCGTGGGGAGTGGTTGCTTTTATGAGTATTTGGAGTAAACGTATTACTGAAGCAGGCGCATTTTGGGGAATGGTCAGTGGATTCATGGGTAATGTTATTGCCAATTTGCTCACACTTTTTGCGGGTGTAGACCTACCTGTTTACATGAATCCAATCCTTGTTGGAGGTGCCATCAGTTTAATTACTGTACTACTGGTTTCCGCCTCTGGAAGCGTTAGCCTTGAATCACAAAACTTTCGGGAACAATTACACAAAGCTCCAACGAACAATCAGGATTCACAGGAAATAGCACGGACACTGATCTGGCCAAAGATGATGATCATCACCGGAGTGATTGTTGTAGCGCTATTAATTAACTTTTATGCAAAACCATATGAAAACGCAATAACAAATTATGAGTTACGTGCTGGAGAACAATTATGAGCGGAGAAATGGTACTTGCCATAGGTTACGGATCAATGTTGATACTAGGAGGGTTACTCGTATGGTGGGACCTTTATAAGCCCAATGATGATTCTTCTGATTGACAAAATTATGTCAGCCCTTTTGCTTAAAACTCTACCCGACACTTAAAAAATCTAAATCCTTATGATCAGCTTAAATGTAACAACCCTGTTGGTTGTTCGCCCGATTAATTGGGTGTATAAACATATTCATCACCTTCCTCAAATTCTTCTGCTAGCGTTTTATCAACCATTACCGGCATTTGAGTTGTAGCAGGGTAAAGAGTTGTCACTGCATTTGCTTGATGATCAACCAACAACGCGTTTAATTCTTTGACCTTGTCTTGACGGACTGCGGCTAGATTATTTTGCTCTGTTGGGTCCTTTGCTAGATCAAACAACCAATACTGTAATCCATCGGTGGGTCTGTCATTAACCTGTAGCTTCCAATCCCCGTGACGCACTACCTGATAATGCCCATTCTGCCAAAACAACGTTTCTCGATCCCAACTTTGGTCGCCCTGACTCGTTACCAAAGGCAATAAGTTTACGCCATCTATCTCTGCCGCCTTTGACTGGGTAGCAGCTGCCGCTGCCAAAGTTGGCATTACATCAATGTGCGCTACAGGTGTGTCAACTACTGTGCCAGCAGTAATTTTACTAGGCCATTTAATCATCATAGGGACCCGCAGCCCCCCTTCAAACATGGTAATTTTCCAGCCCCTAAAAGGTTGATTAACCTCAGGTAT
>Ga0209251_1002879_pt1 | contig 11646 bp, 9 predicted proteins | sample SaaInlV_100m_DNA_6_FD_184665 | JGI IMG/M metagenome (GOLD analysis project Ga0209251, IMG submission 184665) | Marine microbial communities from expanding oxygen minimum zones in the Saanich Inlet - Saanich Inlet SI073_LV_10m_DNA (SPAdes) (version 2) | ecosystem: Environmental > Aquatic > Marine...
TCATACAAGCCACTTAGAGTAGGTCGTAAATTATAAACATCCTGAAAACCTATTGTTTTACCTAAACGCGCAACTAACTCTGCTTTTTTTTCTGGCCTAACTAATAATTCACCGCTTTCCTGCATCGTGAAAACACCATCAGGCCCATACAGAAATTTACGGGTGTCCTCAGTAACCATCTTTCTATTGGTTAGTACGGTATATATCTTACCTAGAGCATTTTTAGCTTGGCTTCCGGTAGTGTCAAAAACATGAACCTCTTTAACTGCGTCCAGAACTTGATCAACTAAAGCTTCCGCAGCATCTGGTCCAATAGGCGTATTGGGAATTGCTAAAAAGGCAGCTTCTACTCCATCTTTCTGAGCTTCAAAGACAGGGTATGCAGTACTTTGAGTCCAATTAGATAATGCCTGACGGTCATCACCGGTAAGCTGCATCTGGGTGAAGTCATCCATTAGAAGATCGATGGATGGGTCATCTGCTACTACATTATCGATGTTTGTTTTGATAGCATCTCTAGCAGCTTCAGCCTCATTAATGTCAGCGCCCAGAGCAGTCTTTTCTACTTCAATTTGCCGTGACAGATTACCTACAGTAGCGTCTGCGGCTTCATCTATATCACCAGCAACGCGGGAGTTAGCAAATTCAGAGAAGAAGTCTCCCATTTGATTGAGGACGGCATTATCTGTGCCAGCCACATCTGGATTACTTCTATTACTACGCATGATAGAAATCATACGCTGATACATATCCCCAGAAGCCTTTTGGATCATTTCTTCAAATTCGTCGGCTCCCATAGTATCTTGGAGATGCTGACGGGTTTCGCGCATATAGGCTTCAGACCCTGTCATAAGAGCCTGAGCGGTAGGTACTGGTATGTCCTTCTGAAAATCAGCAATCTTCAGGGTGACTACGGCATTACTGTTTAGTACCTTAGAAAGTACTTTTAAATTCCTTCCTACCTCAAGAGCATTCTTACCCTTGATCATAGTTGGATCTAAAAACTCAGCTACCTTTAGGATTATGCCGTCTTGTACGGCGGCACTCATCCCATCGATGTCTCTGATAGTTGCCCCTGTAGAATATTTACCTGTTCGAGTTATAAAATTAAACAAGGGAGCCGCTACTGTAAGCAAGCCATCCATAGCACCGTTAAGAAGCAGACCGTCTGTTAATACAGCTAAATCATTTGCAGTTTCGTCAGTTATATCTGCACCGGCGGTCTCTGCTATGCTTTTAATACGATCCGCAGATACAACTAAACCGGAATCTCCTTCACTTACGGCCAGTGTCTCTAAAATAGAGCCAGATATTGTATTGGCGGTAACTGTACCGAAGCCACCTAGTTTCGCTGCTTTATTTCCTGAAAGTATTGCCTTTGGTAAACGTAAAGCTGCTTGAGCAGGTTTAGCCACAATACCCATTGGAAGAGCAAGCGTCCATAAGTCAGACATAAATTGTTCGCCGCCACTAAGCTGCATACTAGGGGTGTTTGCTGCAAAGCCGCGCTCCTCTTCGGAAACAGAGGGGTCGTATTCGCTGGTATCTGTGGTGAACTCATAATTATAAAGACCTACAGCGTCCTTAGCTAGACTTTTACTGCCTTCCTTAAAAATCCTAGACCAGAAATTACTGTCATAGGTTGGTATTAGGTAATCAGTGGCAACTAATTTAGAAGGATCGTCGGGATCAGGTTCATAAGCAGTATAAACTCTATCACCGTTATCTTGTAGAACGCCGGTCTGGTTATATAGCTCCTGAGATTGCTTCTCCCATTGCTCTTTTGCCGCTGGAAGGTCTTGGATTGCTAACTGAGACTCGCTTAGTTCGTTATAGCCCGTCCAGAGGTTTGCTACGTCCTGAAACGCGGCAGTAGCTCTTGTAATAGGGCCAACTTTAGGTGGTTTACCGTATAGGTCTTGCTTAGACAGGCTGTCTGCTTCTGCAACAGCACTCTCTCGTACATTATTACGGGCATCTTCTGAAAACCTGTCGGACTCAGATCGCCAATCTTCCGCATTACCGCCAAGAAAGGTCTCTTTCTCTTCGGGAAATGCTAGGAAGTAATCATCCAGAGCAGAGCTTTGGGGCGTTTCTGGAACAGTAGGAGAAGTTCCGTTGAGAGCATTCTGAATATCTTCTGGAGAGTATCCTGAAGCCTCCGCTTCTTCTGGAAACTGCTCATAATATTTTGCCAGAGCTTCAGTCAGTTCCATGCGTTACTCCTGTGCCGATAATAAGGGGTCAAGGGCAGATTTAGCTTGTTGGATTTGTTCTGGGGTAGGGTCCTTGCCAAAGATCATCTGGGCTCGAATAAAGTAGAAGTTATCCAACAATTGTCCTTGTACAGCTTCAGGCTGGTCCAGAATGTAGGCCATTCTAATTTTATCGCTGTCCAACAATTGTTGATTATTCATATAGGTATTTAAGCCCAAGCCATTATTGTTTTCAGTTTCGTCTGTTTGCTGGTCAGACGGCACTGGCGCGGTGCTGGAAAGCCACTGCATTACTTCAGGGGTATTGTTATTCAGGTGATCGTTGATACCAACTTGAAGCTGAGTTGCTTCAAATGCCTGTTTATAAACAGGGTTCATCATGGCAATGTTATGCTCACTGCTATTATTTAATATCTGATCATAATCTTTAACCGCCTGAGTAATCATATTCTGGGTCTGAGTTTTTAGGTTGGCAGTATATGTGGGATAATCAGTGCCTACATTATTGATAGTAAGCGCATTCTTATAATCGAAGTTAGAAAGAGCCTGACCTGAGCTATCCAGAGCCAATTTAGCAAAGGAGAATGCGTGTCGAATATTAAGAGCATTCCACTGCGCCCATGCCGAAGCATTTTGTGCTAAAATAGACTTACTTTCTTCGTCTTCGGGTTGAAGATTTTGTAATTTCTGAGCCGCTTGTCTGGTAAATTCTTCAGCAAATTCGTTATCCGATAGACCGTTACCGCCTAAAGCATTAGCCAAAGCCTCTAGTTCTTCACCTACTTTCTTGACTAGAGATGAACCCTTACCACCAATAAATGTCAGTATGTCTGGGTTGTTCTTAGCAAAAGTATCCAGTTGCAGAGCAGTCTGAGCCAGAGTGGTTGTATCGGTCTTCAAGTCTGATAACGGCGCATTAAAGTCGGCGGTATTTCTATTAGCCATATTCTGTGCGGCAGTAACTTCATCGCTGCGAGGGCCAAGTTCTACAATATCACTAGGACCATATGTCTTACCGTGTACTGCATCATAGAACTTACCGTTCTCCATTACAGCCAAATACAATTCAATAGGCTCTGCATTTGGTGTGTCAGGATTCGGCCTCAGAAATACAGTCTGCATTTTATCTGTAAGCTTTAAGTCATTAGAGGTGTCGCCTTCGGCAGCATCATAAGTAGCCTGTACCTGATCCAGTAACGATTTACGCTGGGCTAGAGCCAGTTTCTTTCGTAATTGATCTTCTGTTAAGCTTGAATCGTCAGGCCCAAAAGACGCTAATTCTGAGGTCACATTAGCCGTGAAGTCTGCAATGTTAGTCTTAGTAATAGTCTCCGTCATAAACTTCTGAGAAGCAGGATCTGCCAAAAGTTTATCGACTTCCGCTCGTAGAGATGGATCAGCATTTGCTAATTTCTTTAACTGCTCTGTAGATTTATATGAGCCATCGTCATTCCTTAATGGGTCATCGTCAGGATTTTGATTAAACCGTGGCTCCTTCTTTATGGTTTCTAGAGCAGTAAGCAGGGCAGTCTTTTGCGTACCGGCGGGCATTGCATTGATCTGACTTTCCTTAGCACTTAAATCTGCTTTATTTTTTATACCCTTAAAGAACTCAGATACATCGGCAGGAACGTCTGTATATGGAGATAGTTCAATACCGCTTTTCTCTATTTCTACCGGTTCAAGGGAAGCATCATTCTCCCCTTCAGGGCCAAGAATAGCGTCCATCTGCTTTTCCATGCCAGCCTCAATAGTGCCGCCACCTAATTTGTCTACTTCTTGAACAGTGTTAAAGATTTTATCTTGAGTATCAGTATCGCCTGCGTTTCTAGCATCTCTGTAAGCATTTCCTGTACTTTGAGTAGCAACATCCGTATCTACGTCACTACGCCGTAGCAGCGGCCCCTGTAATTCAAGGCTCTCAGTTTCCTTAGTGAATTTAAGCTGACCGCTATCAATCATACTCTTAGTCAGAGTAGTTACATCGCCTACATCCCCGTCCATTAAACGGAGTTGCTGCTCAAAAAAGTTTATAGAGTCAGTGTTGCTGGCATCGCCTGAGAAGTTTAAGTTCAACGCCTTAGCATTGCGCTGTATTTTTTTCTCTTTTAAATCGGCGGCATCTTGGGCAGCTTTTAAACGGCGCTCTTCAATACGGGCCTCTCTGCGCTTGTCTATTTCTTCTTGGCGCTGGACCTCTGCACCCTTACGAATGCCATATGCAACTTCATCAGCAAAAGCAGCAAAGGGATTGCTCTTCTTTTTGTATGACCCAGAGCTTATACCAGCCCTTACCTTAGCAGCCTCGCTCTTAAAGCTCATCTTCAGGCTCCTCTTCATCTACGCCGCCTAGCATGGCAGTTTGCTCTTCTTCAGGTGCTACACCCCCAGCTTCAGGCATAGCCATGAGACCTTCTGAGGGAGCTTCTGGTGCAGGTTCTTCGGGAATAACCTGCTCATCCTCATCCTCTTCATCAATGATGCCCATAGAGGCCTTGAGAAGCGTAGGTGTAATGACTACACGGTCCTTGTCCTCTACCCCCATCTCATATTTTACACCGGCATTCTTAGCCGATATTTCAATGTAACGGGCTACTGGACCTGCAATGAGAATAGCTAAGTCTATGCCTAGCTTACCCTTGCTGACTGCTTGTAGGAGTAATGTGGTGACGATGGTTGTAATGTGGGCGTCTATACCCAGCATAGCAAAAATCAGTTCTTTCTCTTCAGGCTCATCAATCTTATCAATTAAATAAGAGACAGCCTCATCATAGTCCACCGTATCTGGTGGCCGGTGCCACGCATAATTACGGGTGTCTGACATATAATTACCGCCCGGAATTGGAGCATTAAGCCTCATCTTCTAATTCCTCTTCTTTAGCCATTTTGCTATCAGTGGGTTCGTCTAGAAGCTCCTCTTCCATCTGATCAAAGAAGTCCGGAGTGTACAGAAGCCCGTCCTCAACTAATTCAGAGGTCTTCATTGGCATTGTACCTTTGACAAATACTTTAATTGATTTTTTGACTGCTTCATCAAACGTCATTTTTTATCACCTTATTTTCCAAACGGTAGTATATCGGTTAGCCATTTAGACCCGCTGGATGAGCCAAAGTAGGCTCCAGCAACAGAGCCACCTATTTTCAGCAATCCATCTAAGAAGCCGCCGCCAGACTGTTGACCCGACTGAGCTTGCATCTGGGCCATAAGCAGCCGAAGCTCCCGCTCTAAGTCGTTGTCTGTAGTCTTCCAAATGTAGTCGAGGATGTTATCTGCGCTATCCCAGAGATTGTTTTGAGCCTCTGTAGTTAAGTCTAATGCTGCCTTAACGTCTGCCGTGTGAGCATCCACCATAGTCTGGTTATTAGTGGTCTCTACGGTCTGTCTCCACTTGGCATTTGATAAATCAATCTGATATTGCATTTCAGATAAAAACTGTTGCCGGTCATTCTTCATGTCAGCGTTAAACTGAGCGGCATCATTTATTTCGCCAGCATTAAACTTCTTTAGTGCATTCATCTCAGAAGTGTTGTGACGCTGAATATTTACTACCATTTCGGTGTAGAATTTATTCATGTCGTTAGTAGCTTCGGCATTAAACCTGCGAGCTACATTCTCTTCTTTAGTATTCTCCAGCATCGCCTGAACAAGAGCTTGCTTATTAATCATCTCAGCTTGCTGCTCATTGGTTAGGTTAGCTAAATCCATCTCCATAAATGCTTTAGCATTTTGTACCGCTGCCTGAGACCGTACATCTAAATTAGCCATCTCCAGTTTGGACAAGATATTAGCTTTGTTAATGATAGCTTCTTGCTTATTGTCCAAGTTCTTGGTGGTAAGCGTCTGGAAGAAAGTGGCTTCCTTTTCAGCTACCCCTAAAGTAGCTTCCATGATTGCATTAGACATAGCCGCTGTAGCAGCGGTTCCAGAGATACCACTGAAGCCAATGGATTTCATTACCTCTCTATGTTGAGCTTGCGCCCACGGCGGTATAATTGGCTCACCGTTTGGACCCTTGAACTCCGCAGCAATAGTCTTCATCTGCCATAGAATAGAGGTCTTGGCGTCTACAAACTCTTTACCTTCTTTACGAAGCTTATCCGCTAAAAGTTTACCGGCTACCGTAGTTGTATCAATTACTTTTGACAGGTCTACATTAGCCCAGTCATTAACGGATATACCAAGTTCATTTTTTGTGCCGTCTGCATTTACGCCAGTAGCTGCGCCAGTCATATCAATAGCATATTTATCGGCATCGACTAAAGCATCGTCGCTTACTGTACCAGTTGCTGCGTCCATCATCTCGTTATCAGTGAGAGTGGTAGTGGCAGCATCATAGTTAGAAGCACCCGGATTATCTGCTAGGCTAGGGTCTACTGTGGCGGCATCTCCGGTAGTAGTAGCCGTGTATCCATCATTGTCTCCAAGCCCATAATTAGGATTGTTAGGGTCTAAATTAGTTCCTTCAGAATCTGGATTTATCTTAGGCATAATGTCGGCAAGTACTAAGCCTCTATCTTCCAGAAACTTATTTGGGTCTGCAATAATAGCCTTCATATCTTCTTCGTTGGCTACAACGCCCGCCGCTACCGCCATGTCTTTTATAGCTTCGGCAGTAAGTCTTCCCTCAGAAACTTCCCCACTTTCGTTGGCATTATCTTCCGCATATTGAGCAATTTGTGCAGCGCCCTCGCTATCTCCACTGGCTTGAGCTTGCTGTTGATTAAACTGATATCCGGTCATTGTACCATTAGGGTCCAACTCACCGGAGTTATTTACCTTCATAGATAATTTATCAACCGGTACACCATCTTCATTTACCTTTACCTCGTACTGCATTCCAAGAAAATTATACGAATACTGCATACCCCCTTCACTGACGTAAACGCGCCTTCCATCGTAAACTCCAGCCTTAAATCCATCCACTTCTCTATCTTTATCTGCTTCAGCATCTAGCCCGTTTGCCCAACTAGCTAATCCACCAAATACTTTAGGCAGTGCCGTCATAGGATTTATAACTGCGCCAATAGCGTCCTTAACTCCTAGAGTTCCCTTCTCACCCTGTATTTTATTTATGGGGTCTTTATCTGGATTAGTGTCGGTGTAAGTAGAACTATCCCCTGAGTTAGAACTGTTAGAGTCGTTCAACCCGTCATTTGCATGGCTATTACCGGTTACTGCATTGGATATGGATGCAATACCCGTTACGTTATTATTGGGATTATTATCATTATCATAAGTATCCCCTTTCATTCCGGGTCCACCGCCATCGAACATATCGCCAATGCTATCGTAGTTGCCAAAAATGCCCATCAGATATTACCCTTTTCTTTTTCACACGCACGAATGCGGTCACGAAGCTTTGCGTAGTCGGCTATAGCCGTTTGAATATTGCCGTCTGCACCTTCTAAGGCGTCTAACTCATCGGCTAATTCATTGTTAAATTCTGGCGTGTAGGTCTGAATAGGTGGACAATAAACTTCCAGCTTGGTTCTATAGACCGTTTCCGCGCAGCCGCTCAGTGAGACTGCGGCTATCAGTAATGCTATCTGCTTCATGCTCTGCCATTGCTTTATAAAAACCAGTCGCCTTTTCCTGCGCCTGTAGATCGTCCTTGAGGACTTTATTCTTTTCGTTAGCTGCCCCACGTACTCGCCCCATCACGTAAATAATGGGAAGAGCCAGTGCGAGAGCGCCTATAATGTAGGTCTTGATCTTGCCGAAGATGAACACTAATGAACGCCTTCTTTATTATCCTTCCAGCGAGCGTATGCAGCTAAGGCAATGCCTCCAATTGCACACAGTAGGAAGATGGTTTTTAGGCTGTCTGCATAAGCAACTAGCCCCTGTAATTGACCCGCTACCTCGTTCAAGCCAGTGGCTGCACCGGCTATACCTGCGCCTACCATAGTCTTAGACTTAGTAAGCTTCTTAGGAGCCTCTGCGGTAGGCTTCTGTACCATCTGCGGGCCACCCTCATCAGATGGCAATTGAGCGTCTCTGGAGAAGATAGCTGCTTCGGCTGCACGGCGGCGAGTTAATCCACGTAAGGGAGTTAGCTTACCGTCTACCCGTGCCTTGTTCCAGCGATTAAGCTGCTCAGGTACATCGTCGTACATTCCTAAGTTCAGACGCTTTAGGGCTGAAGATGACTTAAAGTTACCACCGCCGACATTGAATACAAACGATACTAGGGCATCATACTGACCTTGGCTTAGAGGCACGTTGACTAGACGCTTAACTATCTTACCGTGTGCATCTAAGTCATCTTTAAGATGCTGCTCTGCCTCGGCTATAGTGCAAGTCATTCCAGAGCGAATACCCTTAGTTTTCCCAAATCCAAGTGTCCAAACACCGGCTGGACAGCGATATGAGTGTACTAAGCCATCGTCTTTTACTTTGTGGAGACCTTCAAACTTTTTAACTAGCTCTACGCAGTCTTGGGATACTGTTACTGGATGCATGGTTTACCTAGCAAACTTGTTTGGATCTATTGGCTGACTAACGGGAATTCTTCCTGCGAAAGGATTGGGTGGCCTTTCCATATTTGGTTTAGGTGTACCCGTAGTTGCATACGGCGAAGCAAACCCTGTGCTAGGTACAGCCGAAGACATAGCAGGGGATAAGTTACCCATAGACGCATTACCGCCTTGCATAGTTTGTAGTTTACTCAAACTATCTAAGGAACGATTGACATTAATTACTTTATTGCCAATCTGCTTTCCTGTTACGTCAAAAGAACGAAGCAGTAGATTGCCTTGATTATCCATAGCACGGGAGATTGTATTCCCCTGCTCATCAATGCTGTTTTTAATAAGTTGCCCGTTGTCGGAGAAAGCTGAACCAAGCTGGTTAAAGTCTTGGCGCATGTTCATGTCTAGATCAGTTTGAGCCGAAGCAATCTTAGCTAGGTCACGGGCTTGTGCTACCTGACCACCATCTAAGTTCTGGAAGCCATTTGCCATAGCTTGTTGAACGTCAGTGACAGCGTTGTTGGTGGTAGTTTGGTTTTGCCCGACTTGCTGAGTTAAATCAGCCTGACCAGACATAAGCCCATCACCTACACCCTGAATCTGCCCTGTTAAATCACGCTGATAACTTTCTGCCTGTGTCAGCATTTCGTTGACGTTCATATTAACCTGATCAACTTGATTGCCTGACTGATCAAAACGGGTTGCAATGATATTGCCCTGATCATCCATCTGTCGGCTAATAGTATCTCCGTTTTCCGCAATGGAATTTTGGATTAGCTGACCGTTTTCATCAAAACTAGAAGACAAGGCTTCATATTGTTGCTGAGTATTTGCATCAATATTAGCACCTGTAGTAGTCATAATATCGCCAAGGTTACCAAGTCGGGTTGTGAGGTTTTCTTGTGAAGCCAGTGCATCAGTACCTGCCTGACTAAAGCCTCCTTCAACCGCAGTACCAAGGTTCTGGAACTCAGCACCAACGCCTGTGGCAACATCACCTAGTTGAGTACCCAAGTTAGATTGTCCTGTAGCAGTAGCTTGAGCATATGCCCCCAAGTCTTCCCGTAGGCGATCTGTTTGGTTAGCCTGTGCTGTAGCCAGATCAGCCCGTGACTGTTGAGCCAGTTCCTGATCTTCGCCATACCGCTCTGTATAATTATCAAAGTTACTTACAAAGGTATCTTGGTTCTGTTGTAGGGCAGCTTGATTTTCCATAGATTGATTAGCGTAGGTATCCGCTGTAGAAGACATTGTATCTAAATTATCTTGTATCTGGCCTTGGCCGTCTAATACATTGGACTGCGTATTGGTAAGCTGGGTAGATGCATCTCCAAAGCCCTCAGCTAACGCCTCACCGGTATCACTAAATCCCGTGGTCATAGCTGTATTGGCAGCATCAAACTGAGCAGTACGATCAGCCTGTGCATCAGCAAAGCCTTGTGCTTGGTCCGTAAATCCTTGATCTACCGCACCTTGAATGTTTGCCTGACCAGTATCTAGCGTATCAAACCGACCGCCCATGTCATTAAATCCACCAGTAACATCTGTTTGCAGATTACCGATAGAAGTGGCGTTGTTAGACAAAGCGGTAGCGTTATTGCCTACACCAGTATTGACAGTATTAAACTGGGTATTCATTCCCTGATTGTACTGATCCATTAAATCTTGGATATTGGTAAAGCCCGCAGTAAGATTACTACCAACCCCTGCTACAGAAGTATCAATTCCATCAAAGCGAGTATCGAAGTTATCATAACGTGCTGTAGCATCGTCACGGGCATCAGTAATTTGACCGCTGATACCTACTTGGTTATCCGCTAAGGTCTGGTACTGATCGTCTCCAAGACCTGTGTTTGTTACGTTGGTATCACCGCCGCCGCCGCCCATATTAGAACTCCTTTATGTGAACTTTGTCTGGCTGTTTAAATCTACGCCAGTGGGCTGGTACTCTCTTGCCCAAGATTGATTGTGAGTGTTTCATCATGCCGCGCATGACTTTGGTTGTGTGACCATACGGAGCTATAAATTCTATTCCCCATAGCTGTAGGTCTGAAACTATATCAGGCCGCTTGTATGTGGCCTCTTCGGGTGTCCACCTCTCTGAAGTAAATCCCTCTGCTTCACCTTCGGTGAGCCATGCCCAAGATACAAATCCTATAGGCTTCTCTTTATCGTAGAATAGTCTGGCCTTGTTATGAAGCAGGGGAAATACACAGTAGTGGTTGAATTCGACTAGCGTGTAGAGCCTGTGATCTGCGGATTGGTTAAACAAGAAAAGACTGTCTAGTACAGCTTTTTGTAGTAACATGGTGCAATCATTATAGCACTTAACTGGTTGGCATTACAAGCCCTTATGCAGCATCTTTTGTTTCTTCTAGGGAAGCAGTCAGCATATCTACGAATGCTTTCTTGCCTACCGCAAGTTGATCTAAGTTAAACTGAGTAGTACCCATCTTACGATCTAAGTCTGCAACATGGTTTACCATAATCTTTTGCTGATCAGTAAGCTGATCCTCAGTATATTCTTTGTCGTTGATGACAATGGTTTTTTTGTTTTCTGCCATTGCTTTTCTCCTAGTTAAGTTAAAATTAAGCCGCCCACGGGGTTCCTGTGGCTTCGGCTGTCTTACGAGCAACTTGTGCTGTAACTTTACCCTGACGGTTTGTTTCGACACGGGCCTTGGCTTCGTCGGCGGTTTCTTCGCCTTCGATCAAGCTGTTATATACCCAACCAAGAACTGTAGCTTCGGTTAGGTCAGCATACGCTACAAAGTCAGACGCCGTAGCATCAGGATCTAGTCGCAATTTGCCACCTTCAGTTGCACCGCACTCTGTGTGAGTATCGTCTGATACATGACACTCCCAATAGACGGTTTTTACGCCGCCTGTGGCATCGTCACGAACCATGTCGTTGATTTTCCAAGTTGTTGTTTGAGCCATTGTTTGTTTCTCCTTTATG
>Ga0209251_1002882_pt1 | contig 11633 bp, 10 predicted proteins | sample SaaInlV_100m_DNA_6_FD_184665 | JGI IMG/M metagenome (GOLD analysis project Ga0209251, IMG submission 184665) | Marine microbial communities from expanding oxygen minimum zones in the Saanich Inlet - Saanich Inlet SI073_LV_10m_DNA (SPAdes) (version 2) | ecosystem: Environmental > Aquatic > Marine...
GTTAACGCTGAAGTGCAAATGCGGGCCGGTAACCCGTCCAGTTTGGCCGACCAGGCCTATGACCTCACCTTGCTCGACGGTCGCGTTGAGCTCGACCTTGATTTTACTGAGGTGGCAATACATCGTAATGAGCCCTTGACCATGATCAATCAGCACGGTGTTGCCGTTGAAAAAATAATCACCGGTGGCGCGAACGATGCCAGCGGCGGCGGCCTTGATGGGCGTGCCCTCTGGTGCTGCGATATCCAAGCCCGAGTGCGGGCTTCTAGGTTGGTCATTCAAAATCCGGCGTTTGCCAAAGGGCGATGAGATTCGGCCTTCGACTGGCGTGATGAACTCAAGGCTGCCAGCGTTGATGGCTCGGTCTGTGGTAAAAGACTCGAAAACCGCCATCATCTCTTGCCGGTCCCGATTGATTCGATCGTAATCCCGCGCTGGTGGCGTAACCTTATTATTGTCTTGGATGGTGAGGCGCTCGGTCAGATAGCTTTTCTCAAGCACATCGAAGACGATTGCGCCGCTCACAAGATCAAGCTGAGCGGGCCCTGGGGCCTGATCCATTGCAATGCCCACAATCGCGATAGGCTTTTCCGAGTCGCCGATAATCAGAACCGGGTTGCCAAGGAACCGGGCGGATTTTGTGTTCGCGGGTAGTGCGATCACCGCCACGCCTCCAGGCACTGGGGTATGCGTGGGCTGGGCGGCAACCGAGCTTTGAAATAACAATAGCGCGGCAAAGAGGGCGCTTGAGAATAAAACGAGTTTCAAGGAGTCTCCTCTACTTTTAGCGTGGGTTTATTGCGAATGATGGCGTCCGCCGTGCCGTCGGCAAAGTCGATCGTGACGGCTTGATCAGCCTGCAGTTGCGCTGCCCGACCGACGACGGTTTGCGCTTCGTCTCGGACCAGGCTGAATCCGCGCTCCATGACGGCCAATGGGCTGAGCGCATTGAGTTGGCCGGCAAGACGTTGGAGGTTGCTGCGCTCATCGATGAGTTGGCGCTCGATCAGTTGAGTCTGTCTCGCTGAGGCAGACGATAGCCGAGCATGAGCTTGTTTGAGCTGCTGCTCAATGCCGGTGTTTAATTGTTTTTCTAAGCGGTCTAATTCTGGATGCTGCAGGGCGCGGTTCACCGCATTCAAGAGTCGAGGTTGCAATCGCGCCAACCGCTCGCTCATTTGCGTGAGCGTTTGAGACGGGTTGCGTAGACGCCGCGTTAAGCTTTGGACAGCGGCCTGGGCGGCCCTCAGTTGGCTGCTTTGGGCTCGCGTTAAACGCTGGGCTAGGCCATCGAATTGTTGCATCCAGTCGGTTTGGTCTGGGGCAAGAATTTCAGCCGCTGCGGAGGGCGTTGCGGCGCGCAGGTCTGCCACAAAGTCGGCAATGGTGAAGTCGGATTCGTGACCGATGGCGCTCACAACGGGAATACGGCTGTTGGCGATCGCGAGCGCGACGGGTTCGGTATTAAAGGTCCAAAGATCCTCTAAGGAACCGCCGCCTCGGGTGAGTAAAATGGCGTCAAACACGGGCTCTGAAAATGTATTCGCCAATTCCAAGGCGGCAACGATCTGCTGGGTTGCGTCCTCGCCCTGGACTTGGCTGGGAATGATCGTACAGTTGAGCGCTGGGAACCGCCGGTTCAGTACGCTCAGCACGTCCCGGATCGCAGCACCGGTGGGTGAGGTAATAATCGCAAGGTGTTTAGGCAGCGCCGGTAAAGCGCGCTTGCGCGACTCGTCAAATAGGCCGTCTGTCTGCAAGCGTTGCTTGAGTGCCTCAAACGCCCGCCGCAGCTCGCCCTCGCCTGCTTCTTCCATGTGTTCTGCGATGAATTGATACTCGCCGCGCGCTTCGTACAGACTGATCTTGCCGCGAATGAGCACCTTCAGACCATTCCTGGGTTTGAAACGAACCCGCTGGTTTTTGTTGCGGAACATGGCGGTGCGCAGCTGGCCGCCCTCATCTTTAAGCGTCAGGTACCAGTGACCCGAGGCCGGCACGCTGAAATTTGAAATTTCGCCTTCAACGAACACCATTGGGAAGTGGCCTTCCAACAAGGATTTCGCGGCCTTATTCAGATCGCTGACCGATAAAATTTCAGCGTTCGAGCCGTCTGATTCAGATGTTTGCCGAATCATGTCGCGGCTCGGCGCAAGAATTTTGCAAGTGGGCCTTGGATCGCCTCATCAATGCGCGCGGCCTGATGGGGCATGAGATCCTGATTCGCCACAAATTCGGTTCCCGCATAAGGATCAACCACGCCGGAGGTCAAGCCGCTTAAGGTTTCGATCACGGCCATGCCGCAGAGCGGCACGTAAAAGTCGGAGTAGCCGCCCTCATGGTTCGTGATGAGTCGGCCACCGCACAGATCCGCGGCCAGAGCCATCATCTTTTCCGTCATCACGCGGTAATGGTTTGCGACCAGCAGCATGTGGCTGAGGGGGTCAAAATAGGCCGCATCAAACCCGCAAGCAACAATGATGAGATCCGGTTTAAAGGCGTTTAGCGCCGGGGCCACAACCGCATCGATGGTTTTCAAATAGGCGCCGCCCCCACACCCAGCAGGCAACGGGATGTTGAGGTTAAAGCCATCGCCGTCGCCTTCCCCTGTTTCTTCAAGCTTGCCCAGGTTCACCGGGTAGAGCATCTCTTGATGGATGGAGATGGTGAGGACATTGGGGTCCTCAAAAAACGCTTGTTGTGTGCCGTTGCCATGATGCACATCCCAATCGACAACGGCCACTCGATCAACCCAGCCCAGCGCCCGGGCTTCTAAAATCGCCAGCGCAATGTTGTTGAAAATGCAAAAGCCACGGCCTCGGTCGCGTTCGGCATGATGCCCCGGTGGTCGGGTAAGGGCATAGGCATTGGAGACCGCGCCCGCCATCACATCCTTTATGGCGGCGGTTGTGCCGCCAACAGCCAGGCGGGCAATATCATAGGACCCGGGTCCTGCAATGGTGGACTGGCCAACGGATCCGCCGGTGGTCTGGCTCATGTGAGCAACGAGATCGATATAGTCAGCTGTATGAAAGCGCTCAAGGGTTTGACGGGTTGCGGCGGTGTGCGCCAGCCGCGAAAGTTGTGGGGTGACGTCGTAGGCGTCTAGCAAATTTTTCAGCCGGCGTTTGGTTTCGGGGTTTTCAAGGTGGACCCCGGGTTGAAAGGCGCCGCCCGCGGGGATTTGTCCCAAGGCTGAACCGTTGTCGTGCCACATGAAGCGCTCGTTCCAAATCAATCCGGTTTTTTGGGTCATGTGCCTCTCAGAGGTGGTTTGCGAAGGAATTCTGTTGGCGCTCATGATAGCGGCAGGGCCATTCGGTGAGCAAATACTGTGTCGAGCAAAAGCGTTTTAGAATGGCGGGCGGATGCGGCAATAAAGCAGTCGCATGCATCGTGATGACTATGATTCGGCTGGCTTTGGTTGTAATTGCGCCCATTGCCGGGCCTCCGCATGCCGGCCCGCAAGGCTTAAAATTAGGGCCATTCTTCGAGGTAGCAAGGGATATTGCTCGAGCTGATTGCTGCGAACAAGCATTTGCGCATAATCCTCAAGATCCCGAAGATGCTGGTTGACGTCGCGTGCCGCACCTTCCTCAACGGCGCGTTTAACGAGGGTGCCGTAGGCTTTAAGGGTGAGCTCAATCTGATCTGAGTGCGCCGCAATGAGCTCGAGTAGGCGCCGTTTGGCTTGACTCGGGTCACCTGCTTTGAGATGCGCCGATGCCAGCGCGCCAAGGGTTTGCGCCTGCAGGGTGTGATCATCTCGGGTGTAGTTCAGGGCCTGCTCTAAATGCGGGATGGCCGCTTTAAACCGTCCAAACGCCTGGTGTATTTCGGCCAGCTTGAGATGGCTACTGCCATGATGAGGGTATTCTTGAATAACTTGTCGAAAATGATGCAGGGCAGATTCTGGATCTTGTTCATGCCGGAACAGTTCTGCAAGCTCGTAGTGGATTTGCCAATCCGCGCGGCCCGTTGCTACCAAGGCCTTTCGGCGCTTAATCACATCCTGGGTCGAGCCAACTTGTTTGGCGCGTGCTGCGCCCGTGCCATTAATAAAATCAACCAGCGCCACATAATTACTTTGTCCCGTGAAGGGCGGCGTCTGCACCATATCCAGTAATCGGCCCATGGCATCAATGGTTGTGAAGTTTGGATAGCCGATCCGGTGCGCTATTTCTTGAGCCGGCAGTAACGCGCTTTGGCTTGAGGCGTCTACGGTCTCAAGAATAGCCTCTGCAAACCCGGCCGCGAGCAGGTAATTACCCTCAAAGCTGTAATGCACATGCTCTAGTAGCAGATTCCAGCCGGGCTGCTTGGGTTGGCTTGCGCGTTTGAAAGCCGTTTCACTGTCGACAAAGTTAAAGGCGGTATCGTTGAATTGCTTAGCAACCCGCCGAATGCGGGCGTTAATCTGCGTGTCCGCACGAAACCGCAGGGTATCTAAGTCAAGTGCTTGCTGAAAGTGTTCCGCGGACTCGGCGTTTTGACCCAGATGCTCAAAGGCAATGCCGAGCTGATAATGGGTATCGGCATAATTCGGCGCGATGGCCTTTGCCGCGTTAAGGGCATTAACGGCGTCCTGAAAGCGTTGGTCTTTGAACCGCGCAGCGCTGTATTGGTGCTGGCGGTTCAATGTGTTCAGCGCATCATCAGACAATCCCGGTGGGTGTTGCGAGGAGAATGGTGCTGAATCGCGAAGGTTAACGGGCACGCTCGAGAGCAGAACATGAATACCCTTGTCTTGAAGCCTTAATACCGTATCGCTCAGGTTGTTTTCATAGTGCTCATAAACCGTTTCAAGGCGAGGGTCGTCAAACGCGACATTGTTGTCGGTAAACATTTGCATGCCGCGCCACCGCAGCGTTTCTTTGTCATTTTTTGGGTTCAAGTTCCCGACAAGAACGTTTGCCGCCTGCCAGACCCTTGTGCGCTTGATGGCCTGTATTAGGCGAATGATTGACAGGTTTGATAAAAAAGTTTGATTAAAGGTGCCGGGGCCATAAGGGCCTACCACCTCATTGTTGCCCACCAAAATAATGGCAAAGGTTGAGGGCCCAGCAGGTATCGATTTCGCAACGTCATAGATCACGTGCGAATTGACGGAGGTCATTGCCGTATTGATGACGTCGATTTTTTTCGTCGGTAGCGCGTGCTCAAGTAGGATCTCCAGGTGTCGGCTGAAGCCATGGTTCAGGTTTGGAAAGCCCCGCGCCGCCGACCCACCCAAAATGAAGACTCGAATGGTTTGGTCATCCGGTAACGCTGAGAAGGTGTTTTCGATGGGCGTGATGCCAAGCGAGGCAGGATAAAATTGATGGATGAAGGCGGGGTTATCCTGGTAGTAGTCCTGCCCATTGATATTCAGAATTTTAAAGAAGTCCTGGGGCGCGCCGATGCCAGCAAATTTGAGGCCCTGCTCAACGATGATGAAAAAAGCAGCAGGCACGCCAATCAGCGCGATGAGGTAAAACAGCAGATTTTTAAACAAGGCCATGTCGTTAATTCCTAAGCGCGCGCTGGAGTTTGCGAGCGCGTTGGGGCGTAGATCTATGTTAACCCGTTTAATGATCTAAGGGACATGACGGCCATGAAAGGATGTCCAGTCAATGCGCTCTTTCAGCCGGTCATTCAACTCGGCCGAGCGTTGGCGGATAAAAATTATCAGTCGCGTTGATTGATCGGTGACATCAAGACGCAAAGGTCCTTGCGGTCTAATCCAGTTCGTAGTGATCCTGATAGGTTTCTCGAAGGGTGGGGTCTTGGTCTTCTTTTAAGAGGAGCAAGTTGCCGATGACGAGGACGTCAAGTTCGGTGCCCATGAAACATTTAAAGGCCTGCTCGGGTGTGCAGACAATGGGTTCACCGCGGACGTTGAATGAGGTGTTTACCAGCACCGGACAGCCTGTCTCGTCAAAGAATCGTGATAAGAGCGCGTGAAACTTGGGGTTAGTCTCCTCATGAACGGTCTGCAGTCGAGCCGTATAGTCGACATGGGTCACGGCAGGGATGACCGAGCGGGGTACTTTGAGCTGGTCGAGACCCATCTGCGCCGCATCAAGCGCGGTGATGGGATGCCGCTTGTTTTCTCGGATCGGGGCCACAAAAAGCATATAAGGACTGTCTGCTTCGTGTTCAAACCACTCAGAGACGTGCTCGCTCAGCACCGCCGGCGCAAACGGCCGAAAGCTTTCGCGATATTTAACTTTTAGGTTGAGCTGCGACTGCATCAAGGCGGATCGTGGGTCTGCCAGGATGCTGCGGGCGCCGAGCGCTCGAGGCCCAAACTCCATCCTGCCTTGCATCCAGCCGATGGCTTTGCCGGCACTGAGCGCTGTCGTGACACGGGTAAGAAGCTCTGACTCTGAATAGCGCGTGAAAATCCCGCCGCAGACATTAAGTGCTGTACTTGCGGCTTCGTCGGAGAAAGCCGGTCCTAAATAGCTGCCGTGCATTAGATCTCGAGACACGTGTTCGGGTCTTTCCCCATCAAGGTGTAGGTGCCATGCCGCAAGCGCGGCGCCGAGAGCGCCACCGGCATCGCCTGCCGCGGGTTGAACCCAAATGTTATCGAAGAGGTTCGCTCGCGCCAGAAGGCCATTGGCGACGCAGTTCAGGGCGACGCCCCCTGCTAGGCAAAGATTTTTTTCGCCCGTTTGGCGTTGGATACTGCGGGCCAGTCTCAGCACAATATCCTCGGTAACCTTTTGAACAGAGGCGGCAAGGTCCATTTCTCGCTGGGTGATCTGAGCTTCAGGTTGTCTTGGCGGGCCACCAAACAATTTGTGAAAATGCTTGGTGGTCATGGTGAGACCGGTGGCGTAGTCAAAGTAGCGCATATCGAGTTGAAAGCTGCCGTCGTCGGCGACATCGACCAGGTGCTCTGTAATTAAATCGGCATAGCGGGGCTTGCCATAGGGCGCAAGCCCCATGACTTTATACTCCCCAGAATTAACCTTAAAACCGGTGTAGTAGGTAAATGCCGAGTAGAGTAAGCCGAGAGAGTGCGGAAAGTGAATTTCTTTGAGAATCGTTAGACGCTTGCCTTGGCCAACCGCAAGCGAGCTCGTCGTCCACTCGCCGACGCCATCCAGGGTGAGGACCGCCGCGCGTTCGAAGGGCGAGGGGTAAAAGGCGCTAGCGGCGTGGGACAGGTGGTGTTGTGAAAACAAGAGCCGAGATTGCCAATCGATGGTCTCGCCGAGGGCGTTTGAGAGCGCCTTTGTGAGGACCGATTTTTGAAAAAGCTTGTCTTTGATCCAGGCCGGCATAGATAAAGCGAAGCTGCGAAAGCCGCGGGGGGCAAAGGCCAAGTACGTTTCCAGTAGGCGCTCAAATTTCAAGAAGGGTTTCTCGTAAAAAACGACTTGATCGATTTGCTCGGGGATGATGCCAGCTTCTGCAAGACAATAAGCAATGGCTTGATCCGGAAAACTGGGATCGTGTTTCTTGCGCGTGAAGCGTTCTTCTTGGGCAGCGGCAATAATCCGGCCATCTTGAAGCAAGCAGGCGGCGCTATCGTGATAAAACGCGGAGAGACCTAAGATGTACATGGGTTATGTCAGCATCATTAAAAGAGCGTATAGATAAAGGGCGCAAGAACAGAGCCTTCGGCAAGGATCATCAAGCCGCCGAGCGCGACCATAATGAGGATAATTGGCGCTAGCCATAACTTTTTTCGCGCTCGGAGGAAGGCCAAAAGCTCTTTTAAAAATGCCATGCCGATTCGTTACCTCAAAATTGATTTTTAAAAGATGCTTCAGATTGCTCGCTGGGCGTTATTGCCTGCCAATGCGTCTTGGTGGCTCGGCGCTTGAGCTTGAGTTCGTCTCGTCCGACCAGTCGCATAATCAGCCCGACCGGTGTGAAGATCAGAAAGAAGATGGCGCCCAAAACGATTGGACTGATCAGCCGTCCAAGGAGCTGGCCGAACTGCATCCAGAGCCGGTTTAAAGGGCGTAATGTGCGCGGCGCGACGATGCTGATGGCGATAAAGAGAGCGGCTAACAAGCCCGCCGAGAAGCCTAGAAAAGACTCGCCCGCCCAAAATCCGTAGGCCGCGAGGAGGCCAAAAATGCCGGCGACAAAACCGCCAAACTTTTGATCCGTGGGGAGCTGCATAGCGGTGGTCATGAGGCGCCTTGAAGCCGAAAGGTAGATTCTGAGTGATTTTGATGACAAGCGCAAAATCAAGACGATTTTATGGCCTTTGGCGCGAAAAGCGTGGGAGGCCGGGCCGTGAGTGTTGTGTTCATCTCGGCGCGTCGAACTCGTCAGGCCTAAACGGCCGTTATCGAGGTGTTTCGGGGCCGCAAATTCGAAAATCTTTTGCGCCGGGTTTCAGGCGCTCTATACTGAACGCTTTTTATGAAGAGACTTCATGACTTCCCCGACAGCAGACATCCATGACGACAAAATACTCATCCTAGATTTTGGATCGCAATATACACAGCTCATTGCAAGGCGGGTCCGGGAGTTAGGGGTTTATTGTGAGATCCACCCGATTTCGATCACTGAAGACAGCGTCAAGGCATTATCGCCGCGGGGCGTTATTCTTTCGGGTGGGCCAGAGTCGGTTACGGCGCAGGATACTTTGGCGGCGCCGAGTTTTATTTTCGAGCTAGGATTGCCGGTTCTTGGGATTTGTTATGGCATGCAAACCATGGCGCAGCAGTTGGGTGGCCGGGTTGAGGCGGCTGAAAAGCATGAGTTTGGTCATGCGCGAGTTACCTTGCTTCAAGAATCTTTGATTTTTAGCGGCCTTGAAGAAGGGGCAAGCGAGCTTGATGTTTGGATGAGTCATGGCGATCAGGTGGTTGAAGTTCCCGCGGGGTTCGCAGTGCTGGCTAAGACCGGAACCTGCCCGGTCGCCGCGATGAGCGATGAGTCCCGTCAGCTTTATGGGCTGCAATTTCATCCTGAGGTGCAGCACACGCCCCAGGGCGGTGAAATTTTAGACCGTTTTCTCAAAGCGAGTTGCAACTGCCGTGGTAGCTGGACGCCAGCCAATATCGTTGAAGACATCATCACCAATGTTCGCCGGCAAGTGGGCGCGCGCAACGTGATTTTAGGTTTGTCCGGTGGTGTTGACTCTTCTGTTGTTGCGGCGTTGTTGGCCCGCGCTATTGGGGAGCAACTGACCTGTGTCTTTGTCGATAACGGGTTGCTGCGGTTAGAAGAGGGCGATCAGGTAATGGCCATGATGGACTTGGCCGCGAAAAATGAGCTACCGATCAAGGTTATCCGGGTCGATGCGGCCGAACGTTTTCTGTCAAAGTTAAAAGGAATTACAGACCCAGAAGCAAAACGGAAAGTCATTGGTAATACTTTTATTGAAGTGTTCGACGAAGAATCAGCAAAAATCCAAGATGCTGACTTCTTGGCCCAAGGCACTATTTATCCGGATGTGATCGAGTCGGCCGGGACCAAAGATGGTAAGGCCCATGTGATCAAGTCTCACCATAATGTAGGCGGCCTTCCTGAAGATATGAAACTGGAGCTGGTAGAGCCGCTGCGTGAGTTGTTTAAGGACGAAGTCCGAAAAATCGGAATCGCTGTCGGGTTATCCAAGGAAATGGTCTTTCGGCACCCGTTCCCCGGTCCGGGTTTGGGCGTTCGAATACTCGGGGAGGTGACTGAAGCCTATGCGGACCTCTTGCGCCGTGCCGATGCCATTTATATCGAAGAGCTCAGGAATGCTGACCTTTATAGCCAAGTGAGTCAGGCTTTTGCGGTGTTTTTACCAGTCAAATCAGTGGGCGTGGTGGGTGATGCCCGGCGGTATGAATATGTGATTGCATTGCGCGCGGTCGAGACGATTGATTTTATGACGGCGCGGTCCGCGCGACTGCCCTATGAGTTTCTGGAGCGGGTCTCGAGTCGGATTATTAATGAGATCAGCGGGATCTCCAGGGTCACCTATGATATTTCAAGTAAACCGCCAGCAACGATTGAGTGGGAGTAGTCGGGTGGTTGTAACCCATTGATTTATAAAGAGTTGAGAGTTACAAACTTGTTGCAAACTACCCCTAAAACAGAGGTTTTTACAAAGAAAGTTACAAACGGTCGCTACTACTGCAAATCATAAGTAGCGTCTAAAAATAGCAGTGGATTTCTAGTTGGCATTAACGGTCATCAGGTAAAAGGCATAGAGCAAACCTGCCAGTTTTTAGACAGCATGGATATAATCGACAATTCGCGATAACTGGGTTTAGATATTGTGTATCGAAGGTTGTTGTGCAAACTGGAATCAAAAAGTGGAACTTAAAATGCAAACGTTAAAAAAGGTGTTTGGCGTTATTTTTGTTTTATTGATTGGGTTGATTGTTCTTGGATTCACTTACCAATCAGTACAACAAAACAAAGATCGCGCAAACTTTCCTGCGCCAGGCGAATTGTATGACATTGATGACATGAGTTTGCATCTTGATTGTCGAGGTGACGGTTCGCCCACGTTAGTGATGGAAGCGGGGCTGACGTCGGGTTCGTTTAGTTGGCGCTTAGTACACGATGAATTGGCGAGCGTTACCCAAGTTTGTGCTTACGATCGGCCTGGGATGGATTGGAGTGCCCCCATCAATCGCGTTGCAGATGCAAAAGAAGTTAGCGACCGCTTTAATCAACTATTGAATAAAGCGGAAGTCGTTGGTCCTAAAATCCTATTAGGCATGTCTGCGGGTGGTGTGTATGTGCGTGAGTTTTACAAAAATCACCCGCAAGACATCGTTGGCATGGTTTTCGTTGACTCATCCCATGAGCAGCAGGCGAATCGACTGCCACCTTTTGAAGGTGCCGATACCTATGCCAACATGATCAATGCCTGTCGAATGCTTCAACCCTTGGGTGTTGTGCGAATATCAGGCTTGCTGAATCAATTTTTAGATCAATACGGTTTGGATGAAGCAACTAAGCAGGGGATGTTGGCGAATATGAATCAATCACATACCTGTTCAGCGATGCATTGGGAGATTCAAAGTTTTACCGGCGAAATAAAAGATGAATTACCGCCTACAACTTTGGGCGATTTACCCTTACTTGTTCTTTCGCAAGGTGAGGAACCCAAGGCCATGCCTGAGTCCGGCGTTACACTCGAACAGGCGAGAGCTCAGCGGGATGTGTGGAATGTTCTCCAGCTGGAGTTAACGGACCTATCGAGTAATGGCCGACGCTTCGTCGCCAAAAAAAGTGGTCATGTCATTCAGCTTGATCAACCTGAACTGCTTATTGAAACAGTAAATGCATTTGTACTTGAGCTGCGAGATGCTGTCGAGTAATTCAGTGCATTCATCAGGTTCGATACTTTCAATTCTGTCGCTGTGGTTAGCAAGTTCAGTCTGGAAGTGCGTGTTCAGATAATCGTTTATAATTTCGTAGATAGCGTGCTCGTTCAACACCTCGTGCGCCTTCGTTTTCAGCTCAGCGAGCCGATCTGATTCACTCATTTGTCACCCCTCACAGTGGGATCGCTTTACAGAGTATGTAAAGAAATAAAGGAAGTTCATAGGATGTCCAGTCGTCATTAGTCGCAGTTTCATAACGTTCTATTTCTTGGTTGGTTGATTGGATACTACCGCAGCTTGTTAGGACCTCAAACTTCAGTGTCTGCCTAGTCTTTGACACCTTTTGCGTAA
>Ga0209251_1002883_pt1 | contig 11632 bp, 9 predicted proteins | sample SaaInlV_100m_DNA_6_FD_184665 | JGI IMG/M metagenome (GOLD analysis project Ga0209251, IMG submission 184665) | Marine microbial communities from expanding oxygen minimum zones in the Saanich Inlet - Saanich Inlet SI073_LV_10m_DNA (SPAdes) (version 2) | ecosystem: Environmental > Aquatic > Marine...
AGCCGCTCGATGTTCCCGCTGACGTCCGACTTGGCCGCGGCGAAGGCCACGCCCAGCTTGTCGAACACGGGAAGGACGAGGCGGCAGGCGGCGAGGAACGGCTCCGTCTGGATCGCACCGTCCGCGGACTCGACCGCGCCGAGCGCAGCGACGATGGGGGCGAGGACCGCGGACATCGCGCCGGGCGCGCCGGGCGCGAATGCGAGGATCCGCGTTTTCGGCCCGAGCAACGCGTCGGACTGGAAAAATCGCGAGCATCTGCGCAGCTGCGTTGCCACGTTCTTTTTTTATCCGGATCGGCCGGCGCGAGCGTCACTTCACGATGCTCGCGAGCACGATGCGCTGCGCGTCCGCCTTCGCGCCGGCGGCGGCCGTCCCGGCCCCGCGAGGCCGCCGCGCGCCTTCCCGCGCCGCGCGCGCGCCCGCGCGCGTCTCCGCGTCTTCGGACTCGGATGACTCCCCCACCGAGCGGTTCACCGCGAGCATGTTGCAGAACGTCCGCCAGAAAGTCACCGGGTTCGAGACGGAGATGGCCATCTCCAAGCTCCCCACGGAAGAGGAGAAGGCGGCGGGACGCAAGCCCAAGAAGGGCGATCTCGTGTCCATCTTGTTCTCCGCGCAGACCGAGGAGGGCGAGGTTCTGCAGGGCATGGAGGACATGGAGGAGGCTTTGACGTTCGAGGTGGGCGGCGCCGCGGCGATGGGGAATCCTCTGTTCCTGGCGTTCGACGCCGCGGTGCAGGGCATGGTGGAGGGCGACCAGGCGCTCGTGAACGCGTCCGGGGGCGAGTACAACCCCGACTTACTGTTCAAAGTCCCGATGGAACACCCCGAAATTCTGAGGCTGCAGGAGGAGCTCGACCAACCCGGCAAAGGCGGTTTGCACCCGGGCGCGACGGTGGCGCTGAGCAACGGCAACCCGGCGGTGATTCGCGAGATGAGCGACGAGCTGGGTTTCGTGATGATCGACGCCAACCACCCGTTCGCGGGGTCGGACCTGCAGTTCGCGGTGAAGCTGGTCGGCATCGAGGACAACCCGGATCTGGAAGAGGAGGCGTAGATATTGGTTGTGACGGTAAAGCGAATCGTTTCGACGCGCGTCGAAGCGCCCGACCCGTTTTTATTTCGCCAACTGGCGAAGATCTTCATCTGTTCGTCATCCGTTCATCGCTCAGGCTGGCTTCCATCGGCACCAGAGTCGCCAGTTCGCATGGCGTCGTCGCTGGCGGCCGCGCTGCGCGCCACCGCGCGCGCGGGGAGCGCCGCGCGCGGGCTCGAGCGACGAGCGTCGTGCCGCGCGGCGTCCAGCAGCGGTCGCTCGGCGCGTAGCGCCAGCACGGAACCCCCGACCGTCCCCGCGCCCGCCCCGCCCCTGCGACTGTACTACTCCGACTGGGCCAAGGTGAACCTCCCCGACAAGCACAGGTTCCCCATGGACAAGTACCGCGCGACACGCCTTTTGTTGGAGGCGGATTTGAGTTTACGCGGGCGCGTGGAGATGGTGCGCTCGCCCGAGGCGAGCCTGGAGGACGTGCTCCGCGTGCACGACCGCGAGTACGTGTCGCGCGTGATGCGGTGCGCCCTGACGGAGAAGGAGGCGCGCGCCATCGGTTTCCCGATGCAGAACCCCGAGCAGGTGACGCGCAGTTTCGCGAGCACAGGGGGGACCATCGCCGCGACGCGCGACGTGTTGCGAAGCCTCGCCGGCGACGAGCCTCACGCAAACAAGGTGGCGGCGCAGATCGCGGGCGGGACGCACCACGCGTTCGCCGACTCGGGCGAGGGATTCTGCGTGTTCAACGACATTGCGTGCGCGGCGAACGTGGCGTTGGCCGAGCGCGGCGACGTGTTATTCGCGCGGTCCGCGACGCCCATCCTCGTGATCGACCTGGACGTTCACCAGGGCAACGGCACGGCGAAGATCTTCGAGACCAACGACGCGGTGGTGACGTTCAGCATGCACGGCGCCGGGAACTACCCGTGGAAGACGAAAATGCGAAGCAACCACGACGTGGACTTGCCGGACGACACCGACGACGACGCGTACTTGTCGACGCTCCAGACGTGGTTGCCGTTTCTGTTCGACACGTACCGTCCCGCGCTCGTGTTTTACCAAGCCGGCGTGGACGCTTTGAGAGAAGACTCGTTCGGAAGACTGGCGATGAGCCGAAACGGTCTGTTGAAGCGAAACAATCTCGTGTACGATTTTTGCGCGCGAAACGACGCGGCGCTCGTCGTCACGATGGGAGGCGGGTACTCGCGGCCGTTCGACGCCTCCGTCGCCGCGCACGCCGACGTGTTCCGTAGCGCGGCGTACAGGTTCGGAGGGGGGAATGTCGGGTCGCTCAAGGGCGTGCGTGTGAAGGAACGATGACGATTCTATTGATTGATTCGCCTTAAAACAATGCAACGCCGCGTCGAGACGTACGCCGGTTAATATACGTCTCTCTTCTACCTCGCGGCGGCGGCGGCCGCACCCGCGCCCGCGCCCGCCTCGTTCGCCAGCAGGCTCCCCTCCAGCCTCTCGACGAGTCCGTCCCAGAGCGCCTCCGCGACGCGCGTCGCCGAGGCGCGCAGCACCGCAGACTCCTCCGGGGACAGGTCGCGCACCGCCGCGATGACGTCGTCGACGCTCTCGGATTCGGCGTCGCTCGAAGACTCGGCGGGCGCCAGCTGCGCGCGCACGGCGTCCGCCAAGGCCGCCACCTGCGCGTCCTGCGCGGTGGGCGCGCTTCCCGTGGCGAAGACGCTGAGTAGCAGCGACGCCGCCGCCGCGGGCTCGAGCAGCGCGTCGCCGGAAAGGAGCACGGCGGCGTCCGAGCCGAGCGTGCCCTGCGCGAGGTCGGCGAGCGAGATCGCGAAGAGCTCTTCTTCCCGCGACAAACGCGGCGCGGCGGCTTCGAGCACCTGCGCCGGTGTGGCGAACACGGGTCGGGGCGCCCCCGCTCTTCCCAGATCTTTCGAGGGCACTAGGAACGGCCCCGGGATGTTCTCGGGGTCCAGCGGCTGACCGATGCCGAAAGGCAGATCGAAAGGCAGCTTGGGCGCGCGCGGGAGCTGCGCGAACAGGCGCCCTCCGGATTTGCGCGCCGCTTGGCGAAGCAGCACGTCCGCCGCGCCGACGGCTTCCTTCTCGAGCAAGCCCCTTAGGGAGTCCCCCGAGGGACTCAGCAAGTACCTCAGACCGTCCTGCAGCGACACCGAGTCCTCGGGAATCGTGTCCAGGTCCACGAAGACGCCCTCGCCGGCGTCGCGCGCGACGACGCCCATCGCGGAGTTGAGCATGACCGCTAAGCGTTTGCCCTGCAAAATCGAGCCTCCGCCGGCTGTGCCGGCGTACAGCACCTCCTGCAGAGCCCTCTGCGCCGCGGGGCGGTCCTCGCGAAGCAGCTTGCGCGCGACGAACGGGTAAGCTTCCATCACGAGCCGGTAATCGGGGTCGCCGATCAAAGCGATGCCCTCCAGCGTGACGACCGCGCGCCCGAGGAGCGCAAAGTACGGAGGAATGGAAAACGGAATGTCGTTGAGGACGGTGAGTAAATCCTGGGTCATCGCCTGGAAACCCCCCGCCGTGCTGCTCAGCGTTCCGTCTTCCATGTTGTACAGCTTCTTGAGCTCTGCTTCGTACTTCTTCGCGCCGCCGCCCTTGACGTACGGGCTCAAAGCTTTGTCCATCAGCGGGATAACCTTCGCACGGTCGCAGTCCGTGGGCAGAATCTTCAAGTCGATGAAGTCGTCCACCAGCGCCGGGTAATCCTTGTTGGCGAGGTGGATGATCGAGCTCACCATGGTGTCCATGTCCTCCTGCTGGATAGACGCCATCAGCCCGAAGTCCAGGATCACGAGCAGGTTCTTCGAGGGATCGTTCGGGTCGGTCATCTTCATCAAGTTGCCGGGGTGCGGGTCGGAGTGGAAGAAACCGACTTGCAGGAGCTGCACGAGGAAGCTCTCCTGTCCGACGCCGATGAGCTCGCGAATCTCTTCTTTGGGGCAATCCGAGAGTTTCACGCCGTCGATCCACTCGGTGACCAGCACGCGTCTCGTACACAGCTCGTGGTACACCTCCGGGACGTACACGCCCTTCACCTTCTCTTGGTTCATGATCAAGTCGCGACTCCGACGCTGGTTCTCCGCCTCGTTTAAGAAATCGAGCTCGGTGTAGAAACCAACCGCCCACTCGTTGAGGAGCGCGACGTAATCCGTGCGCTGCTGCGGAGCGAAACGCTCGATGAGGCCCTGGTACACCTCCGCGGCTCGCCTTAAAACGTACAGGTCCTTCGACACAGTACTCAGAATCTGCGGCCTCTGAACCTTCACCGCAACGTACGTGTCCGTCCCAGTGAGCCGCGCGCGGTACACCTGCGCGAGGCTCGCCGCCGCGACGGGTTGCTCGGAGATTTCATCGAAAAACTCACCGAGCGGTCCGCCGAGTTCGCTTTCGATCGTCGCGATCGCGACGGAGGTCTCGAAGGGCTTCACCGCGTCTTGCAGGATGGCGAGCTCGTCCAGCGCCGCCTGCGGCAGGACGTCCGGGCGCACGGACATCATCTGTCCAGCCTTGATGTACGTCGGGCCCAGTTTTTCGATGATGATGCGCGCGTCGCGCGCCAGCGACGCGTCGTTCCGGCTGAGCTCCTCGGCGCCCCCGGTGATGGAGAGCGTCGCGACGCGCGTCAGGAACGGCACGGATAAGCCGATGAACTCGCCCCAGCGCTTCTGCAGCGCGCCACCTTGCTTCGCCCAGAACGCCTGGATCGCGGCTTTGTCGTACACCAAGGGCAGACCCTCCTCGTCCACCGCCACGGGTCCGCCGTTAGAATCCGCCGCGGCGGTTCCTTTGGCGACGTACGACTTGGCCATGTCGTCCGGCGCCTCCACGCCGCGCATGCGCACAGCCTTGGAAACCTCCACGGCGGCGGCGGCGGCGTTGCCGGCAACCTCGCCAACCTTGGCGACATCAAGCACGCCGCCGATGCGCGCGCGCGTGGTCACCGCGCGGCGGTCGCGACGCGACGACGGGCGCCGCGCGCGACGCGCCGCGACGTCGACGAGGCGCGCGGGCGAGGACGCGCCGAGGGGGGAGGCGCGCGCGCGCACGGCCGCGCGGGGACCCGCTACCGCGCCAGGAGTCATCGCCGCGGATGTCGACATCCTGGCTTGCGTGTGCTTCTGTCGCGAGCCGACTAGTGGCGGGGCGGGGCGACGGCGAGGCGATGACGTCCGACATCCTCCGATTGCGCGAAAAAAGCCGAAATACGTGGCTCTCGGTGGTCCAAGCTGGCGTCCAAAGCGCCGCTCGAGCGCGGAATCGGTGGTCTGTTCTTGAGTCGACGAGCTCGACTCCGGCCGGGCCTTTTTCGGTCAAAGCCGCGCCCAAAAGCAGCACCCTCTTTTTTTCGTTCCCGCGGGCGGGAGGAGCCTCACTGACACACTCCACCGCGCCCCCCGCTTCCGCCATGGGGCAGCAGGTGGTGCACGTGGACCCCCCGGCCACGCGGCCCCGGTTCCACAACGTCGAGCCGCGGTCGCGGGAGGAAAGACTCGCGATCCGGGACAAGGACATGCTGGAGAAGCTCCGCCTCGAGCACCGGCTCAAGTCGAACGTCAAGGAGGACCTCAACTCCAACCTGCTTGAGCCCCCCCCCAACTCCGCGGGGTTCATCTCCGAGGCGGACCGCTTCTGCACGGACGCCGCGGGGGAGGAGTACGCGGAGCGGCACAGGAAAAAGCTCGAGAGAGAGGTGCGAGGTTTGAGCGCGATGACGGAGAAGCGCGAGAGCGGGAGCGCACATGATGCGATTTTTTTTCGTTCTTCCCCCTCACGCGCGGCGCGGCGCGCGACGTCGGTCGCCGTCGAAAGCCTTTTTTTCGCGCACACGTCTGACCGCTTTCACGCACACCCACACACGTAACGAAACATCAATGACCGCAGGAACTCATCGAGCGTCGCCGCGTGCGTAACTACGAGCGCGAAGCCGCTCGTTGGGATCGCGTCGCCATGGAACAAAAGTTTGAGGACATCAAATTGCAGGAGCTGAAAGAGAGCGAGATCCCGGCGCTGAACCGGTCGTCGGTGAAGTATAACATGATCAACCTGCAGTACGAGGACAGCTACGACGGCGCGGAGCTGAAGTACAGGGACGACGTGATGAAGCGGAACATGGCGATGGCGGCGAACCGGGGGCTGAGGCACATGAAGAGCAGCGTGGATTACGACCCCATCACCGGGCTGCCCACGCGAAGCAAGGTGCCGGTGCCGCCCGCGCCCGTGGCGCCCGGCCCGAGGCCGGAGAAGGTTGATCCGCGGGAGGGCATGGAGCACTTCCGCGTGGACTCGCTGTACGTCAACGAGAAGGAGAGCCACGACGGGGTAGGCAGGCAGCGGGCGTACTGATCGCGGAGCGCGTCTCGTTAACGGGAGGACACATTGTAGACTACGATATGCCGGTTCTAAAAGGTCCGAACTCGGACACGGTTTCTCGACCCGCGCATCGGCACGCGTTCGTCTCGTCCCGCGTCCTCGACGCACTCCCCGGCGCGCGTCACCGCGGTCGCGAGTCACGGCCGGGTCGCGTCGTCGCGTCGTCGGGCGAGCATGGCGGCCTCCTCCGCGCGCTGGACCGCGCTGATGGTCGCCGCGTTGGCCGCGCGCGTGCTCCTGGTGCACTTCGGGTGGCACGCCCCCCTCGCGTCGCGCATCGAGCTCTCCTCGCCGGTGGACAGCCTCGCGCGGCTCCGGGAAGGCGCCGCACTGGTCGAGATGCGCCTATCCCCTTACGAAGGGTCCATGTTACACGTTCCGCCGATGGTGCTCCTTCTGTTCACGCCCTTCCTGCACGTCGCGGACGCGCTGGGCGCGTCCAAGGCGCCGTACGCCTCGATCGTGCGGTCGGCGCCGTTCGTCGCGCTCGACGCGCTCGTCGCCGCCGCGCTCTTCGCCCTCGCCGCGATTTACGTGGAAGCGGCGAAAGACGACCGACGGGCGAAGAAGGTGAACGACAACAAACATGCATTGAAAACGTTTTCAGAAACCGACGACCGTTTGCCGCACTTCACGGCGTGCGCGTACCTGCTCAACCCGATGAGCGTTTTGTCGTGCGCCGCCGGGTCCACCAGCGCGCTCGGCGCGTTTTGCGTCGCGGCGGCGACGGTCGCCGCGTGCAAAAAAAAACCCGAACCCATTCTCGCCGGGGCGTGTTTGGCAACGCAACTGTTCGTCACGGCCGACGTGCGCGTCCCGCTTTTGTTGGTATACCCCGTGGCGACGCTCGCGCGCGACGGCGTGTGTGCGAAGAGCGTATTGGAAGAAGAGCGTACGGGAAAGGAGTCAAGAAGGACCCAAAAAAAGAAAGCGACGGCGCGGTTCCGCGCGACGCTCGTCGGTTTCCTCGCGACGTGCGTCGTTTTGGGTTTTATCTCGACGCGCGCGTACGCGGATACGGAAACGACGTTTCGGGAGTGGACAAACGCCACCTACGTGTTCGCGTTCGGTTTAGGCGACCTGACGCCTAACCTCGGGATACACTGGTACCTCTTCGCGCAGATCTTCGCGCACTTTCGATTGTTTTTCCTCGTCGTCTTCCACGCGTTCCCGGCGTTTTTAAGTGTCTTATTATTGGTACGCTACGGCCACAGCAGGCCTCTTCTCGCGATCGGCATCGTCTCAGCGCTTCACACTGTGTTGGGCCCGTACCCGACCTGGGGAAACGTCGCGGGGTACCTCGCGTTCGCGCCCGTCTTTACGCGCGACTTTAAGTCGCAAACCTCCGCGGAGTCGACGACGGGGAAAGAAAAGAAAAAGAAAAGGAAAAGCGTGGAAACTCGGTACGGTTTCGCCGTCTCGGCGGCGCTCGTCGTGACGGCGACGTTGACGCCCATTTTTTGGCACCTCTGGATCGAGGCTCGCGTCGCGAACGCCAACTTTTTATTTGCAGTGACCCTGGCGCACTTCGCCGCGCAGAGTCTTTTGATCGTCTCGTGGATCGGCGCCGCCGTCGAGCGCGACGCGGCGTATTCGTCATCTTTTCGGAGACTTGGTGACGACGACGACGATTCGGCTGAAGATGTTTTTTCGAACGACGCGTCCGACGTAAACACCGAGGACGGAGGTCGGTCGGTCGAGCGCGACGCGCCGGCGAGCGGGCTCGCGAGACGGAAGCGGTGACGACGGGATGCGCGCGCGTGGTTTTCGATACCTCTATTGCGGAGGTATCGCGCGAAAGTATTTGAGTACGTAGACTACCTTGTATCGTCGAAAAGAAGCGTCGCGCGTCGAGAAGCGCTCATTTAGGTCACTCGAAAGCCTCGAATGTCTCGTCCCTGTCCTGCATCTCGGCGAGTTTTTTCGTGTCGGTCTTGAGGTACACGACGTACCCGGCGCACACGCCGCACTCCATGAGCGTTTTGCGGTCTTCCAGCGCGCGGCCGCTCATGACCAAAAAAAGCGCCTCCTCTTTTGTGCGAAGACGCCGCGCGAGGTCTTTTTTAGCCTCCGCAACCGTCGTCAACGCGTGTCGGTACACGTATTTCACGTCTCTCGAGACGTCCCCGGGTGTGACGTCGTACGGGCGCACGGTCAAAGGCACGGGCTCGTCCGGCGCGATCGCGGGGTCCGCGCGCGCGCGTCTCAGCGCGTTGCGACACCCCTCCAGCTCTTCTCGTTTTGTCGCCGACTGGGTCTCGTCGTCGGCGAAAAACAAACGCATCAACCGGTGGACTTCCCTCGTTGTCCGTACCGAGTCGTCGCTCGACTCGGGTCGCTGCTCGTCGGTGTCGTCCTCCGAGGGGTCGAAGGACGCATCCTCGACGTCCGTCTCGTCTTCGTCGTCGGAGACGTCGTCCAAGCTGATTTTTCGGCGCACGCGCGCGGGCTTCCTCGAAGTGGGCGCGGGGTTCGAGGTGACCCCTCCCATCGCGGATGTCGCCTCGACGGCGAGGTCCAAGTCACGCTCGTTCTTCTCGAGCCACTTCATCGCGCGCGCGCGCTTCGCCTCGTACTCCGCGTCCTTCCCGGCCGGCAGGTCCACGCCGTGTTGCGCGGTGAGTAGCATGTGCGTGGCGGTCATCGTGCCGGCCTCCGCCGCTTCGCAGCGCGTCGCGCGATGACGCGTCCGCTGCGGTCGTTCGGAACGTCGGGCGTTTCCGATAAACGCCTCCGGCTCGTCGTCTCCCGCGTTTCCGGGTTTTCGTGACGATGGCACAGAGCGATGCGCGCCGCGCACGTCACGATGGCCGCCCGCGCGATGCGCCGCGCGACGCTCGCGGAGCCGATCGGTCTCGCGCGCGGTCGGCCGCAGGCGCGGCGCGCGGTCTCCGCGCCTTCATCCCAGGTCACGAGGCACGCGGACCTTCGATGCGTCCGGACTCGAAGACCGCACCGCCGCTTCGCCGCCGCCGCGACGGACGGGGGAGGCACGGAGGATGACCCCTGGAACAAGGGCCCCATCGACTTGGACGCCCGTCTGTACGGCTACCTCTTGCGTCACACGCGCGAGCCCGAAGTGCTGCGCGAGCTGCGTGTCGAGACGGCGACCCTGCGCGGCAGCCAGATGCAGGTTCCGCCGGAGCAGGGCGCGTTCATGCGTCTGCTCGTTGAATTGACAAACGCGCGCCGCGTCGTCGAGGTGGGCACGTACACCGGGTACTCCTCTATCGCCATGGCGTTGGCGCTTCCTTCCGCGGCGGACGGGGGCAAACTCGTCGCCTGCGACAGCTCCGAGCCTTCATTCGAAGTGGCGAGAAAGTACTGGGAGAAAGCCGGCGTTGCCGACATCGTCGACGAGCGTTTGGGCGACGGTAAAGCTTCTTTAGCGGCTCTCGTGGAAGAGCAGGGCACCGCGGGGCCTAGTTACGACATCGGGTTCATCGACGCGGACAAACGCGGGTACTGGCACTACTACGACGTCATGGTCACGAGCTTGATAAAAAAAGGGGGGCTTATTGCCATCGACAACGTGCTGTGGTACGGCAAAGTCGCGGATGACTCTAAAAGCGACAAGCAGACTTCTGCGATTCGCGAGTTCAACGCGCGCGTGTTGGCGGATGACAGAGTGACGCACTGCACCGTGCCAATCGGCGACGGCTTGACGCTGTGCAGGGTGAGGTGAACTTCGTTTTTTTATTCCCTCGTGAATCGTATATGTTCACTGTGATACACTCTACATGGAAGAAAAATCTACCTTACATCGCCGTTTGTTTAGAGGAAGTAATCCGGCGCGGCTTTCTTGGCGGGCACGCCTCTGGCTTCCTGCGGCGCCGCTTCGAATGTCTTGAATCGTTTATCGCCGACGTTTTCGTTTAGCTCGAGAATCGCCGCGACGTTTCCGCACCGGTAACAGTAATTGGGCGCCGACCACACCGTGACTAACTGCTCGTCGAACATCCACTTGTACCCCTCCATGACGAGCTGATGCGCGCGGGCGATGACCGAAATTTTGTTGTTCTCGTTGAACTGTTTGCACACGTCGTCGCCGAACAAGTACCCGGCGCCGCGCGGGGACAACCCCCAGCCCTGCACGTCTTCCGGGTCGCTCCACAGTAAATCGCACATAGCGCCTTCGTGCGGGACTTCCTGTTTGCGGTCGATGGCTCGGATTTGATCGATAGTCGTGATCCCGGGGCTTAACCCTCCGTGTACGCAAAACACTTCGTTGTCGACTAAAGCTGACAAGCTCAGGTAGTCGAATATGTCCGTGCAGTATCGCCAGACGTTCACGCTGCCGTACTTACGAAGGCACTCGTCGTAAAAGCCGTAGACTTGCGTGATTTGGCGGCTCTCGTGGTTGCCTCGGATGAGGTAGATGCGGTCGGGGTACCGGACTTTCAACGCCAGTAAAAGCAGAAACGTCTCGACGGAGTAGAACCCGCGGTCGACGAAGTCCCCCATGAACAGGTAGTTGGTCTGCGGGCAGTCCCCGACCACCTGAAAAAGCTCCATCAGGTCGTAGAACTGCCCGTGGATGTCGCCGCAAATCGTCACCGGCGAGTCTATTCTCTGCACGTTGCTCTCCTCCACTAAGATCTCCATCGCCTTGGAGCACAGAAGCTTCACCTCGCTCTCCTTGAGAACCTCGCAACGGCGCAGCGTCGCGATCATTAAGTCAAGGTCGGAGGTCGACATTTTAGTCCGAGAGGACGCGCGCGTGAGACAGAGACGAGCGCACTGTGCGACCGGCCGACCTACGCCAAGACCGAGCGCCCGGGAGTGGACGGCGGGTCGCGCTCTGCCAATGCGCGCCAAAAGCCGGAAATGCGCCGACGCGGAGGCTGTAACTCCGGGAACCGAGAGGTCGCGGGTTCACGCGCCGTTCGGCGGCTTCCCGGTGTCCCGCCCGCGGCCGCGCGGACGGGGGCTAGAAAGACGGGTCGCGGGCGGTTCGAACGGCCGCGCGCGTGCCAGTGCCCTCCGCCCCTGGAAGCATTCGCGAGGAGTCGAAAAATGTTCGAATCGTTCTGATCGAGGGAAACGCGAGAGTGGCGACTGGCGACGGGTGGATCGACTGACAACCGATGTTTTTGGCGTCACGCCGGCGGTCTCGGAAAACGGATGATGCCGTACCTAAAAGACGCGGACCGCGTTTCACCTTTCCGCGACGCGGGCGAGACACGTGAACGCGTGTGTGACGCGGTGCGT
>Ga0209251_1002884_pt1 | contig 11621 bp, 10 predicted proteins | sample SaaInlV_100m_DNA_6_FD_184665 | JGI IMG/M metagenome (GOLD analysis project Ga0209251, IMG submission 184665) | Marine microbial communities from expanding oxygen minimum zones in the Saanich Inlet - Saanich Inlet SI073_LV_10m_DNA (SPAdes) (version 2) | ecosystem: Environmental > Aquatic > Marine...
TGCAAGAGTGAGAGCGCCGCGCAGGTTCTGGCATCGCGCTATGAGATTGATGTGGCGGGGATCAAGGTGGGGGCTGAAGCCTCGTTGCGCCCAATGTATGATCCGACATCGCAGCGGGTAAAAGCCTAACGTGATATCTTTTAAATGATGCTGTGATACTGCGGAGTTATTTGATTTCAACTTCGATGAAGATCATCTCGGTGTTGCCTGCATTGATCACGTTGTGATGCACACCTGCTGCGCGGCGATAGGCGTCGCCGGCGGTGATCGTCGCACTGTGTTCGCTTCCGTCTGGGTTTTGTAACAGCATCTCGCAGTCGGTGATGGCGGTGATGACATAGTCATACCCATGTTGATGCCACCCGGTTTCTGCATCTGGGGCAAAGGTGAAACGGGTGACGCGGGTGCGGTCATCGTCGATCAAAGGGGTCGCGATTGCGGTCGGGCGGGTCATCAAAGCCTCCTTTTGAAACCCAGCGCTCGGGCAGGCGCGGGGTCAATTGTTATTTTACAGAAAATTTAGGTGTCGGAAAGAGGTGGATGCAGATCTTGCGTATCTCTGATTTTATCTTGGTTTTTGCCATGGCCTGTTGCGGCCCCGTCCGTGTCTGCTCCTGTGCGTGATCTGTGGAACCAGCCCGGCTTTATCCCGGGGTTGTGTTAGGCTTGCTGTCGCCACTTTGGGGTGTCTGACGCGTGGCCAGTAAAATCTTGTTGGGTATCCAATCGGGCGTCTTTGGATATTACGACAAGTTTTGTGCTGACCTCGCGTATTGCCCTCGCAGCACATAGTCTCCGTGATGCCTGATATCTGACTGGCCATCTACCCAGATATCTCCACCACAGCCCACCAACCAGCGTTTGCAAAAGCTTTGATCTTCTCCAAGTATCGCCTCTTTGTCGTCGGTTAGTAAATGTGAGAAAAAGTCCGCAAAGCGTGACGCATTCTCATACCCCGGGATGGTGGCGGTGCGGGGCAGCAGCTGTGCAACACCGTTATCAACCATTTGTTCTGGCACAATTCGTTTCATCAAGGAAAAGCCCCCGGCAAGGGATGCAACCGTATGAAACCCATTTTTCTTCTTTACATCAATGGGCTCCGATTTTTTTGTATAGATTGTCATTAAATATTTCATAGCACTGGCGGAGATATCTTGTATTGAACGACCGCCCGGCTTGGTTCCATCCGCTTCATACAGAGCTTGGAGGACTGCGTCTCTTGCCCGGCGATCAGGATAGACCGCGGCGACAAAATCCGCATCGAAATCGAGCAGACGAAAGAACTGTTCTGGCTCAAAGGAGAGATCGCTATCTACAAACAGCGCGTGACTGAATCTTTCGTCAGACAGAAAAACGGACATCAGATAATTGCGTGACATCACGATATCAGATAATTCGATTGTCGCTACTTTGAAGAGAATTTTTTTGTGTTGCAGGGCTTGAGTCAGTCCGATCATGGAAGTCAAAAACGGTGTGTGAACGGTGCCGGGGCTGGGAAGAAGAATAAGCAGACTTGGATTGGTCAATGTTTATGAAGCCTTTTTAAAATATGACGTAAATTAGATATGCTACCCCTTACGGGGCTTGTCATTTTCTGTGTCTTATTGCGAGACTATAGATAAGTATGTGATTGTGCGTTAATGCTGCGCCAATGTTTGTATTCAAATCAGGGTATCCTTAATAAATAATTTTTTAAAGCCTATGCAGAAATAAAATGACTGCCCGGCTTTCGGAACATGTCTAACGGGCTGTTATGGGCACAATACGGCGACACCGATTGCAACCCAGTTACGCGTTTTGTGGCAGCGACAGACCTTTTGCCCAGCCTTGAAGCTGACCCTGCGGGTGCAGTTGGTCTAAACTGGCGGAGGCTTCGAATGCGGCCCCAAAATTTTTAGGGTTCCTCTGTTTAGCGCTTTCGCAGTTTGGGGTTAAAGGCATCGTTCAGACCATCCCCCACCATGGATATTGACAATACGGTGAAGAAAATGGCCAGCCCCGGCACGGTCACCGTATAGCTGGCATCCAGAATATATTGCCGGTTTGAGCCGATTACTTGTCCCCAACTGACCACATTCGGGTCTGTTAACCCCAGAAAACTCAGCCCGGCCTCAAAAAGAATGGCAGAGCCCACCATGAGGGCGGCCTGTACGATGATAGGAGCCAGGGCATTGGGCAGAATAACCCGAAACATCAGACGGTGATTTCGGGTGCCCGAGGCGCGGGAAGCCATCACGTACTCCAGCTCTCGGATGCGTAGAAATTCGGCTCGGGTGATCCGCGCCACAGCCGTCCAGCTGACCACGCCAATAGCGACAGTGATCATCGGCAGAGAGGCACCAAACAGTGCAACGATAACCATCGAGAACAGCAAGGTAGGCAAGACTTGAAAAAATTCGGTAATCCGCATCAGGATTTCTTCGACCAATCCGAGGTAAAACCCAGCCAGCGCGCCGACGGTTACCCCGATAAAAACCGACATAAAGGCGGCCGCAAACCCGATCAAGATGGAGACACGGGCACCATGGATCAGGGCGGCCATGAGATCGCGCCCCAGATAATCGGTCCCGAGCAGAAATCCGTCCTGCCCGGGCGGTGAAAATGGCGCCCAAACCATATCAAACGGGTCTATTGGATAGAGTGCTGGGCCAAAAATTGCGCAGATTATGATTGTTGTTAGCGTCATCAGGGCCGCCACCGCCGCGTAGTTTTGACAAAACCGTCCCCAGGCCTCGGCGGCGGGGTGGCGGGTTTTGCTGCTGGTTTTGTTTTGGGCCTGCTTTTGGGTTGGTGGAAATGGGGTCATGTTGTGTCTTTGATCCTCGGGTTGACCAGTTGCAGCGCCAGATCAGTCAACAAGTTGCCCACCACAACTACGAGGGTTGAAAAGAACAAGATGCCTAAAATTGTTGGGGTGTCGCGCGCAATAATGGATTGAAACGCCAAAGTGCCAAGTCCGGGCCAACTGAACACTGTTTCCACCAAAACGGCGCCGGATATAACAGCAGAGAATTGCAGGCCAGCGAGTGTAATGACCGGCGACAGTGAGTTTTTGAGTGCGTGGCGGTACACTACGGCGCGCTGGCTTAGGCCTTTGGCAATCGCAGTGCGCACATAGTCAGATTCCAACTCATGTATCATGGCAGTGCGCGATTGTCGGGAATACAGCGCGATAAAGATTGATGACAGGGTAAGCATTGGCAGAACCAGGTGCCTTACCACATCGACAAAATGTACCCAAAAACCGCCGCTGACCGTGACTTCGCGCATGCCGGCGACGGGAAACCAGTGAATGTTTAAAGAAAAGCCGATCAGAAGCAGAATTCCGGTCCAGAATACTGGGGCTGCATATCCGAACAATGCCAGAAAAGTTACGAAATGGCTGGTCAATCCGTTGGGATTTTGGGCTGATATGACACCAAGTAAAACCCCGACAAACAGTGCCAAAACCTGTGCAAGAACGACCAGAAGCAAGGTGGCAGGCAAACGCTGTAAGATCAGGTCAGTAACGCTTTCATTGTAAAAAAACGAATAGCCAAGATCCATCTGCATGACTTTGCCGATATAGCTTCCCAGCTGGATAATATACGGTTGATCCAACCCGTAATCTGCTCGTATTTCAGCCATCACTGTCGAATCTGCGCCGCCCATGGATTGTGCAATCGTGTCTGCCACATCGCCGGGCGCAAGATGTATCAAGGAAAAGTTCAGGACAAGAACAGCTAACAAAAGCGTGGCGGCATAAAAGACCCGCGTGATAAAAGACTGTAAGAAGTTCATCCAGGCCTCACGCCAAGACTTGGCTTAGAGAGCAGGGGGCTCTGCGGCGATGTTGATACGCCGCAGACAGGGCGCGCGATCATTGTTTCAGATAGGTTCTGTCCAACGGCGAGCTTGTGGCCCATATCCCAAGTGGCGGGTTGCCGATCTTATTGGAATACACCGTGTGATAAGGCAGTGCATTGGTGACATAGAGTGGTAGCTCGTTTGCGATTAACTGCTGGAATTCGGCATAGAGCGCCTTGCGCTTTGCGGGATCGTTTTCGCGGCCCGCGGCTGCCAAAATCTCATCGACCCGCGCGTTGGCGTACCCTTGGGTATTTGACCAGACGCCCTTGGCGATATTCGAACTTAAATAGGTGCGGTGAACGCCGATCACCGGATCGCCCCAGTTGAATACGGTGTCCCAACTCAGGTCAAAATCCATATCACCCATGCGCTTGGCCCAAGTGGGGAAATCCGCCGAGGCGCGTACGGTGACGTCGATGCCGACCTTGCGCAGCGCGGCTTTGACATATTCGGAGTGCGGTTTGAGCGCGGGCCAGCCAAAATCGATCGTTAGCCCAAAGCGGGTTCCGTCGCCGTCTTTGGCAAACCCGGCCTCATCGAGCAGGGCGTTGGCCTTGTCCAAATCCAGTGGATAGGTTTCGACATCGCTGATATAAAACGGGCTGTCTGGGTGGATGCCGGTGCTGGCTTCGATGGCCGTGCCTTGCATGATCGCCTTGAGGATAAAGTTCTTATCAACCGCATAGGCGATGGCCTGGCGTACGCGGACATCTGCAGTGGGTCCTTTGGTGGTATTCATCGCTAGCCAATCCAACGGCCCGATGGCGCCATAGCCTTCGGAGGTGGTGATCAGATGATCCACTTTTTTCAACCGGTTGATGATCCGCGCCTGTGACTCAAAGCCCGACATATGGACCTCGCCGTTTTCCAGTGCAATCGCCCGTGCTGACGGGTCGGTGATAATCCGCATGACAATTCGATCAAGATAGGGACGGCCCTCTAGGAAAAAATCGTCATAGCGCTCGACGATCACATGCTCGCCGTTTTTAAACTCGACCAGTTTGAACGGCCCGGACCCAATCACGTCTTTATTGTTACGAGGGTGGGTTTTCGGGTTTTGACCGTCGCCATAGATATGTTCAGGGATGATCGACATCAATTGTCCCGACATTGCCAACATCAATGCTGGGTGCGGTTGGCTGAGGTTCAGCACGGCGGTGTGTTCATCTGGTGTATCGACTGACGCCACCGGGGCGAACATTGATTTGAACGGATGGTTTTCTTGAATGACTTTGACTGAAAAGGCCACATCGCTGGACGTGATCGGGTGGCCGTCGTGGAACGTGGCGTTCTTGACCAAATTGAGGGTGACTGTCAGACCATCCTCTGAGACGTTCCAGCTTTCGGCAAGATAGGGTTGTGGCGTCCAATTTTCATCATAGCGCAGGGGCGATGCAAACAGTTGCGCGCCTGGAAAGCCTGTCACAGTGCCAGATTGTACGGCCGAGTTCAGGTTGCGCACGTTTGAGTTGAGCGTTGCAATCAACGTGCCGCCGCGTGTTGGCGTTTCTGCGGTGAGACTGCTTGCCAGTGCGACAGAGCATATCAACACACCAGCGGACAGTACATTAAGTGTTTTTTTCATATCATTTATCCTGTTTTTCGAAGTGAATTTCAGTGTGTTAAAATGCCGTCTGGAAATGATATGAGAACGCTAAACAAGTTTTCTTGTGATACAAAACAGATTTAATGGGGCTAGTTCCACTATTTACTGTGATTATCACTCTGGCAAATATACAGACCTCAGAACACCAACATGCGATCAAAAGCGCCTTGTGCTTTAAGGTTAAGACAGGTCTCAATGAAGGCAAGCACTATCTTGGGTTGTTTTACAGTCGCAGTGGTCGCAATGCCAAATATGGGTGCCGTGCCGGCAGGTCGGATGGGCAGCGCGTGATAGGCCGTGTTTTCAGCTACACCTTCGCCGTATTCTAAGGGGCGGATGTTTAAAATTGAAAAGCCGAACCCTGCCGAAACCAGCGCCCGCACCATTTCTGACGACCGCGTGGAATGCGCTACAGTTGGTGCGCCCTGCATGCCGTCGAACAGGCTGGTGAAATAATCACGCGTGAAGGGCAAATCTAATAAGACCATGGGGCGGGTCGCAAGCTGGGCGGGTGTCACCTCGGTTTGCTGCGATAACGGATCGGTGGTGGCGATTAATGCATAGGGCGGTGCGGCGAACAGAGCGTGAAACGTATGCCGGTGATCGACGGATCGTTCATAAGTGAACACAAGATCGACCTCTCCGCTGTCCAGGCAGTTGATAATCATCTCCATATGGCCCTCAAGCATGCTGAGCGACAGGTTTGGAAAGCGTGTGGTGATTGATTTCAGAACGGGTGGCAGAAAGCTTGGGGCGGCTGTCGAATAACAGGCCAGTTTAACAAAACCGGTCTCGGCGCCACCCACAGACAGTAAATCAGCCTCGAAATGTAATGTCTGATCAAGATAGCTGCGGATCAATTTGAGGGTCTCAAACCCTGCAGACGTTGGATGAATACCCTTCGCCGGAGTGCGCAGGAATAAATCATAACCGAGCTCGGCCTCGAGGACATCAATGGCCGCAGTGATGGAAGATTGCGAGATATTTAACTTGCTTGCAGCACCGGCGATTGATCCCAGTCTTCCTGCGGCTTCAACATAACGCAGCTGCTTGAGGGTAAAATTCAGCATCGGGTATTCCACTATAAAAAGAACTTTATTGAAACGGTAAAAGTATTTTTAGATTTATTGACTGTACCATATGCTCGGCTGATAGCGGTATTAATTTCAAGGTCGCATTATGACCACGACAATTTTTTCAGCAAAAAAAATAATCACTATGGATCCGTCCCGACCGGAGGCGACCCATGTGGCGGTGCGAGAGGGCCGCATTCTTGGTGTGGGGGCGCTGGCGGAGCTAAAGGCTTGGGGAGCCTACAGTCTTGATGAGCGGTTTGCAGATAAAGTTCTGATGCCAGGATTTGTCGAGGGGCATGCCCACGCGATGGAGGGCAGTTTCTGGCGTAAAACCTACTGTGGTTATTTTGACCGGATGGACCCAGAGGGAAAAATCTGGTCGGGATTGACAACAATTGAGGCCGTCTTGGGGCGTTTGTCTGAGGCCGAGCAGCAGCTAGATGAGTGTGATGCGCCGCTGTCTGGTTGGCAACTAGATCCAATTTACATGGGGAACCAACGTCTGTCGCGGCGTGATCTTGACCGTGTGTCCGCCACGCGGCCCATCGGGATTCTGCATGCGTCTGGACATATATTGAATGTGAATACCAAAGCTCTTTCATTGGCGGGTTTGCTTACCTCTGGTATTAATCATCCGGGTATTCCGCTGGATGATGATGGCCTGCCAACAGGAGAGTTAAAGGGGCCAGAAGTGATGATGTCGGTCGCAGGCTATGTTGGGTTTGACCGGTCGCTGACCGATGCAGATGCGCAGGGGTTGCAGGATTTCGCAAAACTTTGCGTGCGTGCAGGTGTGACAACAGTGACAGATCTGGCATCGCGGCTGAGCGATGAGACTGTTGAGATGATGGAAAAGATTACGAGTGCGGCAGATTTTCCAGCACGTTTGGTCCCACTAAAATTTTTTATTGGCCTGTCGCCCAAAGACTTGGTCGCACGGGTTCGCAAACTGGCAAAACGATCCACTGACCGGTTGCGGTTGGGAAAAATCAAAATTGTTGCTGATGGATCTATTCAGGGATTTTCAGCTCGGATGCGCTGGCCTGGATATTATAATGGTGCCCCGAACGGGCTTTGGTATATCACCCCGGAGCAACTGTCAGAAATCTATCATCTGGCGTTGCAGGCGGGGGTTCAGGTACACACCCATACCAATGGCGATCAAGCCATTGACTTGGCGCTGGAAATGCTTGGTACAGCCCTTATGGCGCACCCCCATCGCGACCACCGCTTTACCCTGCAACATTGCCAACTGGCCGATCGCGCCCAATTTCGCCGGATGCGGACTTTGGGTGTGTGCGTAAATCTGTTTGCCAATCACCATTTTTACTGGGGGGATGCGCATTACGCTTTGACTGTGGGCCCCGACCGCGCCCTGCGGATGAATGCCTGTCGCACCGCATTGGATCAACGCGTTCCAATGGCAATCCATTGCGACGCGCCAGTGACCCCGTTGGGGCCACTTTTTACGGCGTGGTGTGCGGTTAACCGGCGCACTGCTTCGGGACGGGTGCAGGGAGCAGCTGAGAAGATCACTGTCGCCGAGGCTCTTTACGCGATCACCTTGGGAGCGGCCTATACGCTGCAACTTGATCACGAGGTTGGCTCGATCGAGGTCGGAAAACACGCTGATTTCGCTGTGCTTGAAGCCGACCCCTCGGCGGTCGAGGATGCACGCCTGAAAGATATTGGCGTTTGGGGGACCGTGCAGGGGGGGCGGGTTTTTCCAGTCACTGCGCTGTGATAAAAGCAGTGAGACGCATGTCTACTGGGGTGCCGCTTACTTTACCCGTCACGGTGATCGGCGGCTATCTGGGGGCTGGTAAAACCACTCTGATCAATCACCTGTTACGCACTGCCAATGGCATGCGTCTGGCAGTCTTGGTCAATGAATTTGGGGCTCTTTCGATTGATGAAGATCTCATAGAGGCTGAACAGGACGATATTATCTCGATCGCAGGCGGCTGTATTTGTTGTTCGTTCGGGGATGACCTTTCGGCGGCTTTGATGGATATATGTGCGTTCAAGCCGCCTCCGGATCATATTTTAATCGAGGCCTCAGGCGTGGCGATACCTACAGCGATTGACACCAGCTTAACCGTTCTGCCGGGGCTTCAATCGAACGGTATCGTTGTGTTGGTCGATGCAGAGACTGTGAAGACGGCGTTTGAAGACATCTATATTGGTGACACTGTGCAGCGCCAACTGGCCGAGGCAGATCTTTTGATCGTCAACAAGATTGATTTAATCGAAGGCCCTGAGCGGACCAGCTTAGAGCATTGGCTGACGCAAAAGGCGCCGCAGGCCCGGCAGGTGCCAGCCAGACATGCCAAGGTGCCGCTTGATGTTATATTGGGGGGCGTTGCGCGCAAGCGTCCTGCGGATGTGGCGGATCACGCGGTGACGCTGTTCGATAGTTTCGTGTTTAGGCCGAAAGCAGGCACTGACGCTGTCCTATTGGCACAGGCGTTGGCCAGTCAAATGTATGGGGTAATTCGTGCAAAGGGATTTATCTGCAATCAAGATGGCCGCTATACGCTGTTGCAAGTGGTTGGATCGCGCTGGCAGCTTGCCGCGGTGCCAGAGGGAAATGCCCCCCATAGTGATTGCGCGATCATCTGTATTGGCCTGCGAGGTCGGTTGGATAAGAATGGGCTCATGCGTTTGTACAGTTAGGGGACTGTGGCAATTTAGGCTGATATCAGCCAGTGGGTGAATGGAATCAGCTTGTCCCGTCGGATACGGCTTGGGTTAATGATCGCCGCGCCTCATCAAGATGGCGTTTCATTGCATCGGCCGCCTGTTCCGGTTGCCGTGCGGCAATGGCATTGAAGATTTCGCGATGTTGGCGGTTGTAGCTGGCCACCATGGGCGGAGTGAGCGTCAGATTGCGCATTCTCTCCCATTGCTTGTGGGCGCGAACGCTATTGATTTGCTGAACCACCCATATCAGAATCGAGTTTTCGGTGGTCTCGGCCAGCAGCACGTGAAAGGCCGCATCTGCAGTGGCAAATTTTATCATGTCATCGTTGCAGTTTTCCATCTCGAGCAAAAGTGATTCGGCCTGTTCAAGGTCACGTCCGGTCGCTTGGAGCACTGCCAACCGACAAATATGGGGCTCAAGAGCGAATCTGGCGTCGATCAATTCAAGCGGGCGGGCCTGGTCAATTCCCGTAATGTTACGAGTTTTATGTTGGTGAATGAAATAGCTGCCACTGCCGGGTTTGATTTCGATCAACCCCCTATCTTCAAGTAAAGAAAGTGCCTGCCTGATCGTTCCTCTGGCACAGCCAAAACGTTCTAAGAGCTTGCGTTCCGAAGGCAATCTTTCTTTCTGTAGATAAACATCTGCAAGAATTTCACGCGTGATTTCCCCAGCGATTTCAACAGCACCATATTTCATTTTATTGTATCCCGACCGTATGACTCTTATGTACCAAAAATGTACCAAATAAAAAATTTAAGTGCAATAAAAAATTAAATTTCAATTTTTCGTCCAAAATACGTTGTATTAGTGTGTAAAATAGATAAAATGTCAAAAGTGCTGTATTATTGGTTTATTTTTGGTACAAATCAGACTTGTGAACAGGAGATCGGGCATGGCCTTTCCCAAACACGCGGATTTTGTTGTTATAGGCGCAGGTATTCATGGATTGTCATGTGCTTGGCGCCTTGCGGAAAAATTGACTGAAGCCGGCGAAAACGTTGAGGGCCGCATTGTCGTTTTAGACAAAAGCGGGATCGCATCAGGTGCGACAGGCATTGCCTGCGGAGTGGTGCGCAATAACTATTTTCAACCCGCGATGCGCAAATTAATGGCGCATTCGGTTGGGGTCTGGGAAAGTGATCCAGATGCGTTCTGCTATCATCCGGTCGGTTATATGCAGATTTCCTGTGAATCGATGCATGAGGATGTGGCGCAGATCCACGCCGAGCAGCAGGCCATCGGATATGACAGCGCCTTCATAGAAGGCGCGTCTGCTTGTACGGCCTATATGAAAGATATCTTCAGCGATTGGCAGGCCCAAGGCATCACATCTGTGCTGCATGAAAAGCGCGGTGGCTATGCCAACAACACGCCGGCGATGTACGGATTGGCGAAAAAAGTTGAAGCCCTTGGAGTGCGGATAATCACAGGTGTCGAGGTTTTGGGCTTTACCTATGAGCACGGATCATCCGCAGTGCGCGGAGTTGAGACCAATAAGGGACCGGTCACCTGCGAGCAGGTGGTGGTTGGCACAGGTCCTTGGGTGCGCGATTTCTGGTCTATGTTGGACTTGCCAAGCCAGATAACAGTCAAAGATCTGACGGGTCAGACACATCCGAACGTGGATATGTGGCGTTATTGGCAATTGGAGGAGGGCGTGCTGACTGTGCCGCCTGAAACCTTAATGAGCAATGATGGAAAGATGCCGCCGGTTATCCATGTGGATACAGACGCGCCGCTTTATTCTGATGTCGATGGATCGCTGGTGACCGATGAATTATGGGGCATTTATTACAAGCCTGATTGGCATTTTAACGGCATTCAAGGTGGTGCAGCCCCTTACAAAGTTAATACCCCCGTCAACGACGTGGCGATTGATCCTTATGGCCCCTCGAGCCCTGAGTTCATTTCATCCAAGGATTTTGCACATATGTGGGTTTCGGCGTTGGCACATTGCCATAAGCGGTTCGAAGGTATGATGCCAAAATATCACCGTGAAGAATCGGGTGGTATTGGATGTTTCACCGCTGACAGCTTCCCCGTATTTGACCGTTTCAGACAGAATGTTTCGATCATAGCCGACAGCAACCACGGATATAAAATGTTGGGAGTAGGGCGTTTGGTGGCCGACGAGATAATGGGCAGCGAACAAGAGCTTTTGAAACCGTTCCGTTTCGATCGGTTTGCCAAGGGGGAGTTGCACCCGACCTCAAGCAGCCCTTTTCCTTGGAGCTAATGGATTATTATATCTGAGGGTCATTTGACCCTTTCTCATCAAGCCACACAGCAAGATAGGACAGACAGATGGATATTGAAGATTTCGTAGAATCCCCGGGCCGCGACGAACTGGTGCGGGAGGTGCGCAAGAAAATTGATGAGCTTG
>Ga0209251_1002889_pt1 | contig 11613 bp, 9 predicted proteins | sample SaaInlV_100m_DNA_6_FD_184665 | JGI IMG/M metagenome (GOLD analysis project Ga0209251, IMG submission 184665) | Marine microbial communities from expanding oxygen minimum zones in the Saanich Inlet - Saanich Inlet SI073_LV_10m_DNA (SPAdes) (version 2) | ecosystem: Environmental > Aquatic > Marine...
TAGGAACCATTAGCTCTCCTGGGCACCACTTACTTCAGATAATCCCACGTAACCCACTGTTATCCAACGATATCCTGTCACGGTTATCGAGGGAGACCACCACAGCGGTTCTCTAGGCGACGATCCTCGTCATCCACTTGTGTAATATCTCGATCTTATGCCCATCGCCGTAGCCCTCGCCGACACCTGATTTGCCCCAGCCACCAATGCTGTCGATGATATCAGGTGGGCATTCCACGGCCCTTAGGCGGTCTCTGAGGCTATGCCTGAACGAATGTAGCACGACATGATCTGATGAGCCTTGCAGTCTAGAGCTCAGCCACTTGTTCAGAGCCGCGCTCGCTGAGTTGGCCTTGCAGGTTGTTGGCGTACAATACTTGGGAAATATCAACGGCCCTTGCGCCGCCTCACAGGCCTGCTGCAGCGCCCAGAGCGCGTGGCCCACGACGGGCACCTGCCGCTTGCTACTGCGCGTCTTAAGCCGTCTCCAGGGCCGTGGGCGGATGTCGATGTAGGGGGTTGTTGCGGTCAGGTGGACATCTTCTTTCGTTAACCCAAGTGCCTCGGATAAGCGCAGCCCGGTGTCGCTTAACAGTGCGATGATCCATCGGGGTTCATCATCAGTCTGACGACAAAGCGCCTGCAGTGTTTGGATGTCTTTCGTAGCCACTGGCTTGCGTTTGACCGTAGCAACGTCTTCGCCAAGGTAGACACCACTGAAAGCAAAGTTTGGCTCCAGCCCTAGCTCTTTGAAGACGAAGTTCATAATGGCACGCAGGTTGGACAGGTTGCGCTTGATAGTCTGTGACGAGAGCCCACGACCTCTCAGGTGGTCACGCAGGGCGTTGGCATCAGTCCGCACATAGGCGTCGATTGGCTTATCACCGGCGATCTCAACCAGATATCGCAGAGACCGATGTACTCCCGCCGCAAAGATCTTGGGCCGCCCAGCACCTTTCATCGACACATAGGTTTCTACCGCCTCAGACAGGTGCGGTGCGATTGTGGCAGCAGTGGTCTTAGGCGATCTCTCTGTCACTTCAATTAAAGGAATCGATTGCTCATCGAAGTACCGCCAAAGACTGCGATGCATGTCTCGTTTTCGCAAGAGATTCCACTGATCTTCCAGCTGTGAGCTCAGAACAATCGACTGACGTGCGGCGTGATGTCTCGATGAAGTGTGCAGGCAAACCTCGATACGGTCGCCGGAACAATGCCTCTGGAGGCGCTTGGGAACTCTGCGGGTGAAGTAATACGTCGCCCCTTTGAGCTTCAGGTACTGTGCGTTTTGGTGGCCCACGTGGTGGTCTCCCTCGATAACCGTGACAGGATATCGTTGGATAACAGTGGGTTACGTGGGTTTATCTGAAGTAAGTGGTGCCCAAGGAGAGAATCGAACTCTCACGCCATTGCTGGCGGGGGATTTTGAATCCCCTGCGTCTACCGTTCCGCCACTTGGGCACTAATGTTTGTGCAGGGCCATTTTTTGTTCATAGGACTAAGGATCTTCTTTCTGGTCGTAAAACCGTCGGAAAAGCCACCTAGGTCAAAAACAACAAAGCGCCAAACAAACTATCGTAGCCAGAAACGAACTTGAATGAACCGGTAGCGTCACCCATAGGACCTGTTCGAATCTTAAATTGGGTCTAACCAAATTCTGGCTAGGGGTAAAGTCAGTTATTTCATCCGATGCCAGCGACCACATCTGGTCGCTAATTTTAACAAGGTTTATACTGTCGATGCCGATGCGAACCCGCCTCTCAACGTACCCTTAGATGGGGCGTTGTCAGATCATATCGAGGCCAATTCATTTAAACTTATTTCGGAAATAGCCACGGTTTACTTTCAAGATACTTCCTTTCGAAATTCTCTATCATGGCTTTGTATTCCAAAGTTTCAGCAAGATCATCGATCCCCTGCAACATCTTGCGTTTGACTGCGGGGTCAATCTCAAAACTAAAGTTGGCGCCAGACGTAAATCCAAGAGTTTGCATCGCCAGATCAATTTTGACATTCGTAGACCCCGATTGTGACAACTGTTCGACAAATTCAGTATGATCTTGATCCGTAAGAGGCACCGTCAAAAGTCCATTTTTGCTGGCATTGTTGCGAAATATATCGCCAAAGCTCGGTGCCACAATGGCCCGGAATCCATAATCTAGCAGCGCGTAAACTGCCGCTTCCCTTGATGACCCACAGCCAAAATTTTGGCCACCGACCAAGATTACTTCTGATCCACTCGTTTTGTTCAGCTCAAATTCAGGTATTTGCGCACCGTGCGCGTCATAGCGTAAATCATAAAAAAGATACCCGCCGTACCCAGAAGAACGCGTCCTGTTCATAAAACGGGCTGGTATCAACTGGTCGGTATCAATATTTTCCGAGGGCATCAAAACGCAGTCACCGGTTAGTACGGTAAAGGGTCTCATCTTGGCACCGATCCAGAGCGCCGATATCCGGCGTGATGGCGCACATCGACGATGCATCCTGCCACCGCGGCGGCCGCAACCATTGCAGGGCTCATCAAATGGGTCCGCGAGCCCTTGCCCTGTCGGCCTTTAAAGTTGCGATTGGAGGTCGAGGCACAGCGCTGACCCGGTTTGACCCGGTCGCCATTCATCCCGACGCAGAGCGAGCATCCGCTGCGCGCCCATGTGGCCCCCGATTGAATGAAAATATCGACCAGCCCGTTTGCTTCGGCCTGCCGCGCGACCTCGGCGGACCCCGGCGATATGAGCAAAGGCACTTTGACTTGATTGTCGAGCAATACCCGACTGGCCTCAAGCAAATCCGAATAGCGGCCATTGGTACAAGATCCGATAAAGGCCTGATCGATGGGCATTGCTGTGATCGCTTGTCCGGCAGTCAGACCCATATAGCGCAGCGCGGCATCATCGGCCCCATCAAACGGCACACATGCTGTTACTGCGGCCACCTGATCTGGTGCCGTGCCCCAAGTTACCATTGGCACTACGTTTGAAGCCTCTATCGTGAGATCTTTCTTAAATGTCGCGTTTCTATCAGACTTTAAATCCCGCCACTGCGCTACGGCCGTGTCCCAATCTGCGCCAACAGGTGCCAGCGCGCGCCCTTTAAGCCAGGCAAATGTGATGTCGTCGGGTGGAATAATGCCCGACCGGGCGCCCATTTCGATGGTCATATTACACAGGGTCATCCGGCCTTCAATCGAGAGCCCGGCAACCGTATCACCTGCGTATTCAACCGAATATCCGGCCGCTCCTCCCGTGCCAATCTGGGCGATCACGTACAGCGCCAGGTCTTTTGCACTGGTGCCAAAGGGCAAACGGCCGTTGATCGTAATCCGCATCGGTTCAACCGGCTTTTGCCACAGGGTTTGCGTGGCCAGCACATGGGCGACTTCCGAGGCCCCGATCCCAAATGCAAACGCTCCGAATGCGCCATGAGTGGCGGTGTGGCTATCGCCACATACGATGGTTGTTCCCGGCAAGCTGAGCCCTTGTTCGGGCATGGTAACATGCACAATCCCATGACGTGCATCACTTAGATCAAAGCTATCGATGCGGTGTTGTGCGGTATTTTCCCGCAGTCGCGAGATCATAACTGACATTGCTTCATCGGGTTTTCCAACCCCCGTGGGCGCATAGTGATCGGCAACACCAAAGGTCAGCCGAGGATGTCGTACCTCACGCCCCGATGCTGATATTTTGTGAAAGGCATGATGAGATCCTTCATGCACGAAATGTCGGTCTATAAACAGCAAATCCATGCCCTCATTGCTGAGGATACGATGGTTATTCCATATTTTTTCAACCAGCGTTTGAGAACTTATCATCTTTCGTGTTCATCTCTTTAACTTTGGATATCGTCAAAACGAGGTTCTTTTGCAAATCTTGCGTGGTGACAGCTTTCATAACGACACAACCGACAAATCTGTCAAGGCCTGCAACTGGCTCTGCCTTAACGCGATCGCAGCTGCGCCGGCATTCGCTCATCCCAGCAATCCAGCGGCGGTAACCCCGGCGCAATAGCCCAGCGTTGCGGCGGTCAGCAAACCGTTGCCCGACAGATAGCCCCAGTCCTGCGACCCAGACACGCCGCAAGCGGCGCCACCTCCTGCCAACAAGTTTGGTAACGCTGTGCCATCGCGGCGCAACACTCTCGCATCGCCATCAATGGCCAGCCCCCCCTGGGTGTGAAACAAAGCGCCGGTGACTTTAAGCGCATAATAAGGCGGCTCAAGAATAGGCGTTTGTGTGAAGTCCCTGCCAAAAACATCTTGATCTGTTCCCGACGCATAGCGCGCAACTTGAGCCAAAGTCTCGGCCAGATGCGCGCCAGGCACAGAGATCAATTTTGCTAGTTCTGCAATGGTGTGGGCTGTTTGTATGGCCCCTAAAGCCTCAGCTTGACGAAAATCCTCAAACCCGCGACCCAAGTGTAGCAACCGGGCGTCAAACAGGTTCCAGACAGTGCCGCCAGGTTGCGCAATCACCCGGCGCGCCTGTTCGGAATAGCCTTGATGCTCGTTGGAAAACCGCTTGCCATCGCAATTGATTTGCAACCCGCCCTGCATCATCAGTGCCCAGCTTATCAAAATGCCATGGGGCTGGGCAACTGAACCATGCCCTTGGTACGATCCTAAATGCCGCGTTTCCGCGCCCAAGGCCTGCCCCCAGACAATCGCGTCACCCTGATTGCCCTGATGACCAAAATAAAGGGCGTCTGCCATATCCGGAATATGGGTTTGCACCATGTCTGCGTTTCCGCCAAAGCCGTTGCACGCAAGGATTAAGACCTCACAGCCAATATATTCAACCCCACCGTCCGGGCGTTTGATGCGCGTGCCCGTGACACCGCCGTGGGTGTCGGCATATAAGTCGGTTACATGCGCCTGCGTCATCACTGGGATATCTGCCACGGCAACCGCCCGACTAAGATCAGCCATTAGGTCGGCCCCGGCGCGCGACGGCGGGGCATGCATCCGCGGAACACTATGGCCGGGATAAAGAAATCCCTCAACTAAGGTCAGATTCAGGTGATGGCGCACGCAAAGCCAATCTATCACAGGCCCCGACAGCTCACAAAGTCGCTGGACCAGCGCCGCATTCGCCTCATCATGAGCTTTGCGCTGGATATCCCCGCTCATAATCTGCACCGTATCAGTGATGTTGCAATCGGTTTGCTGACGCGTGCCGCAGGCCGGAATCATCCCCGATGATAACGCCGTGCTACCGCTTGGGATGGCGTCACGCTCGACAATGACCGGTTCGGCCCCTGCGTCTTTGGCCGCCAGTGCCGCGATCATGCCGCAAGCTCCACCCCCTATGATCAAGGCATCAACCTGTGCCTGAAATTTTGGTCCATCAGACGCTGACAGCACCGGCATGCCTCAAACCTTCAATTGCGATAATACCTCATCGCAGGTTTTGATCTGCGCAATCGTCGAAAGCGCGGCAATGGTGGCCTCATGCGCGGCCTGGCTGAACGCCGCACATCCGTCTGACAACACAATGTTATGAAAATCGCGCACATGGGAATCGCGCACCGTCGAGGCTACACCGCCATTGGTGACAATACCGCCAAATATCAGCGTTTCAAGACCTGCGCGGGATAGGACCCACTCCAAACGGCTTTGATAAAACGCCGAAAATGCAACTTTTTCAACGGTCAAATCTGCTGGTTGCAATTCATCAATCAACTGGTGGCCAAAGCTGCCCGAGGCGAAATCACCGGCTCCTAAAAACGGTCGCAAACTGCGCAGATGGGGCGAGATAAACGGCGCACCTTTCCTGCCTGGCACCAGCGTAAAGTGGGTGGAAACGATCCAGCCTCCGGCCGCACGCATCGCCTGTGCCAACGGAGCCAAGCGTTCAGCCAACTGCGCAATGGCATCGCAGGTTTGGCCGTTGCGACCATAGGCCCCTTCGGGATGCAGAAAATCGTTTTGCATATCCACCAAAACAAGCGCCGTGCGCTCCAGATTTAGCTTAGTCACCTGTGACATCCTTTCATTTCCGCGAGATAACCAGATTGCCAAATTGATCAACGCACCCCGTGAGATCAGGTTCGATGAAAACTGTTGCATCCGGTTGTTCTAAAAGCGCGGGGCCCGGCACAATTTCTCCAACAGAAAGCGGCAAACGTTCATAAACCCCGGTTTCATGAAAAGCTCCGTCGAACCAAACTTGACGCGTCCCCCTGCGCGCCTGAGCCAGATCAACGCCCGCCGCCGGGGCCAAAAGTGTGAGATCAAATTTGGGCCGTTTGCCGAGGGTCGACACCCTCAAGTTCAAAACCCGAATAGGTATATTGTCAAGCAATCTGCCATAAACAGCCAGATAGCGGGTTTCAAACGCCGCCCTCACCGCGGCCTCAGATACCTTAGTGGTATCGCCCCTGAGTTCGAGTGGTACTGGCACATCAACGGTATGGGTTTGGCCCTGATAGCTCATATCAAGCTCGAACTGCAGCGCCGTACCACCAAAGGTAACCCCGGCGGTCTTTAACATGGCAAGGCCCTGTTGTGCCAATTGCACCATGCGTCGGTCCAGATCATCGATATCCAAGCTTCCTAACATCCCATTGATAGTTTGGACAAAATCATGACGCATATCGGCAATTGTACAGCCCAGCGCGCTGTTAATACCGGGATAGCGCGGCACCAGAGCACTTTGAAGCCCGACCTCTTTCATCAATGCGCCCGTGTGCAGCGCACCGCCGCCGCCAAAAGGCATTGCCGAGAAATTTTTGGGGTCATGTCCACGTTCAATTGACACCAACCGAATAGCGCCGGCCATTTTTGAATTTGCAACGCGGATAATCGCCTCGGCTGCTGCCATCACAGACAGGCCCAAAGGCGTTCCAATATGGGTTTCAATCGCCAATTTTGCGCGATCGACGTCCAAGCGGTTAAGTTTACCGCCAATCGGTTTGTCCGCGTTGATCCGTCCCAGAACCACGTTGGCGTCGGTCACGGTCGGGCGTGTGTTGCCCTGTCCATAGCAAACCGGTCCCGGGTATGAGCCCGCAGATTCTGGCCCGATTTGCAACAATCCGCCGCGATCTACGCTGGCAATAGATCCGCCGCCAGCGCCGATTGTGGTCATTTCAATCATCGGTGTTCGGATTGTCATCCCGAAATCGATATTGGTTTGAGGGCTCAACGCACTTTCCCCATGCGCCACCAATGAGACATCAAAACTGGTACCGCCCATGTCACAGGTAATGACATTGGGAAACCCAGCCTCGGTGGCGATATAGGCACTGGCAATGACACCTGCGGCCGGACCCGACAAAGCGGTGCGCACAGGCAGACGCCGTGCTGTCTCTACCGTCATCACCCCGCCGTTGGATTGCACAATCAAAACCTCACCCGAAAAACCATCCTGCAACAGCGCCGTTTCCAATTTGTGCAGATAGTTGCCCACCAATGGCTGAAGATAGGCGTTCAACGTTGTGGTTGACGTGCGTTCAAATTCGCGAATTTCAGGCAGGATGTTGCTGGAAGCCTCAGCGTGATCATTGGGCCAGACCTGCTTTACCGCACTCAGAGCGCGTTGTTCGTTGGCGGCATTGGCATAGGCATTGATAAATACAACACAGATCGCCTCGACGCCGAGACCAAGCAGATGCAGCGCCGCCTGCCGGACCTCTTCAGGATCGACCACAGCGTGGATGGTGCCATCTGCCAGCGTGCGTTCGGACACCTCAACCCGGCAATCGCGAGAAACAACTGGGTCGTATTCCCCCCATAGCCCCCACGTTTGCGGCCTGTCACGCCGGCGCATTTCCAAGGTATCGCGAAACCCGGCCGTTGTGATGATACCGGTTTTTGCGCCTTTACGTTCTAACAATGCGTTGGTCCCGACCGTTGTGCCGTGCACCACCGTGGCCAGCTGGGCAAAATCGGCAACATGCGCCTTGATGCCTTCAATAAAGCCTTGAGACTGGTTCCCCAGCGTTGAGGGCACTTTGGCCACGTGACACCGCCCAGAGGCCTCATCGAGGAAAAATACATCCGTGAAGGTTCCGCCGACATCGACGCCGACAACATAACGAGAGGAAGGATCGGTCATGATTGCGCTGCTTTTCTCAAACGTTGGGTAGCGGGTATGTCTGGATCGCCGTGCGCATCTAATCGCACCAGATAATCGGTCTCGGCCCCAGCGGCCGTAACATAGCCCAAGGAAACATCCCGCGCCACCGCCTTGGGGTCCCTTTGATTTGCGGCGCCATACCCGCCCCCACCGGGTGTCTCAAGCCGCAGATGCTGACCCCTCGTGATTTTGATCCCGACCATCTTGGAAATTTGTGGTGGGTGATAATAGCCATCGTCTTGCTCATACCGAAACACATTGCGCGCCCCGGGTCCGCCACCCAGCACTCCGGGTGGGCCGAATTTACCGCGCTCTCCGAAGACGAAGGCATTGGCGGTTTCCTCGAGCAATTCAATTTCATAAACTGCACCAAGGCCTCCCCGATGGCGGCCGGGTCCGCCACTGTCGGGGCGCAGCGCCCATTGAGTGAAGATAACGGGATAGGCGGCTTCAAGAATTTCCGCCGGCGGAATGGTTGCGGTTGAAATCGGCGCATTGCCATGATTGAGCCCGTCTCCCTTGGGGTGTCCGCCATGGCCGCCACCAAAGAAGCTGAACATCACCCAGCGACTGTTATTCTGACGGTGCCCGGCCAGAGACAACGCATTAATTGTGCCATACGCACAGCCATTCACCCGTTCAGGTGCGACCTGTGCAATCGCGCAAAATATAACATCAATGATGCGTAAAATGGTCTCGGTATAGCCACCTACCGGTTTTGGAGCCCGCACGCTCAGCAGAGAGTCGTCGGGAATAATCGTCTCAATAGGCTCCAACACACCGCCATTAGCCGGCACGTCTGTGAACACATGTTTGATCGCAACATAGACCGACGCCACCGCTGTTGAGAGCGCAATGTTGACAGGCCCGGCGCAGGCTTTGGCGCTGCGTGAGAAATCAAGCACCATACGGTCGCCTTTAATGGAAAGATCAAGCGCAATTTTCAACGGCATATCGACAATGCCATCATTGTCGAGAAAGTCTTCTGCCGAATAGGTCCCGTCGGGCAATTCAGCGATGTTTGCCGCCATCAGGGTCGCGGCCCGATTGCGTAATTCGGCCAATGCCTCTGAAACCGTCTCATCGCCATATTCATCCAGCAGCGCGGTCATCCGCCGCAAACCGAGATCAAGGGCGTTGATCTGACCGTTCAAATCGCCATACAGTGAGCCCGGCAGCCGCGAATTGGCGCTTAGAATGTCGACGATATCCTGCCGCATCTCGCCTTTGACAAATAACTTAACAAGAGGGATCAACATCCCCTCTTGAAAGCATTCGGTCGCAACTGGATTATAATTTCCCGGCACATTGCCCCCAACATCATGCCAATGTCCGACCGAGGCCAGATAACAAAATACAATGCCATCGCGGAAGACCGGGCGCACCAACCGAAAATCTGAAAGATGGGTGCCGCCATCGTAAGGATCGTTGAAAATATAGACGTCACCCTCGGCGAGATCGCCATCTTTTGCGGCCTTCTCGATCACCGCTTTGACAGCAAAAGACATCGCCCCGACGAAAATCGGCAAGCCAGATTTCCCTTGAACCAATGTATCACCGGTTTCTGCATCATAAAGCCCATGCGAGGCATCATGGGCCTCGGCGATGATCGGGTTGAACGCGCTACGAAACAACGTGGCGTCCATCTCGTCGGCTATCTGTTCCAGACGGCCCTTCAGGACTGCCAGTGTAACCGGATCAATCATGGGTATCCTCGAAGTTTTTTGCGTCATATCTTGCCCCGATTGCGAGCATATTGTCTGTGCCAAGCATCTCATTCAACTCTGAGAAATCTAGCATCTGATCACGAAACGGTTGGTTTGTTCCATGGGTATTAAGGCTCTCAAGATATGCTCGTGCGCTATGGGCCATAGCCCGCACCATGCCTCCGGGGAAAATCACCAGTGAATAGCCGATATCTTGCAGTTCTGCTGCAGTTTTCTGTGGGGTCATGCCGCCCTCTACCATGTTTGCCATCAGGGGAATACGGCCGCCGAACTGCGCCACGATTGCCCGCATCTGGCTTGGAGATTGTGGGGCCTCGACAAAAAGAACATCTGCTCCAGCTTCGACATAATGTTCGGCACGCTCCAAAGCGGCATCAAAGCCCTCGACTGCGATACCGTCGGTGCGGGCGATGATCAAAGTCTCGGCCTGCCGGCGCGCATCAAGGGCCGCCTTGATCTTTCCCACCATCTCGCCTTTGGGCACGAGCGTTTTTCCCGTAAGATGGCCACAGCGCTTGGGTAGTGTCTGATCTTCCAACTGGATCGCCGCAGCACCGCAGGTTTCAAACAATCGTACCGTACGCATTACGTTCAAAGCATTGCCAAATCCGGTATCGCCATCGACGATCACTGGCAGGCCGCTTCTTTCGGTGATCGCCGATAAGGTTTCTGCGACCTCGCTCATCCCAACAAGACCAATATCGGGTCGGCCAAATCGGGTATAGGCGATCGAGGCGCCGGACAGATAGGCCACGTGATAGCCGACCTGCTGTACCAAAACAGACCCCAATGCGTCATAGATGCCGGGAGCTATGGTTATCCGGGGTGCGGCTAGCCGCTGACGCAATGAAAAATATTCGCTCATGAGAGGGTATACCTCTGCGCATAGCGTATCATGGGCGGCGCGCTGAGCACCCTTGCAAGGTGAGAGGGTTTTGTTTTCGGTCCCAGAACCGGACTAATGCGTCCGATCTTGTCCTTTGTTTTTAAGCTTACCATCCAAACCATTGATATTACACTCCCAGATAGGATTTTTTAAGCTCGGGATCGTTCAGCAAAGCATCTGTGTTTCCCGATAAAACAATTTTACCGTTTTCGATCACATAGGCCCGGTTGGCGATTTCAAGCGATTGCATTACATTCTGCTCGACCAGAAAGAACGAAAGTCCGGTTTTATTGAGATTCTGGATCAGGCCAAACATTTCCTCAACCAACAGCGGTGACAGGCCAAGCGAGGGTTCGTCGAGGATCATCAGACGTGGTTCCGCCATCATCCCACGGCCAATCGCCAGCATTTGCTGTTCGCCCCCTGACAGGGTTCCAGCCAGTTGCGAAAAACGCTCTTGCAAGCGCGGAAATACGCCGACCACCCGGTCAAGATTGGCCTTCCGATTTTGCTGCCCGCGCAGATAACTGCCCAACTCAAGATTTTCACGCACTGAAATATTCGGAAAAATACGCCGGCCCTCAGGGACATGGATGATGCCTTTTTGTACCACTTGTTCAGAACGCAGGCCGGTGATGTCTTCGCCTTCAAACAAAATCGCGCCCGCAGTCGGGGTGTAAATGCCAGAAATATTATTATTCAGGGTCGATTTGCCTGCGCCATTACTGCCCAAAAGAGCAACGATTTCGCCCTGCTGGATATTGAGATCGACGCCTTGCAAGACTTTCATTTGACCATAGCCTGCGTGTAGGCTTTGCACCTCAAGCATCTGCAGTTGCCTCCATCGCCAAAAGACGTTTTGCCGCTCCATGCCCCAGATAAGCTTCGATCACATTTGGATCTTTTGTCACTTGGCTTGGTT
>Ga0209251_1002890_pt1 | contig 11612 bp, 12 predicted proteins | sample SaaInlV_100m_DNA_6_FD_184665 | JGI IMG/M metagenome (GOLD analysis project Ga0209251, IMG submission 184665) | Marine microbial communities from expanding oxygen minimum zones in the Saanich Inlet - Saanich Inlet SI073_LV_10m_DNA (SPAdes) (version 2) | ecosystem: Environmental > Aquatic > Marine...
AGCCTCTCCTTGAGGACCGGTTGAACCTATTTCCCCAGCCTCTCCTTGAGGACCGGTTGAACCTATTTCCCCAGCCTCTCCTTGAGGACCGGTTGGACCTATTTCCCCAGCATCTCCTTGAGGACCTGTTGGACCTTGTAACGATACCGACTGTGTACTGGAACAACAAGGTTTTGTACGAATATAGTATGAATATGAGTTATCTCCCATGAGAAAAATGTACTTTTCTTGATGTGGGTAATAGTATAGTATATACTATTATTTTTATTTTTAATTTTGATTATCTTCTAGACCCATTTCTATGTCTATTTTTTCTGTGGATGGAACCACTTTTAATGGTGGTGCTGTTGGTTGAGGATATGTTTCGATAATATGTGCTTCTGCTATTGGTACTTCATTTATTTTTGGTTCTATCACTACTGGTGTTATTCCTTCTACACTCACAACATTTGTTTCTTTACGTATACAGAAACAATTATATAGGATTGGTGAAACTATCACAAATACTACTAATAGTATTACAATAATGAGTATGATTGTGTCCTCGTTCAATTCATATGTATTTGATTCATTATTAGTATCTGATTTTTTTGGTCTTAATGTAGGTTGTGATGTAGGTTGTGATGTAGGACGAAATGAAAGCGTCGGACTGGATGTTGGTTGAGTAGTTGGTGCGTGAGACATATATGCATGGTCGTGATGGGAACAAGCACACAGATTATTTATCTCTGAGAAATTAGAACACGTTTCAGCTGTGTCTTCGATACTTAATTCCGGATCTATATAATAGCATTTGAACTCAAACCATCCCGTTCTGACATACCCGACTGTGTTGCCTTTTACATATTCAACACACACGTATAGTGAGAGAATACGATCCCATATAATCTGTTGAATATTCTCTGGACTATTTGCTTGGATTATTTGATGTTGGTCGCAATTTCCGCGTCCATATTGGTTGCAATTGTCTTGGCACGATTGTTTGGTGTAGCTCCATAACATTGTATCCAAAGGCTCCGAATATGCCTGGACGATGAGAATAAGAAGCAAAACAAACATTTTTGTTATTTAGTTGTAGTTATATTAGGTAACACAAGTGGATTCCATTCAATTTTTGCCTATTTATAGCATCTAGTAACAATTCTTTGTTATATTGAATAACCACTCTAAACAATATGTATCATTGCATTCTTCGTTGTTTTCATTACTAAATACACGTTTCTTAAATAGTTCTTCATCTTCTCTATTTGGGTATTTATCAAACAGCTTCACTTGCATAGTTCCGTCGCATGTTACATATGAACTGTTTGCTATTTCGTAATGGGCTATTCCCGGCACTACGCTATAAATAATCCCTCCCACCTTTCTAGAACGTTCCTTCATTAATTTTATAAATAATTCTTTACTTTTCCTAGAATTACAGATTTCATGTAAATAAGAATTACATTTATCACAAATAGCATTTGTCATCCTTACCATATACCCATATAAAAATTGTATGATATCAACTAAATTGGTTTATTCAGTGTGGTAGAAAATGGCTTATGCACTGCTATGCAGTAAATACCAAAATTTTACGTTTTTCGGATTTTTTCTTCGAAAAAAAAGTGGAACGAAATTTTCAAAAGTGGACATTTTTAAAAATGTCCAAAAGTGATATTTGCAAAAAAGTTTTTTTGAGAAGCATCCAAAATCAGGTTTATCGTAAGCCAAGCAGCGAAGGGAGGAAATATTTTTTCTGTGGGCGCTGGAAAAAAATTTTCGGACATTTTTAAAATCTCAGGACATTTTAGATGAACAATGGTATAAAAACTCGCCAAAACTCGCCACAGAAATTTTACTGTGAGAAATGCGATTACAAATGCTTTAAATTAAGTGACTTTAACAAACACAAAATGACTGCAAAACACAAAATGGTAAAAAATGGTATAAAAAACTCGCCGTCATTATTTGAGTGCGTATGTGGTAAGGCATACAAGTATCAACCTGGTCTGTCTCGTCATAGACAACAGTGCGCGTTAATAAAAGACAAACAAGAACACGCAACTACCGAGTTACAACTATTATTAACCGAACAACACCGACACCATACAGAGCAAGAAAAGAAGATTGACGAACTTACAGAAAAAATATCAAATATGTCTATTGTAACCAACCATAACACGACAAACAAGTTCAATCTAAATTTCTTTTTGAATAATCAGTGTAAAGATGCGATAGATTTTCAGACATTTTTAAAACAAATTAAGATTGAAGAAGAAGATTTATATTATTTCGGGAACCATGGATACCTTAACGGAATGATGAATATTATTGACAAGTCTCTAGGAAGTTTAGAAGTCCACGAACGCCCCATTCACTGCACGGATGTAAAACGACAAATCATGTATTTCAAGAAAGAGGATGGCACGTGGGAAAAGGACAAGGAAAAACTACAAATGCGTCGTCTCATATCCACAATAGACAACAAAAGCTATTATCGTTTAGAAGACTGGGAAGATGGAAAAAGGTTCAAGTCCGAAGATATGGACTCACCTAATTTCAAATGGTACTTAAAAGTTGCGACTGAAACAATGGGTGGCGATTATTCCAAAGACGATATACATCTAACAAAGATGTTGAACTACCTTGCTACCGAATTCTACCTCAAAAAGAATAAAAAAATCACATTCTAAATCCTAAGTGTCTTTATTAATGATGTAAATACAACTACCACTGTATCAAACATTTCCCTCCATACACCCCTTCTTCCTCATCCTTGTCCGATTTCTTGTTTTTTTCATCGTTTTCGGGATCATAAACGCATTTCCATTTGCTAGAAACCATATCAATATAATTATCACTGCTAATACTATTGATAAGATAACCATTTTTTTTATAAAACCTCTTACGCTGGTTCCACTGATTCACAAAGTTCGTATGTGCGTCTACAATATCCACTACAATCGGATTATTGCCTTTTACCCGCAATATACGTCCAATCGACTGTGTAATATCCGTTTTAGGTGTCACCATTACAAGTGTAGAAAGCGTCTTAATATCCAGCGCTTCCGCAGCCATTGCATATGTGGCAATCACAACTTGTTTTGTTTCAGATACTTGTAGGTCTTTCTGTTTCATACCTCCAAGATAATATCCGCAACTTGCAAATCCTTTATTTGTAATCGAATCGTGTAAATATGTAAGAAGATTACGATTGTGTCCGAGAATCATAACTTGCTTTTCAGGATATTCTGTAAATAAATCGCGAACCAATGATACGATGAATTCACTCCGTGGTCCAAACGCACATAACTTGGAAATCATCGTGCTATACTTCGTATTACCTCTATAATCGAGCTCTACTTCGTTGAATTCCGTATCATTCGTTTTGTAATGCATTGCGCGAACCTTGACAACATCGTCTTTTTCGCGTTCTTCGTGGTAGATTTTCGGCCCAATAAACATATACAGCACGTGCGTCAGTTGGTCTTTTCGTTCAACAGTCGCAGATATTCCCAGCATATATTTAGTCACCGCTTTGAAGAGCGCCTTGGAAAACTGCTCGCTTCCAATACGATGGACCTCGTCTACAATAGTTAGTCCAAAACAGTCAAATGCTGTCTTATGAAAATCCTTATTATATAGTGTTTGTAGCATTCCAATGACAATATCTTTCCCTTCTACGTCATACACCGGACCCTGGATTTTCCCAACTTTCGCATTCGGAAGGAAATCCTCAATACGTTCTATCCATTGGTTCATCAAAAACTCTTTATGGACGATGACAAGGGTTTTCGTTTTCAACCGTGATATAATATTCAGAGCCATAATCGTTTTTCCACGCCCACACGGAACTTCCAATATACCACCATTCCCTTGTGGTGTATTGCAATGGGAAATGTATGTGTTTACAATCTTTTCTTGGTAATCCCGAAGGGTTTTAGTAAATGGCACATCTATGGGTTCGGGCCCGTCAACCAATTCACATTTAGACGGAATACCAAATCGTTCGATGCCATAAAATCGTGGAATGTATATCTTTTTTTCATTTTCGCGATAACAATAAAATCCGTTGCTTTGATTAGCTGGACCACCGCAATTTATAGCAACCAAAGGTTTAGCGTGTAGTTCTTCATACATCGATTCTAATATTTTAGGAGTGAGGCACGATTTGGGAATTGTATATCCTTTTTTCCCTATGTAGGACTGTGATTGGATATTTGTCTTCAAATCATTATCGAGCGTTTTATACCAAGGAGTTACTTTTTTCTTAGGGCCCATAATGAAGTATTAATTATATATTACTTATATCGTGTTTAGATAAATAAATTCAATTTTTGGTTGAATAAAATAATACATTATAATATATAATGAAAAACGTATTCAAATCATTTACTCCTCTTGAATTAACTGTATTAGTTCTTTTTGTATTCTATTTAATGTTTAATGTAGAAACACCTGAACTTATTGCGGAAACAATTGAAAGTCCCATTGGTTTATTAGCACTCATGGTTCTCATCTTGTATCTTTTCTTCTATGCGAATCCGATTGTTGCTATCTTATTCATTTTCGTTGCGTTTGAATTATTGAAACGCACATCATATGTCACCGGCCGCAAAGCGATCGTAGACCACACACCTACACAACACCGTAAGAACGCGCAAATGAAGGCGATGAACCCTCCCAAAGAACAATCATTAGAAGAAGAAATGGTTGAAAAAATGGCACCTATTGGAAAAAGCGAAATGGTTGAAATTGTCAACAGTGGGTTCAAACCTGTTGCTACCAAATTAGAAGGTGCTTCCAAGGTATAAATATCATATCATATATAATTTTATTCATATATGATGTTGTAGTATTATTTATTTATCACTCTTTTGATTTGCTATAGACACGAATGGTAATATCATAGCCGCTACACCAAGTAATGTCATAACTGTTTTCCCAAACTCATTATTGTCATCGGAACTACCACCTGCAATTGTCATAGTACTAGTTCTTGCTTCTGATGGTGTAAATAAGTTTCCAAAGAAGTTTCCAACAGTATTCAAAATGCCATCTTTATTTGCAACGGGTTGTTCTTTTTTTGCTTCTTTTTCCAGGCCAGCCAATATCAATACAATATAAACAATAAATAAAATAGGCATTACGATGGAACCATATAATTCTTTCGCCACCTTTTTACTATCTTTTAAAAATACAAAAAATGCGATTAAATAACTAACAAGAATGACAATACCAAGAGCGATAGTTTTTCCCCATTGTCTAAAAACTTCCTGAGTTATTCCACCTATTCCATTTATATTGTAGCCCATCAAATCATAATCATATTCTTTGGGTAAATTCTTTTTGGAATCAAAGAACCATTCATATAATGTGTATTCTATATCATTGTATGTCGTATGTGTCATATACGTTTTATCTTGACGTTTGTGGTATATTCCCAACATCATGCTAAGAGAAAACATTAAAAAATATATAGATGATGTAGTTATTGATGTTTTTGTAGTAACACCAACACTTAACATAGCAATGAATATCCAAAAAATCATTATGACAAGAATAGAATCCACACCACCTAATAATTGTTCGTTTTTATAAACATTATCGTCACAATTATCATCACAGCCGTTATACTTATTCCCATCATTATCAGTTGGTTTTTGGTTTCCAATATGTCTGATGATATTATTAATAATCGCCGTTTTATATAACTCTGGTCCAACCAAAAAACTTAGTACACAAGCAACACTGAATAATACAATAGTTGTAGTAGAGCGTTCAAAATTAATAAGAGCTGATTTTTCTGTATATTCACTATTAATTGGTACATTATAACTTGAGATGGTTTCTTTACTTACACCAGTTGGTTGACAATCAATATAAATTTGGTCTTCCTTTGAAGTCATAGAATTAACAACACCTTTGTCAGTTTTATTTGCTTTAGATTTCCCTTTATAAATTGTAAGTTGAGCAGAAGCAGCACTATCTAATTCAGTTGGAACAGAACTAGTATTAGGTAAATTATTTATATCAATAATTTTTTCAAATACAATAAAATGACTCTTAATATTGGCACTGTCGGTATTAGTATAGTAGTAATATCCAGTTTTATTATCTAGGTTAACATTAAAATTAAAATCAATATCGACTTTATTTGTCGCGTCTAAGTTTGTTATTAACGAATTAATAGCATTATCAGTTTTAGGTACACCTTTCTTTTTGTTTACTGGTATAATTAGAAATAGTTTTTCAGAATTACCTATAAAGTCCTTGTGTTCGACGATAATTTCTCCATTTCCATTTAAGGAATGAACGGGACTATCATTAACATAAATTTTCTTTGCAATATGTGATTTTTTTAATGACATTGAATCATTACTGTTTATATTGACAATAATGTTTGGAGAAGAATAATTTAACGACACAGAACCATCAGATAAAAAATTAGATGGGTATAATGAAATTCTACCATAATCATAGTCAATACTACCACTTATAGAAGTATTAGATGTTAAATCAATAGACATATTTGTATTATAGTTATATAATATTCAACTATAATATAATTTACAAATAGGGAATGTATTGAAAATCATTATTTTCATACTTTGTCACGTTGAAAATACCATTATATCCTTCAACATAAACAGTATCGCCATTCATTACATCATCGCAACCATATTCATTAGAACAGTTTTTCCCATTTACGCTAATAGGTAATTTCGTATTTACAGAACCGGTATTGGATATGGTATAAAAGTTCCATTTATCGCGACGTGTATCGTTAAGTTTTCCCATTAATGGCAAAATCAGGTTCTCGCCATTTCCATTAAGATTCTCTTTTGTTAAAATACCTACTTGTGAATAATTATGTTGTTGACTAGATGGACGGGTCTTCATATTTATAGGGATTCCGCCGCGAACATCTCCTGATAAAGGTGGAAAATGCTGATTAGTTGAAAGGGGTGGTTCCATAGACGAATGAAAAATATTCGTATTTTTATCTAAATCGTTATTGGAAGGCAATTGATTGAAAATGTGTATGGGTGTTTTTTCTTGGAAATTCAAATAGACTAAATATCCAATAATACCGAATATAATGATGTAAAATGAAATTGCGGTATATTCAACACATACTACTCCTGTGGGACATTGCTTAGGCATTATTATATACATACTAAGGATATAATAATGTATTTATAGTAAGGTCATGAATTTTTTCAAAGCCGACATTAATCGTTTACCTCCTCCATTCATAACACTAATACCGGGTGCGGCATCATCCGGGAATTCGCGGGAAATAGTTGTAAATGTTCGTGTAAATTGGTCGCCAACAGTTCCCATTTTCAAACGACGGCAGTTATAGCATTGGTCGCGTATCCATTTTGGATAATGAATAATATGAATACCAAGAACTGAGAAAGTCAGAGTATCAAGGTTCTCTAATCCGTCCCAAATACCTTTTTCAAGTGCTTTACCATCTAAGCCAATAATAGTAAGAAGCGCAAAAAAGAACATAGGAACTAAGTATATAATTTTACCGATGGTTTCAATAATATACCAAATGACACACGAAGGTGCTGTGAATATGATTTTCAAAAAGCAGAATAAATGGGTTAACATGAATTCCAACGAATATAGCATAAACACGCCAAATTGAGCGATACCTTTGAATAGGCTCTCAAAACCGAGGGCAAGGGCCATAGAAGCACCTGAAATGAGTTCAACCGTGCCAATCACACTATTCACCATGAAAGAAAAAATGTCTCCAATATTCATAACAAGTTTCGGAATTAATAAAGCCATTTGTAATAAACTTTTAATCATATCCACAAAAGGTTCTTTTTTGGGACGTTCTTTCAACTTCAAATAGTATAACAGTTCATTCGTGTAATATTTTAATTTTTGTATGATATTGATATGCAAATATTCACTAAAATAATAAATAGTTAAAAATATACATATTGTAAAAAATAAAATAGAAATTGATGGATGCATATAATAGTGTATATATTATATGTATGTATAAAACTTGGGGGCATTTATAGGTATTTTTGACTGATTTTGGCATACTTACCATATTTATTCATAAATTTTTCAGCTTTGTTAAGGAGGGGCTCAAGAGATTTGACGTTATTAACCATTGTTTCCTGTAATTTGGATACTTCGGCAAAATCCTTTGTGATTTCGTCTTTGTTTTCAATGATTTCGTTTTTTTCGTCTTCTGTCATGTTGTTAATCATATCGTCAACGACTTCATCTATGTCTGCTTTTTTCTTGGGTTTGTCTTCGGACGATTCTTCGTCATCGTCGCCGTTTTTATCTTCTTCATCAGATTTACCTTTGTTTTTTGATTCCATACCTTCACTTACGTTTGAACCGAAACGGAAGATATGTGTAATAACTAACGCGAAGAACAAGATAACCATCATATTTTTACTAAAATATGTCATAATCAAGGCACTAATGAAGAATACAAATAACGCGTTGAATTTGTTGGACTGAAACATATACATAATGTCTAAGCACGATAATAACGCAATCGCATATAACAAAGGTGTATTGCTAATAACGGGCTTGAAGCTAACATTGAATTTTCGGAGACTTTTGAGATTCATATTATATACTATAATATGAAAAGAATTTATGAATGGGTTGAATTGTCATCAGATGGTTCAGATAATACATCAGGTTCCCCACACATCTCAATAGTTTCAGCGGGCTTTTCAAACTCATTTTCAATAACGTTATTTGTTTCCATATCCATTGTATATGAAGGTGGTATACATTCGCTGTCGTATATTTCTAATACTTCCTTCACCACTTCTTCGCGTTGGATATCATCGCTTTGAAATTCAAAACTAGAAATACTGGATGAACGTTTGCCCTTAAATTTATTCAAAAAATCTTCAAGACCATTCAATTCATCTTTACGGTCGTGTTGATCCAAATCACCGGTAATCACAAGACGGCTATTTTCGCCGATGCGTGTAAGAAGCATTTTCATCTGGCTCATCGTGGAATTCTGCATTTCATCCGCAATAATCCAACAGTTTTTGAATGTTCTACCACGCATAAAACCTAACGGAGAGATTTCAATTATTTTTTCTTCAATCAGCTCTGTCACTTCTTTGGGTGTAATAAAATTATAGAGTATATCGTAAATCGGACGCACCCAAGGAGACATTTTTTCTTCGAGCGTTCCGGGAAGATATCCCAAGTCTTCGTCTACAGATACGGAAGGACGTGTAAAAATGAGTTTTTCGCAATTACCAAATAGAAAATTACGAACACCATTTTCGGTGGCTAATAACGTTTTACCAGTTCCTGCGGGTCCAGTCGCGACAACAATCTTTTTGTTCTTATTTTTGAGGAGGTTGTTGTAAATTTCCTGACTTTTGTTTTTCGGCGTGGTGAACTTTTCATCTATTTCACGTTTTGTTTTCGCAGATGAATGTTTATATTCCAATTGGATATCACTATTTGTATAATGGGATTGGTCGTTGTCGTATTCCGAATAGAACTCTAATACTTCATTCATTATATGTTTTTTATTTTTGCGTCCTTTGCGCTGGTCGTTAGGTTGTTGATTACCGTTTTTCATGTTTAATCTATATACAGGTTTAGTCTTCATATAATATTTGCTTAAAATGTATAATACCAAAAATATAATTGAAAACTATTCAATTATAATTGATCGTTTTCTTCTATTCATCATCTGGAACAAGATTGTGTATATATTTGGCTGATTGGTATGCTATCAAAACCGCGATCCCACCAATAAATGCCGTTTCTACACCATAATAATATCCTTTACCTTTTAATAACCCCAGTAAAAACAATATAACTATCAAAATCATTATTGCATAAGTGAATGCGTTATCGAGGTTCATCACATAAGGAATCATCGGCATAGAACCTAAAATAATAAATGAAATGAATGTAGATAAGCCAACCAAATAAGGATGTTTTTCACTTTCTCTCATGCGTTCAGCTAAGAAACTGGATATTCCCATACTAAACCCATCGGCTAAAATAGACGCGAATCCAAGAACAATAATAATATTGTGTGACAATTCAGCACCAACTGAACCAGCAATAATCGCGAATGTAGTAATGAGACCATCTACGCCACCATATACGATTTCCGAGTTATAATTTCCGTTGTCATACATTGTTAATATGAAACAAATGTGTAATTATGTATATAATTAATGATTAGAAAAAACGTGTGAGTAATGGTATAGATTTTCAAAAAATGAGGATATATAAAAAATATAATTTTTTGAAGAAACATAAAATGTCATCTTTATAATATAACAGTTTAGATAATGTCTAATGCACTTACAAAACCCGAACCTTTATTGACACCAAACGATAGCCGCTATGTAATGTTTCCAATTGTGGATAATGACATTTGGAAAATGTATAAAAAATCAGTAGACAGTTTTTGGGTACCCCAGGAATGTGACTTATCAAAGGATTTGAATGACTGGGAAAAATTAACAAAAGACGAGAAACACTTTGTAAGTATGGTATTGGCATTTTTTGCGGCTTCTGACGGAATTGTATTGGAAAACTTAGCTATCCGTTTTATGAACGACGTTCAATTGTCAGAAGCACGTGCATTCTATGGGTTCCAAATCGCCATAGAAAATATCCATTCTGAAATGTATAGCTTACTTATTGATACGTATATCAAAGACGCTGGAGAGCGCGACAAATTATTCAATGCGATTGAGAATTTCCCGTGTGTTGAGAAAAAGGCAAACTGGGCGCGTAAATGGATTAATGACGAAGAAAGCTCATTTGCAACACGTTTGGTTGCTTTTGCGGTGGTAGAAGGAATCTTCTTTTCATCCAGTTTTGCGTGCATTTATTGGATTAAGAAACGTGGTCTTTTACCCGGTCTTACCTTTTCCAATGAATTGATTTCGCGCGACGAAGCTCTACATACCGAGTTCGCAGTATTATTATATAATAAACTTGAGAATAGATTGTCTCAAGAAGAAATACATACCTTAATCTCAGGGGCCGTAGAAATTGAGAAGGAATTTATTACAGAATCCATTCCGTGTCGTATGATTGGTATGAACGCAAAATTAATGAAACAATATATTGAATTTGTAGCGGATCGTCTATGTCTTCAATTGGGATATGATAAAATATATAAATCATCAAATCCTTTTGATTTTATGGAATTAATCAGTGTAGAAACAAAAGTCAACTTCTTTGAACGCACCAACTCCGAATACGCGTTGGCAAACAAGACAGTAGATAAAAATGTATTCGATTTTTCAGCGGATTTTTAGATTGGAAACGATGCCATTGAGTTTGAACTTATTCATATAGCGTAGTATGTAGATATTTTTATTTGTAAAAGCAAATACAAGTATTCCTTTTGATTGTAGATATTCTATAATGTCTGCTTCTAATAAACTCCATTCAAAACATACAAACGAAAGTGACACTTTTCTATGTAAAAAGTCCCAATGCTCTTTATTGAATGCGTTGGCAGTAATCATACCGTAATGGTAACTTGGATCCAAAGAATACATTTTTTCCAGAATATTCATATTGAAACATCCAATAAAAATATTGTTCTTTGGTTGGACCGATGTTAGTAT
>Ga0209251_1002894_pt1 | contig 11607 bp, 3 predicted proteins | sample SaaInlV_100m_DNA_6_FD_184665 | JGI IMG/M metagenome (GOLD analysis project Ga0209251, IMG submission 184665) | Marine microbial communities from expanding oxygen minimum zones in the Saanich Inlet - Saanich Inlet SI073_LV_10m_DNA (SPAdes) (version 2) | ecosystem: Environmental > Aquatic > Marine...
GTCCGCTCCCGAAAGCACGAAACGCCGCAGTCCCGCGGGCGCCGGGGCGATGGGCGGCGGCATGCGCGGGCGTCGCCTCGCCGCGCTTAAAAGCGCGAACGAGTCGCGCGAGCCCAAGTTCGTGATCGCGGCGCGCGAGCTCGTGCTTGCCGCGCCCTCGTTGCGCCCTCGGTACTCTCGGAACCCGCTCTGCGAGCCCTGCGACGACGCAGGTGCCGAGTTCTCGGTCGCCGCGAGATGGGCGGCGGACGCGCGCGCGCTGTGCGACTGGGACGCCATGCCCCCCGCGCTGGACGTGGCGCACCCCGAGGGGGGCGCGGTCCCCGCGGACCGCGGCGAGAGGAAACGACAGCAGCTCCTGAACGTGGCGCTCTTCGTCGCGCCCGCGCTCCGCCAAAACCCGCGCGCCAAGGTTGTGGATTTCGGCGCGGGCGGCGGACATCAGAGCTTATTCCTCGCGCGCGCTTTTCCCGAAGCGACGTTTTGTTTGGTGGACCTGAAGCGTCGCTCGCTGGAAGTGGCGTCGCGCCGAGTCCAACAGGCGGGGCTGAAAAACGTGCGCATCGTGATTGGGCGCATAGAGGATTTCAGGGAGGACTTCGACGTCGGCGTCGCGTTGCACGCGTGCGGCGGCGCGTCGGACGCGGCGTTGTTGCGATGCGTGGAGAAAAAGGCGACGTTCGTCGTCGCGCCGTGCTGCGTCGGGAAAATCGCGAACTTCGCGAAAGGCGCCGAGACGACGACGACTAAGAACATGTGTGACACCGCGTGTGACCCGAAAACCGACGACGCCGCCGATGACGACGACGACGAAACACAAACAATCCCGTACCCTCGCTCGCGATTGGCGCGTCGCGTCCTCGCGTTTGATCGCTACGTTTCCGTCGCGCGCGCCGCGGACGTCTCTCTGTTCGACGCCGAAGCGACGGCGGCGGACGCCTTCTGTTCTGTTGTGACAGACGCGCGGGACAGCAGCGAGGAAGAGGAGGACGCGAGGCTCGAGGGGATAACCGAGGAGGAAGCCGAGGAAGCCGTCGAGCGTTGCGGAGACTCTCCGCCCGAGGAACGAAAAGCGCTCTCGCTCGGCGAACGGCGTTTGCGCGCGGCGCGCCTGGCGAAGAAACTGCGCAAACGTCCTCAGCCGCCTCGCGCGTCCGCGTGCGTGTCCGCGGAGCGCCACACGCAGAGACGCGCGTGTAAGCTGCTGATCGAGTCCGACAGGCTGGCCGCCGCGCGCGAGGCGGGGTACCGAACGTGGCTGGCGGGGATGCACCCTGACGCGTGCACGCCCAAAAACGACGTGCTCGTCGGCGTTTTTTGTCACTCGGAAGGCGACGAGACCTCCGGCGGCGACGACGACGCGTCGGCGCGTCGGCGTTTGCTGGAGGAATACGAAGAGGGCCTGGGCGTCCCGACGGACCCGCCCGCGAACGCGTTCTTCGAGTCGATCATCGGGAGGGAGGAAGAGGGCGGGTCGTGACATCAGAGCGCCGCGCGCACAAATCAGAGCGCCGCGCCGCGTGCGCCGCGCGTTGTTGAAAACCTCTCAGCTGCTCAGAAATACTGAAAGTATTTGCTTTTGCTTTCGTTCGCGTCAAACACGACGCGCGTCGCGACACGCGCGATGGGCGTCGGCCCTCCCGCGTCGGCGTCGCGGGGCGACTTCCTCGCGCCGCGGCGGAGGAGTAGCCCCACTCGGGGCGGTACGCGCGTCCCGAAGGCGGCGCTCGGCCCCCTCGCCATGGCGATCCTCGCGCTGCTTGTCTGGAGCTCGCGCGGCGGATCTCGCGGGGCGCCGAGCGCGTCGACGGCGAGACAGGAGACGCGGTCGTCCGCCGGCGTGGTGCGACCGAGCCACGAGACGACGCGCGCGTCGGCGAACGCGGGCGTGATCGTGCGGGACGGGCGCAGGGCCTTCGAGCCGTTCGAGCGCGTGCGCGGAGGCGACCGGTCGAACGCCGAAGAATCAGCCTCGGACGACGGCGGATTCGCAAAACGCGAGTCGACAGATCTGCGGGTCGAACGCGTGCGGCAGATCATAGACGATTCGCACCTGCCCTCTTTGCCACCGCTCCCGCCGGACGCGCCGCTCCCGCCGCGCCCGGACGCGCCGCCCGAGAGAGCGGGGAGAGACGGGACCGAAAACCGGAACGAAAAGCGATTCGCCGCGACGAAGCGCGTCGCCGGCGGCGATTTCGTGTGGAGTCGCCCGCTGCGTTCTTTGTCGCGATGAAGCGTTCTTCTCGTTAGACGCGTAGACTAGTTTAGCTCGTAGGGGTGTCAGTGAGCGTACCCGTCAGTATATACACGCGGTGGCGCGGCGACGACGCACGACGCGATGAAGCGTTTTGAGAGCATCCCTCCCGTTTATACACCACGGTCTACGCGCTACGGCGGTCTACCGCTACCGCGAGCTCGGAACGAACGCGCCGCGATTTCGCGGAACGAACCGAAGCGCCCTTCGCGAGACGCTTCGCCTCGTTTTTTTTCCCTCCAACGCGACCGATCCTTCGGATTCCCCCTTCTCCGAACCCCCCGCGACGTCTTCCCAGGCGTCCATGGCGAAGGTGGAGAGCTGCAGGTGCAGCGCCGCCCACCGAGCGCGCACCTCCGGAACGGCGGAGGCTGCTTCCGCTAACATCGTCGCCGTGCTCTGCGTGTAGAAGCCCCGATCGAACACCAGCGCGAACGACATCGATATCACCATCAACGCCAGACCGATCGCGCTGCACCAGAGGACGGACGTCCTCAGAGGGCGCGCGGGCGCGAAGCGCGCCCGCGGCACCTGCGCGTCGACGAACGGTTCCTCCGGCATCTCCCTGGACGCGCGCGCGACGGACGATGACGAGAGGGAGGACGCGCGGGGTGCTTTCTTTGAACCGTGCGCTTTTTTCGCGGGAAACACGGCACGAATCGTCAACGGAAAAAGCGGTTTCTCGGAACCCGACGGTTCGTGTTCGTCCTTCGGGCCAACACGTTTTTGGCAACGCGTCACTCCGAGGCGCGCAGGCACGCCGCGCGCGGCCGACGCGCGCGCGACGCATCTTGGCGTCGGAGACGCGAGCTCTTGTGAGCGCGCGCGAACGAAAGGAAGCGCCCACCGCGGTTTCTCGCGGACGCGAACCGCACGGGTGCCTCGAGATCTCGTTTTTTGATCGTCGAGTCCGATCTTCCCGGATCGGTCCGCCGAAGCCGAACCGTCGATGCCGGGGAAGGGTCCCCCCCCCTCGTTTGGACCGTTCGAGGACCGCGAGCCTAAGTCTTCCGATACCGGTCCCGGGGAATCCCCGGACGCGATGCGCGTCGCGGCCGAGCCTGAGCCGGCGCGTCCCCCGTCCCCGGGGACGGGGACGCGCTACCCCCGGCCCACCCCGATGGACGCCGACGCCGAGGGCCCGCCCCCCGGGTTCGGCGCGCGCGCCTTTTCCGTCGCCGTCGACCCCGCGGCGGTCTCGGTTCCGGGAGCTCCGCACGCGCGGGCGTTCGCCGCGGCGGACGCGGCGGCGGCGGCGCGGGACGAGCGCGCTGCGGTCGGAAGCGCCGCGGAACGAGCGCGCGCGTGTCCGCTTTTTTTTCGGCGAACCGAGTTTTTTTTTTCAGCGGAAAACGGTGACGACAAAAACGACAAAAACGAAAGCGCCGTCGGAGACTTTCAAAACGAACCTCGCCGCGACGCAAGAGAAGAGGTTCCGCGGTTTCCCGGCGCCGGTTCCACTTCCCGCGCGCGTTCGGCGAGCGCGGCGAGTTTGGTCAGCTCCGTGGGCTCCGTGGGCTCCGTCGCGAGCGAGGACACGTATTTCGAGGTGGGCACGCTCGGACTCGGAAGCCGGAGGAGGTGGGGCGAAAGGAAGGGTGAAACGACGACAACTCCCGGAGTCTCGCTTCCCCGTCGCCGTGTGACGCGCGCGCGCGCCGCGACGCGCCACCGCGGCTTGCGCGGTCCAAGAAAGACTCTGTTCCCCAACCCTCCTCGTGAGCTACCCACGCACTTGTTCGCGTTCGTAACGGAGATCTTCAAGCTGCGAGGCACGATCCTGCTGAAAATCGTGCCGCAGATCGTGCTCGCGGCGATCGCCGGTCTCTGCGCGAACGTCGCCAAGATTGTCTATTGCGGAGAGGGCGTTTCTTCCAACGAGGAGTGCGACGTGACCTTCAACCTCGACGGCCACCTGGGCGTCTCCGTGGTGCTCTCGTTCCTGCTGGTGTTCCGCGCGGACCTCGCGTGGAAGCGGTACGAGCAGGGCAAAGCCGCGCTCGGCGCCGTGCACGGCGGGATTCGAAACCTGAACGTCGCCGCCGCCGTGTTCCTCCGGCGGCGCGCGCGCGACGAGACGAAAACGAAAACGAAAACAAAAACAAACGGCGACGAGGACGAGGACGACTACGACGACGACGCGCTCGCTTCTGATCGCGCGGAGATTTTCCGGCTCACCAACTTGCTTTACGCGTTCGTGCGGCACGCCGCGCGCGGGCAGCGGCACGGGTACTCCGACGTGGGGCCGGTCACGGACGACGAGCTTCTGACTCGCGACCGCGGCGGAAAGCCGCGCGTCCCTGATTTGTTTTTAAACGCCGAGGAGGCTCGCGAGTTTAAAACGCTGGACGCTTGGAACCGACCCAATTTATGCGCGAGTTTGATAAGCGACATCGTCGAGCACAGACGACGCGTGGGGAGTCTCGGTGAACGCGCGGCGATGGACGCGTTTCGCGATTTGCGCGTCGTTCTGGACGCGCTCAAGTCCATGGAACGCATCGTCACGACGCCCATCCCGTACCAGTACCTGCACATGCTCAACGTGCTGCTCTTCTTCTTCGTGTACTCCGTGCCGTTCGTGTTCACCGCGAACTTCAAGTGGGTCACGCCCTTCCCCAGCGCGGTGGTCGCGCTGGCGTTCTACGGCGTCAACGAGATCGGGAGGTGCATGGAGGACCCCTTCTCGTGGGAAGAGCCGTGCCACGACCTCTCCGCGGTGGGGTGGCGGTCCTACCGCGAAAACGCGCAGATCCACGCCGACGCCGACGACGCCGCCGCGAAAGAGGCGAAGCGCGTACTGGACGCGTACCACGGGAACGGACGCGCGCGCGCGGAATCCGGGCACTCCGTGGTTTCCGGGCTCGCGGACAACTCGCGAGACGCCGCCGCACGCTACTTCACGTCGGACGACGACGCGCGCTCGACGACCGCGTCGGAGGGTGAGCGGGACACGCGAAAAAGGCGGGACACGCTTCGTTTTTTCGGAGACGTCTCCGGCACGGACGTGGACGACGGCGACGACGACGACTCCGCGGCGACGGTCGATCCCGGCATGCTCCCCAAGGAGCTCTCGACGCACTGGACGGGCTTCATCGCCGAGATCTTCGTGTTCCGAGACACCGTCATGCCGACGCTTCTGCCGCAGATCGTCGTGGCGTTCGCGCTGGGACTCGCCGCGCAAATCGTCAAGATGCGCGCGTGCGGCGCCGACGTGGTGGCCGCCGCCGAGTGCCAGACCACCTTCGACATCACCGGCCACCAGGTGGTTTCTGTGTCGCTCGGCTTCTTGCTGGTGTTCCGCACGGACTGGGCGTACGACCGCTACTACGAGGGCAAGGCCAGCCTCGGGCAGCTCTACGGCGGCATGCGCAACCTGAACGTGCTCTTCGTCAACTTCCTGCGCGAAAACAGGCCGGGCGAGTGCGCCGCCTTCGCGCGCGCCGCGCGGACGTCCAACGTCGACGGGCGGCTCGACCCGGGCGCGAACGAGCGCAACCTGAACGCGGGGAAGGTCACCGCGCGCACGAGCCACGGCTCCGCCGCGGGGACGTACGACGAGCGCGACGCCGAGCGCACGCCCGCCGAACGCGTCGAGATCGCGCGACGCGTGCGCCGCGATCGCGCCGAACTCCTGCGGCTCACCAACGTGATGTTCGCGGTGATGCGGCACGCGCTGCGCGAGCTTCGCGTCGGCCGAGCCGAAACAGGACCTCGGTCGGACGAGGAGTGCGTTTTAGAGGACCACAGCGGCGCACCGCGTTTGCCGACGTACCTGCGCCCAGGCGAGGCGTCCAAACTGCTTTCTCTGTCCCCGAGTAACCGCCACAACTGGATCGCGATGCGCGTGCAGAACATCGTCGAGACGAACCGCCGGCTCGGTTTTATCGGCGAGCGCGCGGCATTTGAGATTTACCAGGAACTCGAGTCGTGCCTCGCGGCGTACAAAACCATGGAACGCATCGTGAGCACGCCTATTCCGCACACGTACACGCACATGTTACAGCTCATCCTGTTCTTCTTCGTGTTCAGCGCACCGTTCGTGTTCACAACCACGTTCCACTGGATCGGGTTCGTGCCGAGCGTCATCGTCGCCGTCGGGTTCTACGGCGTGAACGAGATGGGAAAGCTCATCCAGGACCCCTTCGACTGGCGCCAGCCGTGCCACGACCTCTCCGGCACGGGACGCAGGGCGTTCGAGGAGAACCTGCGTTTGCACGAGTGCGCGGAGGAGAGGGAACGCAGAGCGCGGGAGAAGACGCACGGGAGGCGGCGCCGGGGAAAGGAGAAAAAAAGGCGGACACGACGCGAAAAGAAAAACGCGCGCAGTGTCGCGTCCGACGAACACTCTCACTCGGGCTCCGGTTCCGACGACGACGAATTCTTTCGCGACCCCTCTGAGGTTTCGTTGTCGACGCTGCGGGAGGCGCTGGAAGGAAGCGACGTGAAAGACGGGAACCACAGGAGCGACGGGACGCCAAAAAAGAGCTCCACCACGACGAAAGAGAAAGACGCCGAACGTAAAACGAGCGCGTCGAAGAGACGCGAACGCGGCGGCGATTCGGCGATTCGCGGCGGCGACGAGGCGAAGACGGCTTCACCGTTGGAAGAAAAAGCGTCGCGTCGCGTCCTCGCGCGTCTCGCGCCGATTCCCGCGCTCGAGTACGCGGGCGGCCCTTGGGCGTTCATCACGACGCTGTTCCGCGTGCGAGGCACGGTTCTGCCCCGCGTGTTCCCGCAGGTCCTGTTCGCGGTCGTCTCGAGCCTGTGCGCGCAGACGCTCAAGATTTACTGGTGCGGCGCCGACATCGTGAGCCACGCGCAGTGCTCTCTGGCCTTCTCGGAGACGGCGCACGCCGTGGCGGGCGGCGTCATCGGGTTCATGCTGGTCTTCCGCACCTCCATCTCGTACTACCGCTTCTACGAGGGGAAGAAGTACCTCGGGCACCTCCACGACGCCCTGCGCAACGCCAACGTCGGGTTCTGCGCTTTCCTCAGGACAAACGACGACGCCTTTAGTGACGCGTACGACGCCGCGCTCAACGCCGATCGCGTCGAGTTGCGTCGTCTGTCCAACGTGCTGTTCGCTTTCGTGCGCCAGTCCGTGCGCGAGCGCAGGCACGGTTACAAAGAAGGGTGTTCCGTGTCAGCCACGGACACCTCGTTGCTTCGCGATGACATATACGGCGCGCCGTCGCTGTCGACGCTTTTGGACGAAGGCGAGGCGGACGCGTTTATACAAGTCGATCCCGAGAACCGAGCCAACGTGGTGGTGTGGCGCATGCAATCGATCGTCGAGCGGCACAGACGTTTAGGGAACGTCTGCGAGCGCGGCGCGTTCGACATATACCACGACCTGGAGGCGTGCCTCGAGGCGCACAAACACATGGAAAGAGTGGTGTCCACCAAGATGCCGTTCCAGTATCTGCACGCCGTCAATTTCCTGCTCTTCGTGTTCGTGTTCAGCGCGCCCTTCGTGTTCACCACGGGATTCAAGTGGCTCAGCCCGGTGCCGAGCTGCATCGTGGCGGTTGCGTTTTACGGCGTCGCCGAAGTAGCGCGCTCCATCGAGGACCCGTACTCGTGGGAACAGCCGTGCCACGACCTCTCCGGCGTGGGATGGCGGCTGTACGTCGAGTCGCTCGAGCTGCACGAGGCGAGCGTGGAGAACGAGGACAAACGCACGGAACACGATTCAGGCGAAGGCGCCGAACCGCTCGTCAAAGACGAGCGCGGCGAGACGAACGTCTCCGTCGTCGAGGTGTCGATGGGGAAGAAATCAAAAACGAACGTTTCCTCCTCTTCGCACGCCGAGACGCTGTCGAAGGATTCTTCGCCAAACGCCACGTCTCAAGGAAGACGCCGCGTCTCCGTGGCGCACGGCTTCGCGGACAGAGCGCTCGTGGTGTCCGGCCGACCGGACCCGCGCGTCGCGACGGAAGCCGCGAAACGTCGCGTCGAGCGCGAGAGGAAAAGTCGCGAAAAGAACGAGAAAGAAAAACGTTTGTTTCCCGACGGAGAACCTTCGAGCGCTGACGCGTCGTCAGCTCCCGCTCCCGCTGCCGCTCCCGCGTCTCCGGAACTCTCGAACAGCCGTTTCGGCTTCTTCTTCGACGTGTTCCGCGTGCGCGGCACCGTGCACGGCGAGGTGTTCCCGCAGGTCACGCTGGCGTTCGCCGTGGGCTGGGCGGCGCAGCTGGCGAAGCTGTGGCGTTGCGGCGGCATGGTGCAGGAGGCGTACGAGTGCGCGGTGACGTTCGAGCCGCACGCGCACGCGGTGGTGGGCTCCGTGCTGGCGTTCATGATCGTCTACCGGTTCAAGTTCGCGTACGACCGGTACTACGAGGCGAAGACCGCCATCTCGGAGCTGCACTGCGGGCTGCGCAACTTCAGCATCGGCGCCTGCGCTTTCCTGCGCCTGGACGAGGCGCCGGCGGCGGACGCCAAGAGCAAATCCTTTCCGGACGCCAATCGCCAAGGCTCCCGCGGCGGGATGTTCTTCTGGAAGAAGAAGGAGTCTTCCTCTTCCGAGTCTTTTACTTCCGCTTCTGGCGGAGGTGGAGGTCTCGACGACGCCCAAAAGCTCGCTCGACGAGCTTCCGGAACCGAAGAGCACGAGACCGCCACTTTAACCTCCACGCCCGCCTCCGCGCTGCTCCGCGAACGCACCGAGCTGCTTCGGCTGTCCGGTTGTCTGTTCGGCTTCCTCAGGCACCGCCTCCGCGAGCACAGGCTCGGGTACCCTTGGGACGCGAACCCCGGGGACCTGGAGGTTCTGACGGATGACGTGCGGGGCTCGCCCAAGCTCGGCTCGTTGCTGCGAGACACCGAGGAGCTTCACGAGTTCAGTTCGGTTCCGTTTCGGAACCGGCCGAACGTCGCGGCGACCAAGATGCAAGTCGCCGTCGAGAGGCTACGCCGCCGCGGCGAGACGTGCGAACGCGGCGCGTTCGATCTCTACCGCGAGTGCGAACGCGTGCTCGCCGCGCTCACGTCGTGTGAACGCATCGTGGAGACACCCGTGCCGTTCCAGTACGTGCAGATGTCGCACTTCGTGACGTTCTTCTTCGTGTACAGCGCGCCGTTCATCTTCACGACGTCCTACCAATACATCTCGTTCTTCCCGTCGTGCCTGCTGGCGATGGCGTTCTACGGCATCAACTGCATCGGCGAGGTGATCGAGCGCCCCTTCGACTGGCGCGAGCCCAACCACGACCTCGCCGGGATCGGTAGAAAGGTCTGGCGAGAGTGCGCGCAGCTGCACAGCCGGTGCGCGGCGCACGACGCGCACACCATCGCCAAGGAAGACGCCGCGCACGACGAAGCGCGGAGAGAACTCGAGCGGCTCATCGAGCGCGCCGAGAACGACGAAGTCGAAGTCGACGTCCCGGTTCCGTCGGTTTCGGTTTCGGCGGCGCCGACGCCTTTCGCGCCGGACGCGACCCCTCGAAACCTCGAGCCCGAAGTGAAACCGCGCTTTTCGCAGTTTCATGCCGCGCGCGCGCGTCGCGCGTCCGCGTCTCAGCACGCGCGTCTGCTCGCGGCGCGCGAGTACCCGCGGGAAACCTTCTCGTTCCTCACCGGGTTGTTTTCAGGTTCCTCCAACGCGCTGCGCCGCGCGACGCCGCAGGTGGTCGCCGCTGCCGCCGCCGGCGTCGTCGCGAACGCGGCGAAGCGTCTGTGGTGCGGCGCGCACGTCTCGCGATCCTCGGAGTGCGCTTTGACGTTCCACACGGAGGCGCACGCCATCTGCGGCGCCATCATCGGGTTCCTGCTTGTGTTCTGCGCGAACATCGCGTACGTCAAGTTCTACGAGGCGAAAACCGCGGCGGGCGCCGTGTACCACGGCTTGCGCAACATCAACGTCTGCGCGGCGTCGTTCCTTCGCCCCGCTTATAATGGCGAGCCCGGTTTTGTCGAGGACGAGCGCGAGCGCGCGCGCGCGATGGACGAAGCGCAGAAGGACGTGCGAGAGATCAACCGGCTGGTGGATGTGCTTTTCGCGTTTCTGCGGATCGCGCTGCGCGAGCGCAGGCACGGGTATTCAGTCTCGAAGAAACGCGGCGGATGGCGCAAGACGCGCGGCGGAGGCACCGGAGTCGTGCCCGATGAACTGTTGGTCACCGAGGACTTGTGTGGGTCACCCAGCTTATCGAGCCTTTTGCTGACTTCCGAGGAACGATCGAAGTACGTTAACGTCGACCCTCTGAACCGGTTCAACGTCGCCGTCGCGGATCTGCACCGCGCCGTCGAGAAGAGGCGCGAGAGCGGCGCGCTTTACGAAAAAGCCGCGCACGAGATGTACCGCGAGTGCGACGTGGTTTTGGCGGCGTACAAGACGTGCGAGCGCGTCGTGACGACCCCCATCCCGTACCAGTACACGCACATGGTCAACTTGGTTCTGTTCTGTTTCGTGTTCAGCGCGCCGTTCGTGTTCAGCGCGACGTTCGATTGGCTCACGCCGGTTCCGTCGGCGGTGCTCGCGCTCGGCTTCTACGGCATATGGGAGGTTGGCAAGACGATGATGGACCCGTTCGACTGGAACTCGCCCTGCGTGGACCTCACCGCCATAGGCAGGCGCGTCGCGGACGAGGGGGGGAGGATCGCGCGCGCCGCCAGGGAAGAGGCGGAGAAGAACGCGCGCGAGACGCGTTCGACGCGAGAGCGCGGAGACGCGTGAGCGCGGGGACGTAGACTACGAAAGGAGACGAATATCCACGCATCGTTCGTATCGCGAGTATCGCGGGGCACAAGACTAGACTAGACTACGGACCGCTTAGACTACCGCAGAAACGTCGCGGCGGCGCCGCACGCGAACGCGGCGAGGACCGACTCCGCGATGCGCGCGACGCGCGCATCGCCGCGCGATGCGTCGGCGGCGGTCTCGAGACTCGCGTCGCGTTCCTCCGACTCGGGTTCCTCCGACCCGACGAAAAGGTTTTCGTCCAAATCGAACCTGTCGGCGTACTCCCCGGCGGAGGCGTCCACGTCGAACCCCCGCGCCCGGAGCTTCGCCGCGACGCTCCCCGCGTCCGCCGCGACGCGCAAACCGGTTTCGATCGCCGAGACGCCGAAATCGAGCGCGGCGGTGGCGCTCGATGCGTCGCTCTGTGTCATCGTCACCAGCGTGACGCGAAGTGAAGTCGCCGTGACCGACCCGACGGCGTTGGACTCCACCACCGCGTACCCGGTTTCGTTCGCTCTCGAGAAAAAAGCGCCGCGGGTCCCGTTCGACGCGGCGTCAGCCGCGAGCGAGGCGATCGAGTCGCCGGCGGCGGCGCTCGCGACGCCGGCGATTGAGATCTCGAGCGTCGCCGTCGCGTTCGCCAACGTGACGCCCGCGGCAACGCGCGACG
>Ga0209251_1002899_pt1 | contig 11598 bp, 15 predicted proteins | sample SaaInlV_100m_DNA_6_FD_184665 | JGI IMG/M metagenome (GOLD analysis project Ga0209251, IMG submission 184665) | Marine microbial communities from expanding oxygen minimum zones in the Saanich Inlet - Saanich Inlet SI073_LV_10m_DNA (SPAdes) (version 2) | ecosystem: Environmental > Aquatic > Marine...
GCTGCCACAGCCGCAGGTTTGCGTGGCATTGGGATTGGTGAAGTTGAAGCCACCACCAATCAGTGCGGTACTGAAATCGAGCTGCATGCCGTAGATGTACAGCAGGCTCTTGGGATCACAGATCACACGGAATCCCTGGCCATCGGATGCTTCGTAGTCGTAGCTCTCGTCGTCGTCGAGGGTGTCGGAGGCAGGCACGAAATCCATCGTGTAGCTCATGCCGCTGCAGCCACCGGAGCGCACCCCGACCCGCAGCACTTGATGGCTTCCTTGATCTCCGCAAAGCTTTGCCAGCTGTTGCATCGCCGGTTCTGTAATCAGAATCCCTTTGCCGTCTTTGGCGGTATGGGTCGGCATCGTGGTGGTTGTGGTGGTCATGGTTGCCGCGTGCTCGAGCCCCAGTCTATGGAGGTTCATACATAGAGTCGACTGAGTTGAACGTCTCAAGGTGCGGGTCGCGATTGTCGGTTCCGGTCTCGCTGGCCTTACCGCTGCAGTTGATCTTGTTGATGCGGGCCATGAGGTGAACCTCTACGAAGCACGTCCGTTTATGGGCGGCAAGGTGGGCAGTTGGGAAGACCCAGACGGCAACCACATCGAAATGGGGCTCCACGTTTTCTTCTTCAATTACGCCAATCTCTTCGCCTTGATGAAGAAGGTGGGGGCCTTCGAAAATCTGCTACCGAAGGATCACACCCACTTGTTTGTGAACGAAGGGGGTGACCTACGCGAGCTCGATTTTCGCTTCCCGATTGGTGCTCCGTTCAATGGGCTGAAGGCGTTTTTCACAACGCCACAGCTCAGTTGGATCGACAAGCTGCGCAATGCCTTAGCGCTTGGCACCAGTCCCATCGTGCGTGGGTTGGTGGATTACGAGGGCGCGATGCGTACGATTCGCGCCTTGGATTCAGTCAGCTTCCAGGATTGGTTTGTGGGCCATGGCGGCAGTCTTGAGAGCATCCGTCGCATGTGGAATCCGATTGCGTATGCGCTGGGATTCATCGATTGCGAAGCGATTTCGGCCCGCTGCATGCTCACGATTTTCATGATGTTTGCCTCAAAAACTGAGGCATCGAAGTTGAACCTGCTCAAGGGGTCACCGCATCGCTGGCTGACGGGTCCAATCCTTGATTACATCCAGGCTCGTGGCGCCAAATTGCATCTACGCCATCGGGTGAAGGATGTTCAGTATTCGGATGGTGAAAATCCAGTCGTGACGGGTCTTCTGTTGGGGACACCGGACGGCGACACCAATGTGGAAGCCGATATTTATCTGGCCGCGTGTGATGTTCCGGGTATTCAGAAGCTGTTGCCAGAGGCTTGGCGCAAATTCCCTCAATTTGATGCCATACACCAGCTTGAGGCCGTGCCAGTGGCCACGGTGCAGCTGCGTTACGACGGTTGGGTGACTGAACTCAACGACGAGCATGAGAGCCAGCGTCGAGATCTCAACAACCCCACTGGTTTAAATAACCTGCTCTACACGGCTGATGCGGATTTCAGCTGTTTTGCTGATCTCGCACTCGCCAGTCCGGAGGATTACCGCAAAGAGGGTGAGGGCTCGCTTTTGCAGTGTGTTCTCACACCGGGAGATCCTTGGATCCCCAAATCAGTGGACGACATCGTTGCCCATACAGATCGCCAGGTGCGCGCTCTTTTCCCTTCAGCCCACAACCTCAAGCTCACTTGGAGCAATGTTGTGAAACTGGCCCAATCGCTGTATCGCGAGGCACCTGGAATGGAGCCCTATCGCCCTGATCAGCGCACACCTATCGGCAACTTCTTTTTGGCCGGCAGCTACACCAAACAGGACTACATCGATTCCATGGAAGGAGCAACGATGAGTGGCCATTTAGCGGCTGCTGCCATCCTCGATCAGCCCGCCAAGTTGGCGACAAACGCAGCGGTGGCCTAGATGGGACGCTGGCTAGAAAACACGGTAACGACGGAAGTTCAGGCCTCTGCAGACAAGGTTTGGACGGTGTGGAGCGACCTTGAGGCCATGCCGAAGTGGATGCGTTGGATTGAATCGGTAAAAACCCAGGACGATGATCCTGATCTCACCGATTGGATCCTTGCTGCCCAGGGTTTTCGATTCACCTGGAAAGCGCGGATTACTCAGCGTGTGGAAGAGCAACAACTGCATTGGTCATCGGTCGGTGGGTTGCCCACCAAGGGTGCGGTGCGCTTTTACCCCCAAACGCCGGACTGCACCGTTGTGAAGCTCAGCGTGAGTTACGAACTACCCAGGGTCTTGGCACCGTTGATGGATCCAAGCATCTTGGGGGGGATTGTGACGAAGGAACTTCAGGCGAACCTTGATCGTTTCCGTGATTTGGTGGAAGTTGACGGCTAAGGCTGGCTTGATGCAGGGCATTGGCGGGCTGGTGCTGGTCATTGGCCTCTCCTCTTGTGGAGACCAGTCGACCATTTCCCCTTCTGCTGAAAATGGTGCCCCGCCCTTAGCCCCGCAGTCCCAGCAGAGCGATGCTCCATCGCTGCTTATGAACCCGCCACTGGGGTCTGCGGCGACCGGTTTAAAACCACTGCCCACAGCTCAACAGGTGCAGGGTGCGGTGCCATCGGGACGAGCTGACCCCTTCAGTCCCCTACCGGTTGCAGCTGGAGCTGATCAGCCTGCATCTGGGGGCTCCCGTTTGTTGGGTGTCCTGACCGTGGGCACGCAAACGCGGGCGCTGTTCACCTTTGGCACGAATCTTGGTGAAATTTGTGTTGGTCCTCGCGGTCATTGTTCTGCGGATCATCCCCTCGTCCTGCCTGAGGGGTGGTCGGTGCTGACCATTGATGATCAGAACGGTTGTGTTCAGTTGGCTGAGAACGGCAAAGCTCAGGATTTGCTCTGCATCACTTGAGTGCAGGCGTTAACTAAGCCCTCCAGGTCGTGCGGGTCTGCTTCTGCATCCACACGGCCGAAGTGTTCATGGCAGCTGCGGCTGGTTTGAGGCCCGATCGACACCACGGCAACACCGTTTAGATGTTGTTCCCATCCGCTCCCGAAGCGCTTCTCCATGAGCTGGGCGGTATGCAATGCAGTTTTACCGCTGGTGAAGGCGATCGCATCCACCGCACCATCGGCTAGGGCCGTGGCGGCTGGTTCTGCCATCTGTTCTGGGCAGCGGGAGTCGTAGGCGGCAACCTCCACCACGCGCACCCCCGCTTCGCCGAAGGCATCGGCCAACACTGTTCTGCCGCCGTGTTGAACCCTGGGCAGAAGCATGGTTAATCCCCAGCCGGATACGGGGAAATGATCAATCAAGCTTTCAGCAACAAAGCTGGGAGGTACGAAATCGGCTGGGGCGCCAAGCTCCTCGAGAAGTCGTGCTGTCTTCCGTCCAACGGCTGCAATTTTGAGGCCCTTGGGCAGCCGGCATAGGCTGCGCTGCTGTCGTTGCAGTCGTTGTTCAACGGCCAAGACCCCATTGGCACTGGAAAACACCAGCCAATGAAAATTGTCGAGGTCTGCTAAGGCATCGTCGAGAGGGCCCCAGTGGTCTGGGGGAACGATCACCAGTGCCGGCAAGTCAACAACGTTGGCCCCCTTGGCCTCGAGGAGTTCTCTGGCCTCTCCCTGCTGCTCGGCCGCACGCGTAACCACCACCGTGCGGTGTTGCAGTGGCTGGTGCGATGTTGAGTCGCGGAGGCTCACACCATCAGCTCCGCATCAAGTTTCACGATTCCTTGAATCTTGTCGCGCAGTTGGCGGGCCTCATCGGTGCGACCTTGGGCCGCCAAGAGTTCAATCGCCTTCCGAAAACCGTCGCGGGCGGCTTCGATATCACCGCCGAGCAACCTGGCCACGGCATGGTTTTGATGGCAGGCGGCGTTGTTGGGATCCAAGGCAAGGGAACGGCCATAGGCATCGAGGGCCGCGGCGATGTCGCCTTTTTTGCGGAGCATCAAGCCGAGGTTGTACCAACCCAAGGCCACTTCCGGAGCCCGTTGCGTGGCGGTTTGGGTGAGTTGGATCGCTTCTTCGAGTTGGTCGTGTTCCATCAATCGCGCGGCCAGGTTGAGGCGAGCGCCAAGGGTGATGCGGGTGTCCAGTGGTATGTCCAGGGCTTGGCGATAGAAGGCCATGGCCTCATCTGGGTTGGATTTGGATAGCGCTAAACCGAGATGCAGGAGCAGTTCATAACGTTCGCTGCTCTGGGCGGTGGCGCCTTCAAGGCCTTGGCGCAAGAGCGGAATCGCCTCTGACTCGCGTCCTTCGCTGATCAAAAGTCCCCCGAGCTTGGCGCATGCGTAGGGGTCGCCAGGGTGTTGTTTGAGGTCGTCCTCCATGGCCTCACGCAGCCGGTCGGCTTTGTCGGAACCAGCGAGAAGTTCAGGCCTGTAACCGTCATGAAGGATGGCGGGTTCACTGCAATCCGCGATGCGCCACTGGGGCTCTGCTGTGGTGAGCGCCTGAACGCTCTCATCGATCATCGAGTGATACGGGCGACTCCACTGAATGCTGGGATGACGGCGAAACAACCGACTGACGCTGGAATAAGGAGCCATGGCTGCTCCGATTTCATAGCGGAGCAGGTTGATCACCAGCACATCGGGCTGGGCCATCAAGGCTTTCAAAGACGGGATCACCTCCGGCCGAAGTTGTTCATCCGCATCGAGCACCAGCACCCAATCGCCCTTGAGGTATTGCAGAGCGTGGTTGCGGGCAGGGGCAAAATCCCCAGGCCATTCCATCCGTTCGACGCGCGCCCCGGCTTGTTCGGCGATGGCCACGGTGGCGTCAACGGAACCGGTGTCCACCAGCACCATTTCATCGGCGAACCCCTTCACCGAGGCCAGGCAGGCCGCCAGTCGTGCTTCCTCGTTGCGCACGATCATGGAAAGGCTGAGCATCAGTTGCGGCCGTTGGATCGGCAGAGGTTAAAGCGCTTAGTCGGTGAAGTCAGCGTTAGCGGTTGTGGTGTGTGAGCGGTTCAGCAGAGTCGTTAAAACCTGTCGTTGTGCTTCAGGCATTTGTCCTGGGCTGTAGGCGGCAGGTATGTCGGGGTTCAGCACGGTTTTCAGTTGCTCCCAAACGTAGGGACTTCCATAGATCACAAGACCAGCCAGCCGATCGAGGCGTTGTAACTGCTGCACCGCTGCCGACCACGGCTCGATGCTGTCTTGTGAGCCGCGAAAGGGATTGCCCCGCATGAAGAGTTGCAGAAGCACCGGACCCTCCCCAAGGCGTTCCAGGGCCAGGGGGGCATCGGTTTGGTGTTGCCAAGGGGAGATGCCTTGGCTGTGGATCACCAGGCTCTTGAATCCTTGACCTTCGGGTAGGCGAAGGGCAGGCGCTGTGCCACTGAGAACAGGGCAAGGAAAGAGGCCATCCACCCGGATCAAGTTGACGCCTTGGCTCGCTTTGATGCCGGTGCTGGGTTGGAGATGAAGGCAGGCAGCAACGAGCTCCTGTTCCAGGGTGCGCTCTGCTTCTGAGGGGAGAGGGGTGTCTTGCGGCTGGTCTGGTGCTTGGGGCTTTTGGATCCGCTCAAGGGCTTGGCGCCGCCGTTGCAGTGACGTCGCTAAGCGCTGCTCGGGCAGGCGTCCGCTGCTGAAGGCTTCACACAAACCGCTGATCGCGGCATCGGCATCGGCGGGCATCAAAATCAAATCGGCGCCGGCTTCAAAGGCCAGCACTGCGGCCTCCGCAGCTCCATGGCGCTTGGTGATGGCTTCCATAACGAGGGCATCGGTCACCACCAAACCGTCAAAGTGCAAGTCGTCGCGTAGCAGGTTGGTGAGCACTGCTTTTGAAAGCGTTGCGGGATGGGCTTGATCCAGCTCTGGGAGCAGGAGGTGGGCTGTCATCACGCTGTCGACGCCGGCGGCGATCACCTCCCGAAACGGCGGGAGTTCAAGATTCGCCAATCGCTCCCGGCTATGGGGAAGGACGGGAAGGTCGAGATGCGAGTCGCTGCTCGTGTCTCCGTGGCCTGGGAAGTGCTTGGCACAACCCAACACCCCAGTTCGGCTGAGTCCGCGTTGAAATGCAGCAGCAAGTGCTCCGGCCGTGGGGGCATCTTCTCCCCAAGCCCGCACATTGATCACCGGGTTGGCGGGGTTGTTGTTCACGTCGCAAACGGGCCCGAGCACCCAGTTCAGTCCGCAGCGGCGCGCCTGGTCTCCGGTGCAACGGCCGTAGCGCTCGGCGAAGTCCAAGGCTCGCTTCGGCTCGTGTTGAAACAACCGGCCGAGAGCTAACGGTGGGACCAGCCAGCTGCCCCCTTCAAAGCGTTGGCCAACGCCTTCTTCCACATCCGCACAGAGCAAAAGCGGTTGATCACTCCATCGCCGCAACATCAAAGTGCGCTGCTGCAATTCCACAGCGCTTCCCCCCAACAGGATCACCCCCCCGACGCCTTGCTGGAGGAGACGTTGCAGATCTGTGTTGCTGAGTTCCCAACGGGGATAGCGACGTTGTTGATCGGCGAGGTGGCCACTGGCTCGGACCACGATCAGCTCGGCGACCTGTCGCTGCAATCGATCAGTCGGGCTGGTGCTCATCGCTTCCCAGGGGGATTTCACCGCGTTCTTGGCGTTGATCTTCGAGCTGGTTGAGCAGCCCAAGCACGGATGTTCCCTTCTCGAGGCCGCGATCCAGTTGAAATTTCACCTCGGGTGCTCGACGCATTTGCAGTCGTCGCCCGAGTTCACCTCTTAAGTAACCGCTGGCTGCTTCGAGCCCTTCGAGTACTTCGTTTTGGTCGTTTGGCTCTCCAAAAATGCTCACGAAGATCTTGCAGTGCTGAAGATCTCCAGCCACTTCCACCGACGTGATGCTCACCATGCCCTTGTGCACCCGTTCATCGCGAATGCCATTGATCAACAGTTCACTGGTTTCTTTGCGGATCAGGGCTGCGACCCGCTCAACCCGACGCCCCTGAGCCATTACGCCATTGGTACTCCATTCACCATGGCACGTAGCACCAACGAGAGGCTGATGAAACCGCTGATAAGGGCGCCGATCATCGCCACCGCCGTCACCGGATTGCTGCGTCGCTGGGCGAGAGGTTCAGCCACAGAGTTCATCACCCCGAGCGTGAAGGTGACTAAATAACGCGGATAACGGGTGACATTGAGGAAAAACTCCCGCATGGTGCTGGCGAGCCCTGGTTTCTGATAGCTACTCTGCCGGGCTTATGGCCCCTTCGGTGATGATGGAACTGCATCAATTTCGCCATTCCGCTTTCTGTCTGAAGGTTCGGATGGTGCTTCAAGCCAAAGGGCTGAGCTATCGCACCGTTGATGTCACCCCTGGGATCGGCCAGGTTGCTGTCTTCCGCATGTCTGGTCAGCGACAGGTCCCCGTCCTGGTGGATGGAGATGTTGTGTTGGCCGATTCTTCTGCGATTGCCCGGCACCTTGAACAGCGAGAACCCAGTTCACCACTGTTCCCTGTGGATCTGCGTGAGGCTGCTCAGGTTCACCTGATCGAGGATTGGGCGGATACAACGCTGGCGGCGGCTGGACGTTCTGCCCTGATTCAGGCAGCCGCCATGGATGCATCGCTGCGTGTTGCACTTCTCCCCGATGATCTCCCCGATCCGGTGCGCACCGTGATGGGTGCCATCCCCGGTGGCTGGGTCGGCAGCGTCACCGAGTTGGTGAATCAGAACGACCGTGCGGATTTGCTCACCAGCCTTGAGCAGTTGTCAGCATCTGTCCAACACAAACCTTGGCTTGTGGGAGATGCCATGTCGATGGCCGACTTGTCGGTGGCGGCACAACTGTCGTTGTTGTGTTTCCCCTCCTCTGCGGGTGCAGCATTGGCTGGGAAAGGGGTTCCTGGGTTGAGTGATCACCCCAAACTTCAGCCCCTCTTCCAGTGGCGAGACCAGCTGGAGCTCAAGTTGATGGAGCGGACGCTGGAAGAGGTGTGAAGCGCAGCTGGTAGTGGTGGCTGCTTTTGATGGTGTCGCGCAGATTTTCTCCTGGCGGGGGGTAAATCCCCTGCCACTGCTCGGCGCAGATCGCTGAACCGCAGCGCTGATAGCGGCTGAGGGTTTCCACCTGACTCAACCTTGGGGGGCCAGGAGCGTGGAGGATTTGCAACACCAGCTCGTCGGCCAGGAAAGTGTCGGCATCAGGGGATTGCTGTTTTCTGCCGGTCACCGTGGTTTCCAGGCGTCGATCGCCGCTGAGCTGTGCCATCTGCCGGTTGGATGATTTGGGGTCGTCCTCGACGCGCAGCAGCTGTTCGCCGAGCAGGGCGCGACCGATGGCAATGGCGTTGAAGGCGCGATCGCCCACAAGCCTGTTTTGGCTGTCGGAAATGAAGCGCGCCTCGTGGGTGATGGCGGGCTGGTCGAGGGCGTCGAGATCGATACTTTCCACTTGCCATCGGCCCTGGAACCACTGCGGATAGATCAGGTCGTCCCGGCTGGAGGGGCGGCTGAGAGGGGCCGGCAACGTCCAGTTGGGCCACAGTTCCAGCCTTTGCTCCAGAGGCGATGCCCAGGCGGGGGATCCACCGAGCAGGATGGAGAAACCGATCAGAAGCGCAAGCAAGTCACGGCCCATGTCTGATCCTTTGATTCGTGCTTGTGACGACTATGTGGTGTTGGAACCCGGCAAGCCAGAACAGCTGCTCGATGTTGCAAACACCTTGGCATGGCTGAGTGGCTGGTTGCAGACGATGGATCAGTTGCCAGCCGACTTGGCTGATCAAGCGAGTGTGGAGGCGGCTGCCCAGAGGTTGTTGGATACAGCCTGTGATTTGGAGCTCAGTCCGGGAGTTTCGATTCAGTGGTTTGCGGTTCGCTTGGAGCCACCGGCATCGCTCTGAAGTCATCGCTCTGAAGTCATCGCTCTGAAATCAAGGCTCTTAAATCAGCGCTCGCCTTGTTGGGTTGGATCTTTGAGGAGTCCGGGAAGCAGTTGCAAGATGCCGTCGGCGACGGCTTCCGCTGTTTCGTCGTTAATCACCACCGTGAGATCCGCTTCGCCATAAAGAGGGCGTCTTTGCTGAAGGAGCGTGTCCAGCGCTGCTTCTGGGTCTGGCTGTTGCAACAGCGGACGCAGGGTGGAGTCGGCCCGCAAGCGCGCGAGCAGTTGGCCCCGATCCACATCAAGCCAAACCACGATGCCGCTGTGCAGTTGTCCCCAGTTTTCTGGCGTGGTCACGACCCCACCGCCTGTGGCCACCACTAAGGAATGGCGCTGACTGATGGTGTTGAGCACTTGCCGTTCGATGGCGCGAAAGCCTGCTTCTCCATCCCGTTCAAAAATGGCTGGAATCGAGCAGCCGGCGGCTTGTTCGATGACGGCATCGGCATCGACAAAGCCGTAACCCAGACGTTTCGCTAGGGGGCGTCCAGTGCTGGTTTTGCCGCTTCCCATCATTCCGATGAGGTAGATGCTGCGTCCGCTTAGGCGTTGTTTTAGGGAAAGATTGAGGTCTGTCATCGCTCGAAATTGCCGTTAGCTCATTAGGATGCTCCCCGGCCGGAATGTCACATGACTGAAATGAAGTCGATTGCCCGGCATGGCCAGGGCCGTTCTTGCGTGATCACGCGACGGGCCTGTTTCAGTGCCAGCCATCGTTACTGGTTGCCGGAGCTATCAGCAGACGACAATGCTGCGCGCTTTGGTCCCTGTAGTTTCGCGCCAGGTCATGGTCACAACTATGAGCTGATCGTTTCGATGGCGGGCGACTTGGATGCCCATGGCATGGTGTTGAACCTCTCTGAGGTGAAGCATGCGATCCGCGCTGAGGTCACGGGTCAGCTCGACTTCCGCTTCTTGAATGAAGCTTGGCCTGAATTTGATGTGTCGGGTCCGGAGGGTTGCCTCCCCACCACTGAGGCACTGGTGCGAACGATTTGGCATCGCCTTCGCGCTCACCTTCCGATTACGGCACTACGCCTTTACGAACAACCGGGCCTCTGGGCCGACTATCTCGGAGATCCCATGGACGCATTTCTCACCATTCGCACCCATTTCGCGGCAGCCCATCGCTTGGCGCGACCAGAGCTGAGTCAGGAAGAGAACGAGCAGATCTATGGCAAGTGCGCCCGGCCCCATGGCCATGGGCACAACTACTTGGTGGACATCACAGTGCGTGGTGGGATCGACCCGCGCACCGGAATGGTTTGTGACTTGTCGGCCCTGCAACGGCTCGTCGATGATTTGGTTGTTGAGCCGTTCGATCACACGTTCCTCAACAAAGACGTGCCGTTTTTTGCTGAGTGTGTTCCCACCGCAGAAAACATTGCGCTGCACATTGCCGATCGCCTCTCCACTCCGATCAAGGCGATCGGAGCCCATCTTCACAAGGTGCGTCTCCAAGAGAGCCCCAATAACGCTGCAGAGGTGTATGCCGAAGTACCGCAGCTCGAGATGCTTCCTGCTGTGATGGATGCCGTTGCAGCCATCTGATCGTCCGGAGGTTCGCTTGGTCTTGGCCATCAGTCTTGATGGCCGATTGGCTCCAGCCGAAGGAGGGCCAGCGCATCTCGGGGGTGACGGTGATCGTGTGGCTCTCGACCAAGCCCTGGCTTGGGCTGATGCTTGTCTGATCGGTGCCGGCACCCTCAGGGCGCATCAGTGCACCTGTTTAATTCGAAACCGCACTTTGGTGAACCAACGGCTAGCTGCCGGACGCCCGGCTCACCCAGCCGCGGTGATTGTGAGTCGCTCCCCTGATTTTTCAATGTCTTGGCGCTTCTTCCAGCAGCCGCTCTGCCGTTGGCTTGTCGCTCCTGCACCCATGGACGATGGCTTCGACCGGTGGATTCCGCTTGCCGACTCCTGGCCCGAGCAACTCATGGATCTTGGAGCCGCTGGAATTCAGCGGCTGGTGCTCCTCGGTGGTGCCCAGCTAGCGGCGGATCTGTTGGCGGCCGACTGCGTTGATGGGTTGCGGCTCACCCTTGTGCCACGGGTGCTGGGTGGGTCGAACACTTGGCTGCCAACAGGGTTGTCTGCTTTGCCGGAGAGCCTTACGGCGCTGAATGCTTGGCGTGCTGAGGGAGCCGAATCGTTGGGTGAGGGGGAGTGGTTGCTCCGTTATCGAAGGCTGCGATCTGGCGCTGGATCAGTTGAGCTCTGAATCCCCCGATAGGGGGAGTACACCGCCAAATTCATTCCCTAGGCTGAATAAAAGTAGTTAGATCCATGGCAAAGAACCGAAAAAAGCTGCGCGGAACTGAGGATGTCGATGAACTGACGGGCACCCGACGCAACAAGCTTGTGTATGGCTTTGGTGGTGACGATTTGATTCGCACCGAAGAGGGGCGCTATCGCGTTTTCGGTGGTGACGGCAACGACACCTTCGAGACCCTCAACGGCGGTAAGGGCTATATGAAGATCATGGATTTTGAAGCGGGCGACATCATCGGTTTTTGCGGCTGCCCTGCCACTCGGATTGAGCAGCGTGGCAACAACGCCTGGATTGTCAAAGGTGATGACGTAAAAGCCGTGGTGAAGGGCGTTAGTGCAGGCGATTTGACCATCGACTTCGAAGGTGATGTAATCACCATGAGCGCAGATCCGCTGGCCTAACCGGCTGTTGCAAGTCTCTGGTTAAGGTCTGGCGAGTTGGCCTGCGGCGGAATTCCGATGTCGTCACTTACAGCGCGCTGG